>Ga0310811_10006058_pt1 | contig 15406 bp, 14 predicted proteins | sample YCmetagenome_FD_207642 | JGI IMG/M metagenome (GOLD analysis project Ga0310811, IMG submission 207642) | Soil microbial communities from experimental microcosm in Duke University, North Carolina, United States - YC | ecosystem: Engineered > Artificial ecosystem > Soil microcosm > Unclassified ...
TGTTTGGGTGGTTCAGGGCAGCAGCACTGCGGGCTTCGCGGAGTAACCGCATCCGGGACAACTCGGCATCATCGAGGCCATGGATCACCTTCACAGCCACGCGACGGTGCAGAACGGAATCGTGCGCGAGGAACACTGACCCGATTCCGCCGCTGCCCAGCAATCGCTCGATACGGTAGTTGCCGATGGTTGTCGTCAACTTCCAATCTGCAGTCCTTGCATCGTCGGCAATGAGTGATTCGATTTCTGCGCGCAGCTCCGAATCATCAACACACGCCCGGCGCAAAAAGGCGGATCGCTCCTCCGGCGGATGAGACATCGCCGAGTTGAAAATCGCGGACAGCTTGCGCCACCGGTACGGATCCATAGGGTGGAAGTCGAGATTCTATCCGTAACGGACGATGAGGCAGCCGCCCACCGGCGGACGCGCAAAAGCGGGCCTACCCCTTTTCGAGAGTTATTTTGTCGACGCTGACGGCGAGTTGAAGACGCTGGCAGCGGCGCGCTGCGTGGCACCGACCCACGGAGCGGGCCATGCGCCCATGCCGACGGTGCCAAGGATGCAAATGAAGATCGCGATGCCGAGCAGCACCGGGACCTTGATGCGCCCGGCGTGAATGGGTGCTTCGATGTACATCCGCCGTGCGACGAGCAGGTAGTAATAGAGGGCCACGACGGTCAGCATCGCACCGAGGAAGACCAGACCGTACATCCCGCGATCGATTGCGGCGAGGAAGACATACAGCTTCGCCCAGAAGCCGGCGACGAACGGGATGCCGCCAAGGGAGAGCAGGAACACCAGCATCGCCAGCGCAAGCAGCGGCGACCGCTGCGCCAGGCCTTTGTAGGCGTCGATCTCGTCCGAATTCTCAGACCGCGCCACGGCTTCGACGATGAAGAACGCACCCATGTTGCCGAAGAGATATGCGACCAGATAGAACAGCACCATCGCCACGCCGTTGCTTGACAGCGCTGCCAGACCGACGAGCATGTAGCCGATGTGTGCGATGCCCGAATACGCAAGCAGCCGCTTGATGTTGTGTTGCGGAATCGCCATCAGGTTGCCGGTGATGATGGTCATGCCGGCCACGGCGGCCACAACAGGCATCCATACGAGCGTCGCCGCGCTCATGCCTTCCACGTATAGCCGGATGATGGCGATGAACCCCGCCGCCTTCGGCGCCACGGCCAGCCAGGCAACAAACGGCGTGCTCGCCGCTTCGTAGGTGTCTGGCGCCCACATGTGGAATGGAAACGCGGCGATCTTGAAGCCCAGTCCGGCCAGCAGCAGCGTCATGCCGAGCGTCATCATCGAGTCATTCGCGATCAGCGCCGGCGGAATCGCCGCCAGGTCGGTGCTGCCCGTGGTGCCGATGATGAACGAGATGCCGTAGACGATGACCGCAGAAGAAGCGGTGCCGACAAGGAAGAACTTCAGTGCGGCTTCAGAGGCCACATCGTCGCGCTTGAGGAATCCCGTCAGCACGTAGAGCGGAATCGACATCAGCTCGAACGCTACGAACAGCAGGATGAGATCCCGCGCCGACGCCAGCACCATCATCCCGAGCACCGAGGCGAGCAGGATGAAGTAATACTCCGCGGCGCGGCGGAGGAAGCTGCTCTGACGCAGCGTCAACGAGCCGAGGATGCTCAGGACGGCGGCCGCGGTAAAGAGCTTCTTCGAGAAGATCGCCAGGCTGTCGTTGACGAACGAGTTGCTGAACAGCGTCGCGTTCTCACGCGCGAACAACGTCAACGCGAAAGTCACAAGCAGTCCGACAATGGACAACCAGCCGATGAGCGATGCCTGGCCGGAATCCGGGATGCCGGATCCGGCATCCGGGATCCGGGACGCGGGATCCGTCGCAGGTCTGCCTAGCAGTCCCACGAGCAGGATGAGCACCATGAACCCGAAGAGGACGGCTTCGGGCACCATCGGCATGCCGACATCGAACGTCATCGCAGTACTCCCGCAACTGCCCCGGCAATTTTTGGCAGCGTGGCGATGAGCGGTGTGGTTGCGGTATCGATCGTCCCGATCGCGATCCACGGCGCGACGCCGAAGATGACCAGCGTGGCGACGAGAATGCCGAGCGCCGCCCACTCGGGTCCCTGCGCATCGGGCAGATGCGCAAAGTGCGGATCCGCACTCTGCTCGCTCCAGAAGATCTGCTTGGTCACACGCAGCACGTAGACGGCCGTAAGGAACGCACCGGTCACACCCGGGAATAGCCACCACGGATGCGCGGAGCTCCACGCGCCGACAAACGTCAGGAACTCGGCAACGAAGCCCGCGGTCGCAGGCAGGCCGAGCGACGAGAGACCTGCGATCGTAAACGCCGTCGCTATGCCTGGCATCATGCGGCCGAAGCCGCCCATCGTGAAGATCGCGCGCGAATGCGACTTTTCGTAGACGAGGCCAACAAGCGCGAAGAAGAGACCGGTCATGATGCCGTGCGCGAACATCTGGAAGACCGACCCGTTCAACCCGATCACGTTCATCGTCGCCGCACCGAGCATCACGACGCCCATGTGCGAGACCGACGAGTAGGCGATGACGTACTTCAGGTCCGTCTGCGCCATCGCGCTCAGCGCGCCGTAGACGATGTTGATGCAGGCGATGGTGCCGACGAGGAACGCCCAGTAGGCCATCCCGTCCGGCAGCAGGCCCATACCAAGACGGACGACGCCGTAGGCGCCAAGCTTCATCAGCACGCCGGCATGCAGCATTGACACGGCGGTCGGCGCCGATGCGTGGCCGTCAGGTGACCAGGTGTGGAGCGGCCAGATGCCCGCCAGGATGCCGAAGCCGATGTAAAACGCGAGGAAGACCCAACGCTGCACCGTCGGATCGAACTGCACCTGCTGCAGCATCAGGAACGAGAACGTGTGGCCGCCCTCTGCGTAGAGCGCGAGGATGCCGACAAGGATGAACGCCGATCCGAACAGCAGATACAGCGTCAGCTTCATCGCCGCGTATTCCTTCGTGCCGACGCCGGTACGTCCCATCGCCGTACCGAATATTCCCTGCGGCTTGACGAAGCCGGACGATCCCCAGATGCCGATGAGCAGATACATCGGCAGCACCGCGATCTCGTAGAAGAGGAAGAAAACGAACAGGTCGAGCGAGACGAACACGCCGTACACGCCGGTGACGAGCAGCAGCAGCAGCGCGTAGAACTCCTGACCGCGCTCCTTCACCGTCCACGACGCGAACGTCCCAGCAAAAATGATGATCGACGTCAGCAGGCAGAGCAGCGCGCCCATGCCGTCCACGGCGAGCAGATAGTTGATGCCGAGGGACGGCACCAACCCGAGCGTCTCGTTGAACTGGAAGCCGGCCGTCGCCCTGTTGTAGGTCCAGTAGACCCACACCGACGCGATGAGCGACACACTCGACCCCGCCAGCGCCGTCAGCCGCACCAGCAGCGGTCGATGGCGCGCGCAGAACATGATGACGACGGCGCTCACAAACGGCGCCCACATCATGATCGAAAGCACGGGTAAGCCGTTCATCAGAACACCAGCCGCATCAGAAGAATCAGAACAAGGACGCCGGCGCCGATGCCGTAGACGTAATCCTGCGGCTTGCCGGTCTGAATACCGCGCAGTTCGTCGCCGGCCTGCACTGTCCAGTCGCTGACCAGATTGAGCAACCCGTCCACGATGTAGCGATCGGTCCAGCCGACGATGCGCGAGAAGCCAAGCAGGATGACGCCGTAGAGCGCTTCGAAGATGTCGTCGATCCAGAACTTGCGCAGCGCCGCGGCGCGAATCGGAGCGAACGCATTCGCCAGGCTCACCGGGTTGATCACGCGCGTCTGATACGTCGCCCATGCGAGCGCGATGCCCGCGAGCGCGACGCCGACGGCGCTCGGCGTCAGCCATCCAGGCGCGGCTTCGGCGGGTTCGGCGACGCTGACTCCGCCGAGGTGCAGTGTCGACATGACCCCGACCACCATCGCTCCGATGGCGAGAATCCACAACGGCAGCAGCATCGTCATTGGCGGCTCGTGCGCGTGGGGGACCTCGTTCACGTGCGCGCCTTCGACCACCGCTTCGTTGTGCAGCGCCGCGTGAGCCACACGCGAGGGCGTTGCATGCGGGGCGGCGGCGTGCGCGGCATGTGCCGGCGCCGCGACCGCGACACGTGCCGGTGTACCGAAGAAGGCGAGGAAGACCACGCGGAACATGTAGAAGGCGGTCAGGCCGGCCACGAGCATCAGCAGCGCGAACGGCCCGGTCAGATGCGCGCCGTACACCGCGCCGAGAATTTCTTCCTTCGAGACGTACCCGCCGAAGAACGGAATGCCCGCGAGTGACAGCGTCCCGACGATGAAGACAGTGGCCGTCTGCGGCATCCGCTTCGCGAGGCCGCCCATATTCGGCAGGTCGTTGCTGCCGACCGCGTGAATGACGGAACCGGCGCCGAGGAAGAGAAGCGCCTTGAACAGGCCGTGCGTCAACAGATGCAGGAAGCCGGCTCCCGCAACACCCGCGCCGATCGCGGTCATCATGTATCCGAGCTGCGACACGGTTGAATAGGCGAGCACGCGCTTGATGTCGTCCTGCACGCACGCGAGCACCGCGGCGAGCAGCGCCGTGAATGCGCCTATCCAGGCGACGATCAGCAGCACGTTCGGCGTCAGCGCGAACAGGAAATCGGTGCGCACGAGCAGATACACACCGGCGGTCACCATGGTTGCCGCGTGAATCAACGCGGAGACCGGCGTAGGGCCTTCCATCGCGTCAGGCAACCACACGTGAAAGGGGAACTGCGCCGACTTGCCCATGGCACCGAGATAGAGGCAGAACGTGATGATGGACAGTCCCGCAAGTGGAATCGCGTTCGTTGCCGCCAGCGAATGCAGCTCGGTGACGTCCCACGTGCCGGCCGTGCGATACAGCATCACGATGCCGATCAGCATGCCGACGTCGCCGGCCTTCGTGATCCAGAACGCCTTCACCGCAGCGCGCGCAGCCGATGGCCGCTGATACCAGAAGCCGATCAACAGGTACGAGCAGAGGCCGACCAGCTCCCAGCACATGAACAGCTGCAACAGGTTCGGGGCAAGCGCCAGCCCCATCATCGAGAACGCGAACAGCGACTGGTAGGCGTAGTAGCGTCCCAACGCGGGCATCGGCTCGTCGTGCAGATAGCCGAGCGAATAGAACTGCACCAGCAACGCCACGAGCGAGACGAGGCAGAGCATGATCGTCGACTGCGCATCGACCAGCACTCCGACGTCCGCAATCGTCTTCCCTGCCGACGGCAGCCACGGCCAGACGAGATGCACCGGATGCGCGGCGACCGACTGGATGCGCCACGCCATCACCGCCGAGGCGAACGCGCCGGCGGCGCACAGCACGGAGAACCACGCTGCCGGCTTGCCGAGCCGCCGCAGCGGATAGACGATGGCCAGCACCAGGAAAGACAGCGCTGGGAGGAGCCAGGCGACTAGTGCGAGGGTTCCCGAGTTGGCCATCATCCCTTGAGCAGATCCAGGTGGTCCGCCATCACGGTGCGGCGGACACGGAACAGAAGAATGACGATGGCGAGGCCGAGCGCCGCCTCCGTCACGGTGATGCAGATGGTGAAGACGGTGAAGATCATCCCCGCCGCGACGCCGGTGTAGCGCGCGAACGCGACGAGATTGATGTTCACCGCGTTCATCATCAGCTCGACGCCGAGCAGGATGCCGATGGTGTTACGGCGTGTCGTCACGCCGAACAGGCCGATGCAGAAGACCGTCGCCGACAGCAGGATATACGGCTGCAGTCCCACTACTCTTCTGGCCTCGCGAAGTAGATGGCGCCAAGCATGCCCGCGAGCATCAGCACCGCAAGCAGCTCGAACGGCAGAACGTATTGCGTCAGGACCGACTGGCCGAGCATCCGGGTCAGGTCGCCGTTCATCTCGGGCCGGGTCATCGGCAAGGGATGGCGCGTCACGACCGTGGCGATGAATCCGAGCAGCACGAGTGCTACGAACGCGCCGCCGCCGATGCGCATGTTGGTCTGCGTGAGACGCTCGCCGACCAATCGTTCGGTCACGACGATGGCAAAGACGACGATGGTGATGATGCCGCCGGCATAAAGCAGCAGTTGCACTGCGGCGAGGAACTCGGCGTCGAGCATCAGGAAGACGCCAGCCGTACCAGTCAGTGCCAGCGCGAGCCAGAGCACCGCGTGGAAGAGATTCTTCGACAGCACGACAGCGAGCGCGGAGCCGACAAGGGTGATCGAGAGCGCGGCGAACGTAATCTGCTCGGTCATACGGTCTCCGCCCGCGGACCCACAGGGTCCGCGCTGGGGACGGCGGCAGCGGCGGCCGCAGGTTTCGGATGCGCCGGTGCTGGCGCCTTGGGCGGCGTCTGCATGTCGCGCAGCTTGTTGCCCGTTGCCCACGACTGCTCGTAATCGAGCCCGATCTTGTGCAGGCGATCCTTGTCGAGCAGCATCTCGCGGCGATCGGCCGTCGGCATGTCGAACGACTTCATCATCACGATGGCGTCGGTCGGGCACACCTGCACGCACAGCTCGCAGAACTCACAGGCATAGAGCTCGAGCGAGAACGTCTTGGCGTAATTCCGCTTCTCGGCCTTGAGCATCTCGACCTTGATGACCGCCGGCGGGCAGACGTACTCGCACAGACGGCAGCCAATGCAGTTCTCCTCGCCCGTGTCCTTGTCGTAGGTCAGCGCGAGCAGGCCGCGGTAGCGGCTTGGATATTTCCGCTCCTTGTCCGGGTAGTGAACGGTGATCGGCTTGCGGAACAGGTTCTTCAGCGTCGCGGCCATCGCGCGCAGAACCGCTCCGACGACCGTGGTGATCTCCGTTGCGCCGCTGTTAGAAGCCACCTGTCCTCCAAACAACGACAACCGCGGTCGAAATCAGCAGCATGAGCGTCGCAGGCAGCAGCACCTTCCACGAGAGCGCCAGAATCTGGTCCACTCGGATGCGCACGAAGCTCCAGCGGATCCACGTCACCAGCAGGAAGACGAACATCGCCTTCAGCAGGAACCACAGCGGACCGAGATACTCGGGACCGGGCCCCGACCACGCGCCGAGGAACAGCAGGGCGCCGAGGAATGACGAGCCGATCATGTGCGCGTACTCGCCGAGCTGAATCAGCGCGAACTTCATCCCCGAGTACTCGACGCGGAAGCCGGCCACCAGCTCCGACTCCGCTTCCAGGATGTCGAACGGCACGCGGTTCTCGGCCGCGAGCGTGGAGACGACGAACATGATGAAGGCGAGCTGGCCGATGACCGGATAGAAGATGAACCATTTCAGCAGGCTGCCCTGCTGCACGGCGGCAATGTCGGACATCTTCAACGAGCCGGCGAGCAGCACCGGCACCAACGCAGAGAAGATGAACGGCAGGTCGTAGGAGATGATCTGGTTCACGGCCCGCATCGCCGAGAGCAGCGCGTACTTGTTGTTCGATCCCCAGCCGGCCATGAACAGGCCGACGATTTCCATGGCGGACACGGCGAGGAAGAACAGGATGCCGATGTTGACGTCGGCGACGCCGAGGCCGGGCGCAAACGGCAGCGACGCGAAGATCAGCATGCAGGGAATCAGGAAGACGATCGGCGCGAGGTTGTAGACGCGACGATCGGCCGCGGTCGGCACCACGTCTTCCTTCATCATCAGCTTCAGCGCATCGGCGATCGGCTGCAGCAGCCCGTGCGGGCCGACGCGGTATGGACCGATGCGCGACTGCATGCGCGCCGCGAACTTCCGCTCGAGCAGCGTCACGTAGGTGACCATGCCGATCACCGCGTTGAGGACGATGAACGGCGCGATGAGCAGCATCAACCAGGCGGGAATCGCGGCCATCAGCGGTCAACCTCTCCGAAGACCGGATCCACCGAGCCCATGATCGCCACGACGTCGGCGACCTTGTGTCCCGGAATGATGTGCGGCAGAATGGCGAGGTTGCTGAACGACGCGCCGCGCCACTTCATGCGATACGGCTTCGCGCTGCCGTCCGAGATGATGTAGCTGCCCACCTCGCCGCGCGGTCCCTCGACGCGCGCGTACGCCTCGCCCTTCGGAATCCTGATCTGCGCGACCGACTTCAGGGCCGGCCGCGACGAGATCGGTCCCGAAGGCAGTTTGTCGAGCGCCTGGCGAACGATGTCGATCGACTGCCGGAACTCGACCATGCGCACCTTGTAGCGCGCGTAGCAGTCGCCCGCCGTCTCCACCGGCACTGTGAAATCAAAATCCTGGTACGAGGAGTACGGCGCGTTCCTGCGGATGTCGTAGTTCACACCCGAACCGCGCAGCAGCGGACCCGAGATGCCGACGTCCTCCGCGAGCTCTCTCGAGACGACGCCGACGCCCTGCGTGCGCGCGAGGAAGAAGGCGTTGTCCTCGAGCATCTGCTCGTACTCGTCGATGCGCGAGTTGATGCGATCGAGCGTGTGGCGGCACTGCTCCACCCAGCCGTCCGGGAGGTCGTAGCGGGTGCCGCCGACCTGAAAGAAGCCGTAGAGCAGCCGCGCGCCGACGAGCGACTCGAACAGATCGAGGATGTCCTCGCGCTCGCGAATGCAGTAGAGGAAGATCGTGGCGCCGCCGCCGAGTGCGCCGCCCATGTCCATGCACCACGTTCCCAGCCAGAGCAGGTGCGAGGCAATGCGCTGCAGCTCTGCGACAATCACGCGCAGATACTGCGCGCGCTTCGGCACCTCGAACTTGCCGATCTCTTCCGCCGCCAGCACATAGGCGAACTCGCTCGTCATCGCCGCCACGTAATCCGTCTTCGACGCGATGCTTGGATACTGCGCGTAGGTCAGCGTCTCCGACAGCTTCTCGTGGCAGCGGTGCAGATAGCCGATTACCGCGTCGACGTCGACGACGGTTTCACCCCGCAGGCCGAGGATGGCGCGGAACACACCATGGGCCGACGGGTGCTGCGGCCCCATGTTCATCTGCAGACGCTCGGGCCCCGACCAGTCCAGCTCCACGCGCGTCGTGTTGTTCACATCCAGCATCTACTCGGCTTCCCGAATTGCCGAATTTACGAAGGTACGAATTGCGAATCTCATCACCTGTACGGTGGATGCGGCGTATCGACCGCGTATGACTTGAGAAGGGGGTGCCCCTCCCACCCGTCGTCGAGCAGGATGCGGCGCAGGTCCGGGTGGTTGTCGAAATGAATCCCGAACATGTCGAAGCACTCGCGCTCCATCCAGTTCGCACCGCGGTATACCGGCGTCAGCGACGCACAGTTGGTGATCCCCGGCCCGAGCTTTGTCTTCAGCATCAGCGAGACGCCCTCTTCGAGGTTGTCCACGCGAGCGACCACCTCGAGCCCCTGCTCCTTCCAGTCCACCGCCGTGAGGAAGTTGAAGAAGCGGCAGCCGATCGTGTCTTTCGCGTAGCGCGCGATCTCTTCCCATCGCGACGGTGGCACGTCGACCACCAGCGGCACACCGGCGGCGACCTCGGTGCCAAGCGTCTGTGTGAGAGAAACGCGCGCCTGTTCGGGAGTCACGCTAGTCCACCTTCTCGTTGGGAGGAGCCTTCGTGCCCGTCTTCTTGAAGTGGGCGATCTGATCCTGCAGCAGCAGCAGGCCGTTGAGCAGCGATTCAGGCGGCGGCGGGCAGCCCGGGACGTAGACGTCAACTGGGATGACGCGATCGACGCCCTTCACCACGTGATACCCGTGGCGGAACGGACCACCGGAGTTGGCGCACGATCCCATCGACACCGCCCACTTCGGATCCGGCATCTGGTCGTAAATGCGGAGGAGCATCGGCGCCATCTTGATGGTGACCGTACCGGACACGATCATCAGATCCGAGTGACGCGGCGACGCCCACGGCACCATGCCGAGCCGCTCGACGTCGAAGCGCGAGCAGAAGGTGGCCATCATCTCGATGGCGCAGCACGCGAGGCCGAATGTGACCGGCCAGACCGACGACTTGCGCGCCCAGTTCAGAAACGCATCAGCCGCGGTCGTGACGACAAAACCGCCGGGAAAGCTGTGAATGCCTTCGGTGATTGATTCGAAGAGCGCCGAGTGCTTGTCGCCCTCGGGCCGCGTCTTATGGAGTTGCTCCCATTCCTGGAGCTCCTTGAAGTTTCTCCAGATGGGGGCTGGAATGACCGGGATCGGGGGATCTAGTGGCATTCGCCCCCCACCGCGCGCTCAGCCGCTCCGTTGTCGCGGCCGGCAGGAACTGCGCGACAGGGTTGTCGCGCCCCGCAGTCCCTCTGTTGAAACGACCCCACTAATGCCATTCGAGAATGCGTTCGCGATACGCGTACAGCCACCCCAGTCCGAGGATCGCGAGAAAGAGAACCATCGTGACAATCCCGCGGACACCGAGCGTGCGCAGCACGAGCACCCACGGGAACAGGAAGACCGCGAGTGCGTCGAAGACGATGAAGACGAGCGCGACGAGGTAGAAGCCGACGGGGAATTGCACCCAGGCGCCGCCGATTGGCTCGGCGCCGCATTCATACGTATCCAGCTTGCTGGCAAACGGCCGCTTCGGGCTCAGCACCCACGCCATGCCGAGCGACACGAGGGCAAAGGCGATGATGAAACCGAGATAGACGACGACCGACAAATAGCCGCTCATCAGCGGGTCCCTAATGAATATTTTCTGACTGGGTGGTGAGCCCCGACCGTACGGAAACTAATCAGTTTTAACCGAAAAACCCGGCGGAGTATAGCACAGCAAAAAAGCTCCAAGTTCCAAGCTCCAAGCTCCAAGCTCCAAGCTCCAAAGGGATTAGGCGGCGTCGCGGTTCGTGTAGTCCTTCAACAGCGCGGTCGCGGCCAAGGTGATCACCGCGCAGATAAGGATGAACACCGCGATCGCGGTACCAGACTGATAGCGGCTCAGCAGCCATGTCGCGACGAGCGGCGCCGGACCGCCGGCAATCACGGAGGAGAGTTGATAACCGAGCGACGCTCCGCTGTAGCGCAAGTGCGCCGGGAACGATTCGGCGATGAGCGCCGCCTGCGGTCCGTACAGCATGTCGTGCGGAATCAAAGACAGAAAGATCCCAACGAACACGAGCATCGGCATTTGCGTGTCCAGTAACTGGAAGTACAGAAAGCCGTACGCGCCCGTGACGACCGCTCCGAGCATGTAGATCCGTTTGCGCCCGGCACGATCTGATAGATGACCGAACAGCGGAATCATGATGAACGACAAGGCGGATGCCGAGAGAACGGCCGTAAGCAGGAAGTTCCTGTCCACGTGCAGCGTGTCGGCGCCGTAAGCGAACACGAACGCGGTGAAGATGTAGAACGGCGCCTGCTCCGCCATCCGACACAGCGCGGTGAGAACAATTTCGCGAGTATGGCGTCTGAACACCTCCGCGACCGGCGCACGCTCGATGCGGCGATCGGCGGCAAGCCGCGCGAACACGGGCGTTTCGACGATGCCGAGCCTGACGTAGAGACCGACACCGACCAGTGCGAGGCTCAGCAGGAAGGGGATGCGCCAGCCCCACGTGAGGAAGTCATTTCCTGATACGCCGCTTGCGGCGAGCACGGCCAGGTTTGCGAGGAACAGGCCCACCGGCACGCCGAACTGCGGCCATGACGCGATGAAGCCGCGATGCTGGTTGGACTGCGCCCATTCGATCGACAAGAGCACCGACCCGCCCCATTCGCCACCGACGCCGACGCCCTGCACGAAACGGAGCATCGTCAGGAGAACCGCGCCCCAGATGCCGACCTGGTCGTAGGTGGGCACCAGCGCCACGAGAAACGTGGCGATGCCCATCAGAAGCAGCGTTGCGACCAACGCGGCTTTGCGTCCAAGGCGATCTCCGTAGTGGCCGAAGATGGCGGCGCCCACGGGTCTGGCGAGAAATCCGACGGCGTACACGCCGAACGCATTCAGCGTACCCGTCAACGGGTTCGCGAGCGGAAAGAACAACCTGGCGAACACCAGCCCCGTGACCGTGCTGTAGAGAAAGAAGTCGTACCACTCGATGGCCGTGCCGACGGTTGCGGCGACAATGGCGCGGCGAAGCTGCTTGCGGTGGTCTTGTACGGCGTGCACGTGATCGGCCTGATGGCGCGTCGAATGAGGCGGTATCGCTCTTCGCCGGCTGTCGGGCAGACGCTACCACGTTCACGCATTCCCGCCGCTGCAACATCGGGTCGTCGAGTCGTCCCGCAAGGCACGCGACGGACCATGAACTTCGCTACAATCCAGCCGCCCACAAATGCCACTCGGTCCCGGCGCTCGTCTCGGGCCGTATGAAGTCGTTGCCGCGATCGGCGCCGGCGGCATGGGCGAGGTGTATCGCGCCCGCGATACGAAACTCAGTCGCGACGTCGCGCTGAAGATACTGCCCCCGACGTTCGCATCCGATCCCGATCGGCTCGCACGCTTTCATCGCGAGGCGCAGGTGCTCGCCTCGCTCAACCATCCGCACATCGGCGCGATCTATGGATTCGAAGACTCAGGTGAGACACACGCGCTGGTCCTCGAGTTCGTCGATGGGCCGACGCTCGCCGATCGCATCGCGCAGGGACGGATTCCCATCGATGAGGCGCTGCCGATTGCCATTCAGATCGCCGAAGCCCTCTCCGCAGCGCACGAGCAAGGCATCATCCATCGCGACCTGAAGCCTGCGAACATCAAGCTGCGGGCCGATGGCACGGTGAAAGTGCTGGACTTTGGTCTCGCAAAGTTGAACGACGCGAACGTGCCGAACGCCTCGAACACGTCGAACGCGTTGTCGCTCTCCCCCACCATCACCTCGCCCGCCCTGATGACCGGTGCGGGCATGATGCTCGGTACCGTCGGCTACGCGGCGCCCGAACAGGCGCGCGGCAGGCCAGTCGACAGGCGCGCGGACATTTGGGCGTTCGGCTGCGTCCTCTATGAAATGCTGACCGGCGTCCGCGCGTTCGAGGGACAGGATTTCGCAGAGGTGCTCGCGTCGCTGCTCAAGACGGAGCCCGACGTGACGAAGCTGCCGTCGCGAACACCTCTCGCCATTCGCCAGCTGCTGCGACGATGCCTGCAGAAGGATCCCGCGCGGCGGTTCCGCGATGCCGGCGACATCGCGATCGAATGCCGGGAGGCCGCGGCAGCGCTGGCGGCCGGCACCTCGCATGGCGAGGCGGCGGTGTACGGAAGAACGCGTTTGCTTGTGATCGCCGTGGCGGCGCTGGTGGCGGGTGCGCTCGTCGCCTCCACCGCCGTGTGGCAACTCCGACCCGCTCCAGTGTCGGAGGTGTCCCGCTTCAGAATAATGCTCGCGCCCGGGCAGCGGTTGGCCGCCCTCGATCAGACGGCCATCGCCTTCTCACCCGACGGTCGCCATTTCGCGTATGTCGCGACTACCGGTGGATTGCCGCAACTGTATCTCGGGTCGTTCGACAGCGTCGATGCGATGCCGATGGCAAACACGGAGGGCGGACAGGCTCCGTTCTTTTCACCGGATGGGAAATGGCTCGGCTTCTTCACGAACGATGCGCTGAAGAAGGTGCCTGTCGCCGGCGGCTCCGCGGTGCGCCTCGCGCAAGCCGACAATTATGGCCGCGGCGCCGACTGGGGTCCGGACGGCCGCATCGTCTATGCCCCGCGCTATGACGACGGGTTGTGGATGGTGCAGGACACAGGAGCGATGGCGCGACGCATTACGATGCTCGATCGGGCGAAGCGCGAAGGGAGCCATCGTTTTCCGCACCTGTTGCCCGACGGCGCATCGGTGCTGCTGACCGTTGGGACAGGAAGCAGCTGGGACGATGCCTCGATTGAGGTGCTCAAGCTCGATTCGGGCGAGCGCAAGCCGCTGATACAAGGCGGGAGCGACGCCCGCTACGTGCCCACGGGACACCTCGTCTATCAGCGTGCTGGAGCACTGGTCGCCGTTCCGTTCGATCTGAAGACGCTGACCGTGACAGGCGGCTCTACAACGATCGTGCAGACCGTCCTGCCGTCGACGAACAATACGGGTTCCGCCCAAGTGGCGATCAGCGGTACGGGGTCGCTGATGTATGTCTCCGGCACCGGCTCACTCGATCGCCGCCTTGTGTGGGTCGACCGCACAGGTACCGAAGACCGGCTGCCGCTGCCGGTGCGCGCGTATCGACATCCGCGAATTTCGCCGGACGGTCAGCGCGTGGTGCTCGACATCGACGAGGGCAATAAATCGGATCTCTGGATCTACGACCTGTCGCGCGGCACCCTCGAGCGGTCGACATTTGACGGGCAGGCGCAGTTTGGGTCGTGGAGCGCCGATGGAAGGAAAGTCGTTTTTCTGGCGAGCAATGGCGCGATACCAGCGCTGTTCTGGAAGGATGCGAATCGGAGCGCTGCCGCTGAAAAACTCCTCGATGCCGATCGCCCCGAGCGCGGAGGTAGCTGGAGCAAGGATGGCAGTCTGCTCACGTTTACCATTCAGGATGCGATGTCCGGCTGGGATGTGTGGACGCGTTCGCTGAACGGCGGGCGCACACCACATCGGTTCACGTCCACGCCATTCAACGAGACGAACCCTGAGTTTTCGCCCGACGGCAAATGGATCGCCTATCAGTCGGACGAGTCCGGCAAGGACGAAGTGTACGTGCAGCCGTTCTCCGCAGATGGCAGCCGGATTCTGGTCTCGACCGACGGCGGCATGGAGCCGCTCTGGTCCGCAGACGGTCGAGAGTTGTTTTACCGGAACGGCGATCACATCATGACGGCCGCCGTGACGACGCAGCCGACGTTTCGGGTGGGCAAACCGACACGGCTGTTCGACAAGCGCACATGGACGCTCGCCACCGATCGGAATTTCGACGTGACGTCCGACGGCCGCCGCTTCCTGATGATCGTGGAGAGCGAGCAGGTGGCTGCCGCCAATCACTTCAACATCGTGCTGAATTGGTTTGACGAGTTGAAGCGTCTCGTTCCCGCCAAATAACGAACGTTCAGCGGGTTCGCGCGAATGCCGCGGCCAGCGCGCCCATGATGGTGAGCATCGTCGTGAGCTGGATGCCGACCATGCACATGAACTGCGGGTGCATGCGACCATCGAGGCGCTGGAATCGATCTGCTATGCGTTCGAACCCGCGCACCGCATGTCGATCCTCGCGCTCCGGCGGCCATTGCCGGATTCCACATCGTCGTCTTCGCATGACGTGTACCCGCGACTAATCGCGGAAATCGATGCAAGAGAAATGAAAAAGGCCGACCTGCAGATCGGCCTCTACGAACCTGGATCTTGGAGCTTGGAACTTACCTAAAGCTTTCCATAATCTCTTCCAGCACCTGCTTGCCCGGGCGCGTCTTCGTGTCCGGCAGGAACGCCAGTGGCTCGTCGACGATGCCGAGCATGTCGACGAAGTCCTGTTTGTCCGGCTCGAGGTAGAGAATGCCCGTCGCGTACTCGCCGCGCGCGTGCGTCGCGCGGATGATCTGCAGC
>Ga0310811_10006059_pt1 | contig 15405 bp, 15 predicted proteins | sample YCmetagenome_FD_207642 | JGI IMG/M metagenome (GOLD analysis project Ga0310811, IMG submission 207642) | Soil microbial communities from experimental microcosm in Duke University, North Carolina, United States - YC | ecosystem: Engineered > Artificial ecosystem > Soil microcosm > Unclassified ...
CTGGCGCAATAGACAGCGCGGCGTGGCCCCGCGACGCTGCCGAGCTGCGAGGCGATATGGATGATGCTGCCGCCGCCCGCCTTGACCATCGCCGGCAGAATCGCTCGGCTCATCAGGAACGCGCCGACGACGTTGACGCCGAACACCTTGTTCCAGTCCTCTAACGTCAGCTCCAGCACGGACCCGTTCGGATCGTTGCCAGCTGCCCCGTTCAGCAGAATGTGCACGGTAGGATATTTAGCGAGGATCGTCTTCGCGGCGGCCTCGACCTGCGTTTCGCTGCTCACATCACAGGCCACCGCAATGGCCATCTTCCCGATGGCTTTGGCCGTCGCCTCGGCCGCCGTTTTGTCGAGGTCGACGCAGGCCACGCTGGCGCCAGCCTCGGCGAAAGCGAGCGCAATCGCACGCCCTATGCCATTCCCCGCCCCGGTGACGACGGCGGATTTGCCTGCGAGCGAATATTTGCCGCTGAGCGTCATGACACGGCGCTCGCCGCGATGCGGCCGAGATAGGCCTCCTGCACGCGCGGGTTGAGCTTGAGTTCGGCGCACGGACCACTTGCGATCACCGAGCCGGTCTGCAGCACATAACCGCGGCTCGCAGTCTCGAAGGCATAGCGCGCGTTCTGCTCGACCAGCAGCACGCTGGTGCCGGCAGCATTGATGGCCTTGATCTTCTGGAAGATGTCCTGGACCACGATCGGCGCGAGGCCAAGCGACGGCTCGTCCAGACAGAGCAGCTGCGGCTCCGACATCATGGCGCGCCCGAGCACGAGCATCTGCTGCTCGCCCCCACTCAGCGTGCCGGCGTTCTGGCTGCTGCGCTCGGACAGGCGCGGAAACATCGCGAAGACTCCGTCCATACGCTGGCGGACTTTTGCCGCGTCCTTGCGGACGTTGAACCCGCCGAGCTCGAGATTCTCTCGCACGGTCAGAAATGGAAAAACATGGCGACCTTCGGGAACAAGCGCGATGCCCAGTTTGCTGCGCTCGTAGGACGGCGTCGCCGTTACATCCTGGCCCGCGAATTTGATGGTACCGCGTCTTGGCGCCAGCACGCCGGCGATTGCGCGCAGCGTCGTCGATTTTCCGGCACCGTTCGCGCCGATCAGCGCTACGATCTCGCCACGGTCAAGGCGCAGGGAAATGTCCCGGCACACCGCAACCGGACCATAGGCAAGCTCAAGACTCTCGACTTCCAGCAGCGCGCTCACGACAGCTCTCCGCCGAGATAAGCCGCAATGACCGCCGGGCTCTTCTGCACCTCCGCCGGGATGCCCTCAAAAAGATGCCGGCCATAGTCCATAACCATGATCCGGTCGGCTACGTTCATCACGAGATCCATGTTGTGTTCAACCAGCACCACCGTCGTGCCGCTGTTGCGCAGTGAGCGGATGCGATCGAGCAGGCTGTCGACTTCCGCGGCGTTCAATCCTGCGGCCGGCTCGTCGATCAACAGAAGTTGCGGCCTGGTCGCAAGCGCCCGCGCAAGCTCCAGCATGCGTTGCTCGCCGTAGGACAGCGAACCGGCCTGCACATGCATCCGCGCCGACATGCCGACGAACTCCAGCAGCCTGGCCGCCTGTTCGCGGCAGCGCCGCTGATCTTCGTCGAAAACCGCGCCGTGCACGACGTATTGCCATGCCGGAATGCTGTGATGAACGTGAAAGCCCGCAATCACGTTTTCCAGCACGCTGAGCTGCTTGAACAGGCGAATCTTCTGGAACGTCCGCGCGATGCCAAGCCGCACGCGCCGATGCGCGGGCATTTTCGAGAGATCGGCGCCCTTGAACGCCAGTGACCCGGCATTGGCCTGATAGACGCCGCTGATCAAATTGAGCAGCGTCGATTTCCCTGCCCCGTTCGGCCCGATCACCGCGAAGATCGAGCCTGCCGGAACAGCGAACGAAATGTCAGATACCGCTTTCACGCCGCCGAAATTTTTGTGCAGGCCCTGCGCCTGCAGTAGCGGCTGCGCCGTCACGGCTGCTGCAGCTGCGGGGCTCATGTGGAGCGCCTCAGGCCGAGTTTTTCAGCGATCACGCGGGCCGCCTGCGCGAGCCCCCCCGGCATGAAGAGCACGACGAATGTGAGCGCCGCACCGTAGACGACCAAGCGCAGGTCACCGAAACCGCGCAGGACTTCCGGCAGGACGGTCAGAAGAATGGCGCCGAAGACCGGCCCGATCAGCGTGCCCATGCCGCCGACGATCACCATGGCGAGAATATTGAAAGCTTCCGACACAAAGAACGCGTCCGGCACCAGAGTGCCGACGAAGCTTGCATAGAAGCAACCGGCGGCCCCCGCGACCGCCGAGCCGACGCCGAAAGCGAAGACTTTCCACGCCGCGCCATTGATTCCAAGCGAGGCGGCGGACACCTCGTCCTCGCGGATCGCCGTCAAAGTTTCGCCGATCGGCGAGCGCACCAGCTGGCTCAGCAGGATGTACGACAGGAAGGCGAAGCCCGCGACCAGGTAAAAAAACGCTGCGAGATTGTGAAAGTCGGCAATCACCACGCCGCCGATCACAATCGCCGGCGGCGGCGCGATGCCGTAAATGCCCAACGGCCCCTGCGTCAGGCTGATCCAGTTCAGCAGGATTTGGTGGACGATGACGGCAAAACCGAGCGAAGCGATCGCCAGATAATGCCCGCGCAGGCGCACCGCGAACAGCGAGAGGAACGTTCCGGCAAAGCCGGCAAAGGCAACCCCCGCGACAAACGCGGCCCAGAACGGGATCCCGAGCTTCACGATCAGCAGCGTCGAGACATAGGCGCCCAGCCCGTAAAATGCCGAATGCCCAAGATTGAGCTGGCCGGCATAGCCGAGGATGAAATCAAGCCCGATCGCCAGCAAGACGTTGATCGCGCAGACCGTCAGGTTCGTCCGCCAATACGTGTCGTTGAAGATGAGCGGAAGAATGATGATGACCGCAATCGCAAGCGCATAGGCCAGCCACCGGGACCGCAGCGCTGCGCGCTGACCCGGCAGATGCTGGGCGAGCGCCGGATCAGACATTTTCTTCGCGCCGCTCCGAAATGAGTCCGGTCGGCTTGATCGCCAGCATCACGAGCAGCAGCGCGAACACGACGATGTCGATCAGGCCGGGGTCGAGATATTGCGTGGTGTAGCTTTCGATCAGGCCGACGATGAGGCCGGCGAGAATGGTCCCTTCCACATTGCCGAAGCCGCCGATGATGACGATGGCGAAGGCTTTCACGATCACGGAGGTTCCGGCAAAGGGCGTCAGCACCAGCACCGGCGCCAGCATGGCGCCGCCCATGCCGGCCAGCGCCGAGGCAATCACGAATGTCAGCATGATGAGATAATTGGGATTGATGCCCATCAGGCCCGCGGTCTCGCGGTCCTGCGCCACCGCGCGCAGCGCCTTGCCGAGAAACGTGAATTTCATGAACGCATAGAGCAACGCAATGGTCAGAATCGAGACAATGATGATGATCACGCTCTGCCAGGACACGAAGATGCCGGCGAACCGGATGACCTCGTTGCTGTATTGAGTCTCGAAGGCGTAAGGGATCGGCCCGAACCAGGCCAGCATCACGTTCTGCATCATCACCGATACGCCGATGGTGGCGATCAGCGGCAGCAGCTCATTGCCCTTATGCCGCAAGGGCGTGAAGATTGCCGCGTTGATCAGCCAGCCCAGCGCGGCACCGACGACAAAGGCGACGGCGATGCTCAGGATGTAGCCGCCGCCGACCAGATGCATGAAAAAATAGGCGGCGAAGGCTCCGAGCGTGACAAAATCGGCGTGCGCGAAATTAATCTGCACGAGCACGCCGTAGATCAACGTCAGGCCTAGCGCCACCAGGACGTAGAGACTTCCGAGAACGACGCCGTTGATCGCCTGTTGCAGGACGATCGTTGTGGTCATTTCCCGATCAGTTCCACTTCAGGCTTGTCCACGACATGTCGGGCTTGGTCTCCATGTAGTGGATGGTGTCCATCTTGGTGTTCTGGTTGGTCTTGTCGAACTCCACGCTGCCGGTGACGCCCGAATAGCCTTTCGTGGCGGCTAGCCCGTCACGAATCGACTGGGCGTCCTTCCCGCCGCGCTTGACCACGTCGGCGATCAGCATGACCTGATCGTAGGCGTGCGCGTTCAGGTGCGTCGGGTCCGCGTTGTATTTCGCCTTGAACGCGGATGCGAAGTTCTTCGCCACATCGCGGGTATCGGTCGGGTCGAACTGCACGATGCGGATATAGCCCAGCGCGGCCTTGCCGGCTTTCGCCTCGAAGCCGAAGGGCAGCCAGATGGTGCCGATCTGGATGGCATTGCCGCCGCCGCCTTTGGTCACCCCGGCCTGCGCCAGCGCCTGCGTGATTTTGAGGCCCTGGCCTTCAAGCGTGTAGGTCGGAATGACGTCGACCTTGCCGAGGCCGGCAACGCGCGTCGCGATCGCAGTGAAGTCATTGACGTCGCGGCCGAAGCCGATCTCGGCCAGCACCTTGCCGCCCGCCTTGGTGAAGTTCTCCTTGAACACCTGCGCATTGCCGATGCCGGCATTGGTGTTCTCGAACAGCAGGACCGCGGTCTCCGCCTTCATGCGCTTGGATGCGTTCTCCGCGAGATTGATGCCCTGCATCACCTCGTTCGGCATGATACGGAATGTCCAGGGATTGCCCGGCTCGGTCACCTTGATCGACGAAGAACCGGCATTGAGCAGCGGGACCTTCGCCTGCTCGACCACGGGCATCACGGCAAGTGTCGCGTCCGAGCATTCCTCGCCGATGATGACATCGGGCTTGAACTGCTCGATCAGGCGCTTGGCGGCCTGCGTGGCGGGAAGCGGGCTGCAGCTTGAATCTTCATACTGAACGACGAACTTGTAGCCGTTCACGCCCGCCTTATTGAGTTGCTCGAGCGCAAGTTCGACGCCCTGCTTGTCCTGCGCGCCGAAATAAGAACCCGGCCCCGACATGGGGAACAGTGCGCCGATTTTGATGGTCTTGTCCTGCGCCTGCGCAGCCGTCACCAAAAGACCGACCGCCGCCGCGCTCACAAAGAGAGTCCGCAATGCCTTCATGGTGTCCTCCCCGATTTGTCGTTGGGCCGAAGCCTATCAACCAATGGCTGATCCCGTAAAGCAACTTGCCGACGAATTGCGTGCGGTGCCCGGTGAGATCGAGTTGGATTATCTGGCCAATTCGCGCTACTTCTGCCGTCATCGACCCGCTGCGCGACGCGGGTTACGCTCATCGCAACGGTATCGCCGCGTGTATGCCACCATGACATCCGCCGAAAGTCCCCTCACCACCGACCTCTACGAGCTCAACATGGTCCAGGCCTATCTGGATCGCGGCGAGAACAAGGAGGCCGTGTTCGAGTTCTTTGTCCGCCGGCTGCCGAATCGGCGCGGCTTTCTGCTTGCCGCGGGCCTCGACGATGCCCTTACCTATCTTGAGACGTTGCGTTTCTCGCCGAGTGAGATTGATTGGCTGAAGAGTACCCAACGCTTCCGCAGCAACCTCATCGATTACCTCGCCGCATTCCGCTTCACCGGCGACGTGCATGCAATCCCGGAAGGCACCGTCTGTTTCCCGAATGAGCCGTTGATCCGCATCACAGCGCCGCTGCCGATGGCGCAGTTCGTCGAATCTCGGCTTATCAACATCCTGCATTTCCAGACCATGATCGCTTCCAAGGCCGCACGCATGGTGCTTGCCGCGCCCGGAAAAATTCTCTCGGATTTTGGACTGCGCACCGCGCATGGCGCCGAGGCCGGACTGTTCTCGGCGCGCGCGAGCTTTATCGCCGGATTTGGAGGCGCCGCGAACGTGCTTGCCGGCGAGCGCTACGGCATCCCGATCGTCGGCACGATGGCGCATTCTTTCGTGCAGGTGCACGACAACGAGATGACGGCATTCGAGGATTTCGCACGTTCGCGTCCCGAAGGCGTGATCCTGCTGATCGACACCTATGACACAGAGGCAGGCGCACGAAAGGTCGTGGAGGTTGCGCCGAGGCTGCAGGCCGATGGCATCGCGATCCGCGGCGTCCGTATCGACAGCGGAAATCTCACAGATATGGCGAAGAAGGTGCGCGCCATTCTCGACGCCGGCGGGCTCGAAGAAGTCATCATTTTGGTGAGCGGCGGCATCAACGAAGATGTCCTGCTGAAGATGGCCGCGGCGAAAGCGCCGATCGACGGCTTTGGTATCGGAGTCAATCTTGACGCCTCGATCGACGCGCCCTCGCTCGATTGCGCCTACAAGCTGCAGGAATATGCCGGCACCCCCCGCCGTAAGCTTTCCGAGGGCAAGCAGACCTGGCCCGGCCGCAAGCAGGTGTGGCGGACCTACGACGCGCAAGAGCGAATGCGCGGCGACGTCCTATCGCTCGAGACCGACAGGCATGATGGCGAAGCGCTGGTCGTTCCGGTGATGCGTGGCGGCAAGCGCGTCGCGCCGGTGCCGACGCTCGCGCAAATTCGCGAACGCGCCAAACGTGATTTGGCAAGGTTGCCCGAGCCGCTGCGACGGCTAGAGGCCGGCGTGGCCTATCCAGTTGAGATTTCCGCGAAGCTCAAGGCCTTGGTGGCCGCGGCGTTCAAGTTGAGAAGGCGCTCGACCAGTCCAGCCCGCCTCTACGGGTCGATGCCCACCAGTTACAGCAGGTCTTGCTGAACCTGATCGCGAATGCCGCCGACGCCATGAACTCGGTGACTGATCGCAAGCGAACTCTAAGGGTCACCTCCGAGGTAAAGATTCGAATGTCATCCTGAGCGTCCAGGATACCGGCGCCGGAATCACGCCCGAGCACATCGAGAAGATTTTCGAACCTATGTTTACGACCAAAGGCGCCGGTATGGGGATGGGACTGTGGATTTGTCGTGCGATCGTGGAATCTTACGGGGGCCAGCTAAAAGCGTGGTCCCGCATCGATGGCGGGTCGATCTTCCAAATTGTGCTTCCGATGGAAAAGTCCGGCGTTGCAGCCGCAGAAATGGATGCTAAGGCCGCCCGCCGGTAAGGGGAACGCGTCGGGAGCCTCAATGGTTGTCGTAAAGACCGGCGAGTCAAAGCTTGATGTTGCGTCTTGTATCCTTCCTTCTCGTCCTTTTGGCGGGGGTGCCTGACCTGGCGGCGCAAGACGCCGCCGAAACGTCTGTTGGTGTCTCTGGAGCAAACAATGACGACACAAGCCGACAGGCCCAGCAATCGATCTGCCTCCTGGTTGAATCGGCGGCGCAGGCCAACGAGCTGCCAACCGAATTTTTTGTCCGGTTGATTTGGCAGGAAAGCCGTTTCCGAGCCGGAGCCGTCGGCCCGCAAACTCGAAGCGGCAAGCACGCTCTGGGAATCGCACAGTTCATGCCGGGCACTGCGGCCGAACGTAATCTGCTAGATCCGTTCAATCCGATAGAGGCGTTGCCGAAGGCCGCCGAGTTCCTGAAAGATTTGCGGAGTCAGTTTGGCAATCTCGGGCTTGCGGCAGCGGCCTACAATGCGGGACCTGCCCGCATCCGGTCATGGATGGCGGGCGCCGGCTCAATGCCTGCTCAAACGCGAGCCTATGTGCTGGCCATCACCGGCAATTCCGTTGACGACTGGGCTGCGGGTCGGGACGTAAAAAGAAAAGATGAGGACGGAGTTACCTGCTCGACACTGATGGCAAAACTCAAGCAGCCGCCAACAACCTTCCTGGGAGCCCTTCAGCAGCGGGTGGTTGCGGGTGCCATTCAACCCTGGGGCGCCATCCTTGGTGCGAACCAATCGCGCTCCGAAATCCTCGAGCGCTATGCCGCACTCCAGCACAAATTCGCAGCAGCGCTGGCCGGACTGGACCCGATTGTATTTGAACGTACGCGCGGCGGACTGCCCCGCTATCAGGTGAGGGTCGGCGCCGAATCGCGGCAGGCCGCAAACGACATTTGCAAAAAGATTCATCTCGCCGGGGGCGACTGCGTTGTTTTGCGCAATCCGGGCAGTTAAACGATTTTGCGGTAGCTCTGCCGGTCGTTATTTTGTTGCCTTGGCAAGCTGGACCACCGATTTCCTTTTCCTGCGCCAGCCGATCAGACCCCATGCGCCGATACCACTCGCAAAAAGTAGCGCCGCGCCGGGAACCGGGGTTGGGTTCACCTCGCCCGAATAGGCCACGCTGTCGATGATAAAACTGATATCGTTGAGCCAGCCCGAATTCGTCTGGATGTTAAAATCTTGAATCCGCAAGGTGCCGCTTCCGAAGTCACCCGGCTGAACAGAATAACTAAACGGCCCCGACAGCGACGTCGGCAGCGCGTTTGTAAAATTTGTGATGCTTTGTGTGATTTCCGCTGAGCCACGGCCAACCGGCAGATAAACGTCCTTGGCAATCGCGCCGAAGGAACGGCCGCCGCCGCTGGCGGATCCGAAACCCAGATCACCGAAGTTGCTTCCGCCGATATTGAAAATCTGACCCTCGATATTGACGATGGCGCCCAATGAAGGCGACTGCGGATCACTGCCGACGATTTCCTCCGGCGATGGGAAGTGTGTACCGAGGTTCGTATCGAACAGATATGTGACGCTGTAAGGCTGACCAGGATAAATTGAGCTGAAAATGCCGCACTGTTGACCGGCTTGACACACTCCGCCTGCGCCAAATCCGGACGTGACCGTCCCCGAGAATACGGCTTGAACGGTGCTGGCGCGCGCCGGCAAAAAGCCGGCCAAGGCCGCGCACAAAAGCACGGCCACCACTTTTAGTTGTTTCACTGGAACGGCCCCCGCCCCCAGAATTGCCACGCGTAAGCGTAACCTGCGTGCCAGCGATCTGAAATAAATCCGACGTAAAAAACCTTGGACGATGACACCCGGGCTGTTATTTCGTCGCCTTTGCAAGCTGGACCACCCTCGCCCATTTCGCCTCTTCACGGTCGATATCGATGGCGTACTCTTCCGGTGCGCTCGGATTGGCAACGGCACCGTCAGCCGCGATCCGTTCTTTCACGTCCTCCGCATTGAGTGCTTCTCTCAGCGCCTGATTGAGCTTTCTGAGCACGGCGTCAGGCGTGCCGGCCGGAGCAATCAGTCCGTAGCGCTGCTCCGCTTCGAAGCCTTTGAGACCCGCCTCTTCCATTGTCGGAACGTCCGGCAGCATAGGCGTGCGGCGCAGCGCACACGTGCCGAGGGCACGCAAATTACCGGCCCGAATGTTCCCAATCGTCGGCGGAAGACTGCTGAAAATCATCGATACGTGTCCTCCGAGCACGTCGTTGATCGCCGGACCGGCGCCCTTGAACGGAACATGCGTGAGCGTGATGCCGGCCTGATCAGCAAACATGACCGCTGTAAGATGATTTACGGTGCCGACGCCGCCGGACCCATAGGTAAAAGCCTGTGGATTCTTCTTCGCTTGCGCAATCAATTCCTGAACGCTTTGAGCCTTAACCGCGGGCCCGACCACAAGAATGATCGCACTCTTGGCAATCATTCCGACCGGGGCGAAATCCTTGCGAGGATCATAGCCCGCATTTTCGATGGCGGTCGGCGCCATGGTCAGCGTTCCGGTACTACCCATTGCGATCGCATAGCCATCGGCCGCTGATTTTGCGAGTTGACGCGTGCCGAGCGTTCCGCCGGCACCTGGCCGATTTTCGACGATGACCTGCTGATCAAGCGACTGCGTCATCTTCTGGGCGATGATGCGCGCAATGGTGTCGTTGCCGCCACCTGGCGCCTGCGGAACGATCAGCGTGATCGGCCGGGAAGGATAGTCGTCGGCCGATGCGGAACGCACGCGTGCCAGGTTCGGCAGTACAAAGGGAGCGCCGGCCAGCACTTTGATGAGGTCGCGTCGTCTCAATTGCCCCTCACAACCAGATCGCCTGTCACTCGATTTTTTTTCATCGGCGCGCGCGATGAGCGTTGAGGAAACAGAGATGCTGACTGATGAGGCTATCCCTGCCCCGCTCTATTCCAGCCGCGCGCGCCTTCGCCGTAAACCTCGTGGCCCTTGTCGGTGACGACCACCGTGTCTTCGAGCTTGATGAAGCCGCGCGACGGATGCATCAGCGTGGTCTCGACCGACACCACCATGCCGGCTTCCAGCGGCTCCTTCGCGTATTCGCTCGGATAAGGCACCGGGCCGCGGTCGGTCAGGCGCGGCGCTTCATGGCTGACCATGCCCATGCCGTGCGCGAGGAATTCCATGTGGTTGTTGTGCTTTGATTTTTGCACCAGCGGCGCCGCCGCGGCGTAGATTTCCCCGCCGATCATTCCGGCACGGATCGGCTTCATCGCAACGCGCTGGATGGTCTCGATCTCGCCCAGAAGATCCTCGAGCTCGGCGTCCGGCTCGCCCTGGATGGCCATGCGGCAGACATCGCCGATATAGCCCTCGTAGTTACCGCCGGAATCGATCGACATGATCTCGCCCTTCTCCCATTTCTGGTCCGAGGGCGCGCGGTTCATGCTGGTGCCGCAGGTAATCAGACAATATTCGAAGGTGAGCCCGCGGTTTGTTTCTTCGCGGCGCAACGCCTCGACCACTTCGGCCTTGGTGACGCCGGGCTTGCTCGAAGCGATCACAGCCTGCATCGACTCGATCACAGCTTCCGATGCGAATTTCAGCAATTTCAGCTCTTCGGCGGACTTCTTCACGCGTTGGCGCTCGAGCACGTAAAGCGCGTCGACCCATTCGGCTTCCGGAAACGCGGCGCGTAGCACCTGCGAAGCATCGTAAGGCAGGAAGCCGAACTCGGCGGCGATGCGCTTTGGCTTGAGGCCGATCTTGCGCATGTGATCGACCGCTTTCTGCATGGCGTCGACCGTGCCCCAGGTGTTGGTCTGGGTTTCCGGCGTCCACATCGGATCGATCTCGCGCTGGAATTTCTCCAGGCGGTGGCCGATATAGGCTGCCTTCTCGGGGGCACCTTTCGGATAGACCAGCACCGGCAGATAGCGCGTGATGCCGGTCGCATCCATGTAGTCGAAGAAATCCGCCCGATGGCCGCCGAGCAAATACTGAACGTTGTGCTTTGAGGTCGCCAGCACCACATCGATGCCTGCCTCGTCCATCAGCCGATCAAGACGATGGTGATCGAAGGGGATTGCAAGTCCTTTGGCTGGCTGAGCGTTGACGTTCACGACAAGCCTCCGTGGATTCCTGGTGCAATATAAGCCTAGGACCAGAGTTCTTTGGTCGCAAGCCGGGCTCCTTCGCTCAGCGCTTCCAGCTTCGCCCACATCACCGACGGGTGCACGCGGCGATAGAACGGCCCCTGTGCAAAGCCGCAATCGGTGCCGGCGATCACGTTCTCGCGGCCAAGCACGCGCGCCAGGCGTGTAATGCGCTCAGCGACCAGCTCGGGGTGCTCGACGACATTGGTGGCATGGCTGATGACGCCCGGTATCAGCACCTGCCCCGCACCGAGCTTTGCATTTTTCCATACCTGCCATTCGTGCTCGTGACGCGGGTTGGCGCCCTCGATGACATAGGCGCCGACCTTCACTTTCAGGATCAGGTCCACGATCTCCTTCAGCGGCACATCGCTGGTGTGCGGTCCCGGCCATGAGCCCCAGCACACGTGGTAACGGATGCGGTCGGTGGGCAGCCCTTCGATTGCGTGGTTGAGAATATCGACCTGCCGCGACAGCCACTTGCGGTAATCGGCGAAACTCGCCGGGGGCACCATGCGGTCATAGGTGACCGCGCTGCGCGCGTCGTCGAGCTGGAGCAGAAAGCCGGCATCGACGATCATCTTGTATTCAATGCGCATCGCTTCGGCGATCGCAGATTGCAGCTCCTCGTCGCTCCGGTAGTATTCGTTCTTGCGATCCGGGATCACGCTGGCCGGCGCGGCGACAGGAAGAAAGGCTTCCTCCACCTTCACGTTCTTGAGCGCGGCCTTGAAGTTGTCGATGTCGCGCTGCAATTCGGCCTGCCCGGTATATTTAATCGGACCGACGCAGGTTGCTTCCGTCGTCGTGGCAACTGCCTCCTTGGCATCGAGCTCGGCATAGAATTCGGCGAACCTGGTGCGGTCGGCGCCGCGTTTAAACGGATTGGCTGCCTCCTGCCTGAGCGGCCGGCGTTCGAAGCCCGACAATCGTTCGAGCGCATATTGCGCCCAGCTGATCGACTTGCCGAACTCACCGTCGCTGACCACGTCGATGCCGGCACTCGCCTGCTCGCGCACGACATCGGCAACGGAATCACTGAGGCATTTCTGATAGGCTTTAACGTCGTAAGGCTTGCCGCTCTGCCTGGCGCGCAGGAATTCCTGCAAGGCCTGGGGACGAATGAGACTGCCAACGTGTGTCGTGAGAATGCGATCGGTGCTGCGTTTCATGCGCGCTCTATGCCTTCCGGGCGGATGAAAGGCAATGCTTGGGCGCAGGCCCAATGCGCCTGGGCTATGCCTTCACCACGCCGATCAGCTGCTCGAGTTTCGCGGGGTCCTTGCGCAGAACCTCACTGGCGCCGTCATAGACGATACGGCCGCGGTCCATCACCACCGCGCGCGGGGAAATGTCGAGTGCGAGGCGTGTATTCTGCTCGACCAGCACGATCGCCAGACCGCTCGACTGTGTCAGCCGTTTCACCGCGCGCGCCAGTTCCTCGACAATCACAGGCGCCAGCCCTTCCGACGGCTCATCCATCAACAGCACGGTCGGATTACCGATGAGCGCGCGGCCGATCGCCAGCATCTGCTGTTCGCCACCCGACAACTGATTACCCCGGTTATCGGCCCGCTCCCCCAATCGTGGGAAAAGCTCGAACACCGTTTCGACCGTCCACGACCCCGGTCGTGCGGCGACTTCGAGGTTTTCCCGCAGCGTAAGCGAAGGAAAAATTTCGCGCTCCTGCGGCACATAACCAAGTCCGGCGCCGACGCGGCGATAGGTCGCCATCTTCGAGATGTCTTTGTCATGCAGTGAGAGCCTTCCGCCATGCAACGTGGTGTGGCCCATGATGGTCGCGAGCAGCGTGGTCTTGCCGACTCCGTTACGCCCGATGATCGAAACCGTCTCGCTGGCGCCGAGCGCAAAGCGGACATCCTCGAGCACGACGGTCTCACCGTAGCCGGCCCGGACGTTCTCGAGATCGAGCGCCCACCTAGCCATGGTGGCCTCCGCGATGACCTTCCTGACCGAGATAGACCGCCTTCACCTGCTCGTTGTTCATGATCTCATTGGGCGTGCCTTGCGTGAAGACCGCCCCCTGCACCAGCACGGTGATTTCCTTTGCGAAGCGGAAAACGACATCCATGTCGTGCTCGATGATCAGGACCGCGATGTCCGTGTCGAGCGCAGCCACCGCGTCGAGGATGAGATGGCTCTCCGAAGACGGCACGCCCGCCGCCGGCTCGTCGAGCAGCAGCACGCGCGGCTTCTGCGCAAGCGCTATGGCGATCTCCACCAGGCGCTGGCGGCCATAAGGCAGCTCGCGCACCAGCTTGAGCGCATCGTCGACGAGCCGCAGCGAATCGAGGTGGTCGAGCGCCTCGTCGAGAATGACACGCTTGGTGCCGACCGCGCGCCACAGGTTGTTGGCATAGCCGTCACGCTCGCTGATGCACATGCCGATGTTTTCAAGCACCGTGAGCCCGCGGAACAGCTGGTTGATCTGGAAGGTGCGCGCCAGACCGCGCCGCGCGCGTTCCGCCTGACTCACATTGGTAATGTCTTCGCCGTTGAGGAACACGCTGCCGGAATTTGGCTTGAGCGCGCCGGTGATCAGATTCACCAAAGTCGTCTTGCCGGCGCCGTTGGGGCCAATCAACGCGTGCCGTGCACCTCGATCGAGCGTCAGATTGACATCGCGCGTCACCGGCAGGGCGCCGAAAGCCCGGTTCAGTCCCTCGACCTGCAGCGCGGCGCTCATGACTTCTTCCTCTCGGAGAAGTATTTGCCGAAGCTCTCGAACACGCCCAGGACGCCGCGCGGCGTGAACAGCACGGCCAGAACCAGCATCAGGCCGATGCCGAACTGCCAGAAGGTCGGGCTCAATTTCGAGAAATAGTCTTCGAGCACCATGTAGACCGCCGCCCCCAGGAAAGCACCGTAAAGCCGGCCGGTGCCGCCGAGGATCAGCATCACCATCACCTTGGCGGAATTGTCGAAGTCGAAGACCGTCAGCGTGACGTAGGCATTGGTCTGGGTGAACAGCGCGCCCGCGACACCGGCGATCGCCGCGGCAATGGTGTAGACCGTCACCAGCCGCCGGTGCACCGGCGAGCCGATCGCATGCATGCGCTGGACGTTCTCGCGAATGCCGGTCAACGCCTGCCCGAAGGGCGAATAGACGATCCGGCGGACGAAGAAGAACACCACCACCAGGACCGCGAGGACATACAGGTAATATGTGTGGCCGTAGAGATCGTAGTCGAACACGCCGAACAGCGGCATGAACACCAGCCCCGGCAGGCCGTCATATCCGCCCGAAATGTCCGAGCGCAGATTGCCGGTTTCCTGCAACAGGATCGCTGTTGCGAGCGTCAACATCAGCAACGTCAGGCCGCGATAGCGCAACAGAAACCAGCCGGTGGCGAAGCCGACAAGGCCGGCCGCGATCGCGGCCGCGAACAGCCCGCTGATCGGCTCGCTCCACCCGAGGCGCGCCGCTGCAAGACCAACGGTGTATGCGCCGATGCCGAAAAAGGCGGCGTGACCGAGCGTGACGATGCCGGCATAGCCGAGGATGAGGTCGAGCGAGAGCGCGAACATCACCATCACCAGCACCTGGCTGCCGAAGGTCATACGCTCCGGAAAAATGAAATAGACGGCGATGGCGGCCAGCCAAGGCAAAGTTTCCGCGAGGCGGAAACGATGGCGCTTGATCAGATATTCCGCCGCGCGCTCGCGTGCTTCGGAACGGCCTGCCGGGTCGATGGTCTCACTCGCGGCCATAGAACCCCGCAGGCTTGACCAAAAGCACGGCGACAGTCACCGCGTAGACGAAAAAGCCGCCGGCGTCCGAGAGTAGATACTTGCCGCCCGTGTCGAACACGCCGATCACAAGCGCGGCGACCAGCGTTCCCTTCAGGCTGCCGAGGCCGCCGACCGCGACCACAATCAGAAACAGCACAAGGTAAAGAACGGCAAAACTGGGCGAGAGACCGAACAACTGGATGGCAAGCCCGCCGCCGAGCGCGGCAAGGCCCGACCCCACCGCAAAGGTCAGCGTGAACAGCCGATCGACATTGATGCCGACCGATTCCGCCATGCGGCGGTTGTCGACGGCGGCGCGGATCTTGGCGCCGATATTGGTGCGCTCGAAGGCGTACCAAAGCACGGCGATGAGCGCGAAGCCGAGCACGATCAGGAACGCGCGATAGCTCGGGAAATTACGGAACCCAAGATTGACGTCGCCCTGCAGCCAGTCCGGCAGCGGCACCGACTTCGGAATCGGCCCGTAAAGATAAGTCGCGGTCGCGATCGCCATGAAGGCAAG
>Ga0310811_10006060_pt1 | contig 15402 bp, 14 predicted proteins | sample YCmetagenome_FD_207642 | JGI IMG/M metagenome (GOLD analysis project Ga0310811, IMG submission 207642) | Soil microbial communities from experimental microcosm in Duke University, North Carolina, United States - YC | ecosystem: Engineered > Artificial ecosystem > Soil microcosm > Unclassified ...
CCGACACCGAGAAGCTCGGCCAACTCCTCCTGGGTCATTTCGAACTCGTTGGCATTGCTGCGCCGGACCGCGGCAAGAAGCCATTTGGCGGCGCGCTGCGTGATCGTGTGCTTGGCGTTGCAGGCCGCCGTCTGGAAGACTTGCGCCAGCAGGCAGTCTGAATAGCGGGAGAACCAGTGACGGAGATGGATCGAGTCAATCTTCGCGTGTTCCAGCGCCGTGGTCTTGATCCGCAGAAATTTTCCCGGGTTGCGCGTGATTGCGGTGGCAAAGGAGGGCAGGCTGCCGTTCGACACGATACCGCCGACCGCGCCTTCGCGACCGATCACCACGACTTCGACTTCCTCATTGTTGGCGCTGGTACTGACGGTAAATGAGGCCATGGCCGGACCGCAGGGAAACCAGGTGTCCAGCACCGGCTCGCCCGCCCGCTGCAGCACGTCCCCAGCCTTAAGATTGAAGACCAGCATATGGGGAACCAGCCGCGCGCGGTCGTCTTCGCGCAAGGTTCCAAGAAGGGCGTTGCCGGCGAGTTCTTGCGGGGTCGGGGGGGGCATAAGCATTCCTCAAGGCAATGACTTTGTCGCAACCGTCTACAAGTGGACCGACAGAGTCAGGTTTCTATGTTACTCGTGAACACAAGTGATTGAAGATCGTGGGAAGGCCGATGCTCGCGGCTACGAAAGTCTCCGGTCACGCAGTTCGGAAGGGGCGCCTTGTGCAGCTATGGTTTTTATTCCTGAAACATGTGGTCGGATCGGCGCCGCTTTCGAAGCGACTTCCGTGATACGTGATGAGAAGTCTCCCGTCGTTGCCGGCCAGGATATCCTGATCGTCGAGGATCAGGCGCTGATCGCCCTTGATGTGGAGGGCCTGCTGCTCGGATTGGGTGCCAGGGAATGCTGGATGGTTCCGAGTGTCGCCGAGGCGCTGACACTGCTTGAGACGACAAAGCCGAGCCTGGCCGTCGTGGATTTCAATCTCGGGCATGAAACCGCGGAAGTGGTCGCGGACAAGTTGGGCGCGCTTGCCGTGCCGTTCGTTTTCTTCACGGGATACGGGGAGGATCTGCGTGTCCCTGAGCGGTTTCGGGGGATCCCCATCGTCAGCAAGCCGGTCGTCACGGAAACGCTTCTTGCCAAGCTAGCCCAGGCCCAGTTGGGCAAGGGCATGGCGCGCCCTTATCAATAGCGTCGGGTGTGGGATCCGTGTCAGATAGATTGCGGGTCGCTTCTTTCTGACACGATCCCACTCTACCGCAAGCGGCGCTGTCCGCCCGCGATGGTGATGACGGCGATGATGATCAGGCCGGTCATGACGTCCCGGAAGCCGGGGCCGAATCCGGCCGTATTGAGCAGCGTCACCACCATGAAGAGGAACAGCGACGCGCCCCAGATGCCGGGCAGATTGGCAGCACCCCCGGCGACGGCCGTGCCGCCGATGACCACCACCGCGATCGAGCTGAGGAGATACTCGGCCCCCATGTCGAGCGACGAGCCGCCCGTGAAGCCTGCGAGCAGCGCGCCGCAGAGGCCGCCGAAGGCCCCGCAGAGAAGGTAGGTGAGCAGCCGCACCCGCTCCACCTTCACGCCCGCGAGGCGGGCTGCGCGCATGTTCTGGCCCGTCGCCAGAACCGACCGGCCATAGATGGTCCGGTGCAGCAGAACGGCGCAGAGAAGGGTCAGAACCAGTGTCGCCAAAGCAAGCACGGGAATGCCGCCAATCCGCATGACGGTGAACTGGGCGAAGGCCGGCGGCGGCGTGATCTGCAGGCCGCGGCCGTAGCTGATGCCGGCCGAGACCAGGATGAAGCTCGCCGCGAGCGTCGCGATGATGGGCGGGATGCGCAGCAGGCGAATCAGGAGATAATTGAAGCCGCCGACTGCAAGGCCGACGATCACGGCCATGGCCAGGCCGAGCAGGATGCGGTCGTCGGCTTCGCCCATCACCGTCATGGCGACGGCCCCGCTGAGGCCGATATTGGCCGGCAGCGAGAGGTCGATATTGCCAGGACCAAGGGTGATGACGAACATCTGGCCGATGCCGACGAGCACGGTGAAGACCGAGAAGGCGAGGGCGGCCGAAAGCATGCCACCCGCGCCCTGGCCGTGCGAGACGACGATGGCGAGGAGCCAGACGGCCAGCGCGCCGAGGAAGGACCACAGCCAGGGTCGGCCGCTCAGCCAGCGAAAATAGCTCATGCTGCGGCCGCTCATCGCTCGCCCCTGTTGATCAGCGCCCGTGCCGCCAGGATGAGGATGAGGATGATCCCCTGCGCCCCCACCTGCCATTCCTGCGGAATACGAAGGTTGGGCAAGGCCGCGATGTGGAAGAAATTGAGCGCGACCGCGGCCAGCTGCAGCGTCAGCGCGCCGATTACCGCGCCGATGGGCGAGACCCGGCCCCCCACGAATTCCGCGCCGCCCAGGATCGCGCCAGCAATGGACAGCAGCGTGTAGCCATTGGCCATATTGGCATCGGCCGAGGTCGAAACGCCGACCAGGGAGAGGCCCGCGAGCACGCCAAAGACTCCGGCGAAGGCATAGGCCGTCATCTTCGCACGCAGCAGGGACCATCCGGCCCGCTCGATCGCATTGGCGTTGCCGCCGACCCCGCGCAGCGTGGTGCCGTAGGTCGTCCGCATCAGGCCGAAATGGACCACGCCCGCAATGACGATGGCGGCGACCACGGGGAAGGGCACCCAGGGTAGGCGCTGGCTGACAAAACCGTGCAGCCAGACGGGGGCGGTGCCGCCTGGCGTCGGCCGGATCAGGATGGCGAGGCCAAGCCAGACGAAACTCATGCCGAGCGTCACCACGATCGAGGGCAGCCGGCGCAGATGGATCAGCGCGCCGAGCCCCGCATAGACCGCGATGGACCCGATCAGAATCGCGCAGCCCAGCAGCGGCTGGTTCGGCAGCCAGGTTGCCGTCACGCAGCCGGTGAAGCCCACGAAGGCACCGATGGAGAGATCCAGGTCATTGACGGTGATGACCATGAGCTGCGCGATGGTGGCGAGTGCCACCGGAATCGCGAGGTTCAGCATCAGCGTGAAGCCGAAATAGCTGATCGCTCTCGGGTTGAAGTTCGCGATCGCCAGAAGAACGAGGGCGAGGGAGATCGCCGGCAGCAGCGTCCTCAGCAAGCGGCTGGCCGAGAACCGGCGCGCCGTGGTCTTGGACGCCCCGCCGGAGACGGAGGAGCTGGCAGCCGTCACGTCACGCGGCCTCCTGGAAAGAGGCATGGATGAGTTGCTGTTCGGTCAGATCCGCTCGTTCGATCTCGGCGACGATCCGGCCGTGCCGGAAAACGTAGACATGGTCGCAGTTGCGCAATTCCTCGAGTTCGGTGGTGTACCACAGAAAGGTCCGGCCGCTGGCGGCCTCGCTGCGAATGAGATCGTAGACATCGAGCTTGGTGCCGATATCGACCCCGCGCATCGGGTCGTCCATCACCAGGATCCGGGCATCGGAACCGAGGGCGCGGGCAAAGAGCGCCTTCTGCTGGTTGCCGCCCGAGAGCGACAGGATGGGGTTGTCGAGGTTGGGTGTGCGGATGCCGATGCGCTGCTGCCAGTCGCGGGCCATCTCGGCTTCGCTGGCGGGAGAGAGCAGCAGGCTGCGCCGCAGCCGGGCGAGGGAACGGATGGTGATGTTCTCGGCGATCGACCAGAGGGGGAAGACCCCGTCCACCTGCCGGTCGCCGGCGACGAGGGCGACGCCCGCCATGGCCGAAACCCGGGCCGAGGCGTGGGCGCCTGCCTCCAGCACCTCCATCAGCAGGTCCGTCTGGCCGTGGCCGGAGAAGCCGGCGAGCCCGACGATTTCGCCCTCATGGGCCTGGAGTTCGATGCCGCCGTGCTGCGCCTTCGGCCGGGCCCGCACCATCAGCGGCGTCTGGCCGCGGGCATGGGTGCGGGTCGCCGGCGGCTCCTCGTCATCGAGTGCGCGGGCGCCGCCCATGGTCTCGACCAGGCGCGTGCGGTCGAAGGCCGTGGCCATGTCCTCCGCCACCACCCTGCCATCCCGCATGACGACGATACGGTCGCAGGTATGGAGGATTTCGCCGAGAATATGGGAAATCAAAATCACACTGCCGCCGGTTGCGACAAAGCGCCGGGTGAAGGCGAGGAGCTGCTCGGATGTTGCCGCATCAAGCGAGGAGGTCGGTTCGTCCAGGATTACCAGCTTGGGTGCTGCGTCCGAGACGCTGAAGGCCCGCGCGATCTCCACCATCTGGCGGCGGCTGATGGAGAGATCGGCGACCAGGGTTTCCGTGCTCATCCCATGGCCGGGAAAGATCGCGTCGAGTTCGGCGCGGATCAGCCGCCCCGCGCGCCGTCGCCAGCCCGGCCCGCGGATCGAGGGATGCATGATCCGCGCATTCTCGGCGATCGTGAGATTGGGGCAGAGGGACAGTTCCTGGAAGACGCAACGGATGCCGAGCCGCTGCGCGGCGGCAATGGAGTAGCGGCTTCCGAGATCGAGACCGGTGACGGAGAGGTGGCCCTCGCTCGGCGCCACCGCCCCCGTCAGGATGTGCATAAGCGTAGACTTGCCGGCGCCGTTATGGCCGACGAGCCCGAGGGCTTCGCCTGCCGGGATCACGAGATCGACGCCGCGCAGCGCCTGCACGGCGCCGAAGCGTTTGGTAACGCCGTTGAGCTCGATGAGCGACGCCGGTTGCTGCATCATCCCTGGCCGGTCCTCCTCGCGGATGCTACTTGGAGCTCGCCGCGATCGCCTTGATCGCATCGGCCTGGCTATACTCGGTATTGTAGACGCCGCCGACCGGGGCTGCCTTCAGCGCATCGTTCAGCTGGGACTGGTCAACGGTCAGGGCGGGGAAGGTGATGTCGTGCGGCACCTTCTTGCCGTCCAGGATCTGCTGCGCGACCCAGAAGGCGAGGGTAACGCCACCCGGCGCGATGGAGGCGGACCAGGTCTGGTAGCCGTTCTTCTCGTATTCCTTCTTCCACCAGGCGAGCTCGTCCTGGCGGTTGCCCATGATGATGATAGGCACCTTGCGGCCACCGGCGGTGAAGGCCTGCGCCGCACCATAGCCGTCCCCACCCTGGTCGACGACGGCGGCGATCTCAGGCAGCGAGGGCAGGACGGTCGCGACGGCCTTCTGGGCCGTCGCCTCGTCCCAGTTGCCGGTGACGGAGCTGACAATCTTGAAATTGGGATGGGCCTTCACGCCCTCCTCGATCCCCTGGTGGATGAGATTGTCGATCGAGGTTCCGGCGAGGCCGCGAATCTCCAGCAGATTGCCGCCCTGGGGCAGCCGCTTGGCGAGATAATCGACCTGGGCGCGGCCCATGCCGACATAGTCGATGCCGACGCGATAGGCGCAGGGCGCGCTCACCGTGCCGTCGAAGGAGACGACGGTGATGCCGGCGTCGCAGGCGGCTTGCACGGCGCCATTCAGCGCCTCCGGCGAGGCCGCGTCGATGACGATCGCATTATAGCCCTGCAGGATCAGGTTCTGTAGCTGGGCTGCCTGGGTCGGCACTTCCTTGTCAGCCGTCGTGAAGGCGTCGGCCGCGGCCACGACGTGGTCCGCGACCGCCGCCTTGGTGACCTTGGCCCAACTCTGCAACATGGCTTGGCGCCAGGAATTGCCGGCATAGTTGTTGGAGAGGGCGATGCGATCGCTGGCGGTGGCGGCAAAGGCCGAACTGGCCACGAATGAGACGGCACATGTCATGGCCGTCGCGAGAAGCGCTTTCTTCACGGTCTTCTTCCCCTTTTGCCCTGCTGGGCTTGTTCTTGGGCCGGCTTCGCCGATCCCGATCTTGGCGGTGGACGTCGTTTAATCTGAACATTGTCAGTGGCGCGGCACTGGCTGTCAACCATACCCGAAAGACGTGTTGGGAGAAGGGCGGACCACGCGGTAGCCGCGATCGCACAGGCCGCCAAAGCGAGTGATTCCGTGGATCGGCTGTCCTCCCGGGGGGCTACGGCCTGATGTCCTGTCTCGCGTCACCCGACCCACCGCAGGGCTTCAGGTCTGGACAGTCTCACCGCTGTCATCGTTGCGTAACGGCTGGGTCTGCAAAAGCGCCGTCTGCAGCTTGTCCACCATCTCCGTCAACTTGGCGACCTCGGATTCCCGCATCTGGTCGATCTTCTGATGCAGAAGCTCGATCTCCAGCTCCGCCTTGAGATTGACGTCGTAATCATTCTTGGCCGCAATCCGGTCCAGTTCCGACTGGCGGTTCTGGCTCATCATGATGATCGGCGCGGTATAGGCGGCCTGGAAGGACAGCACCAGATTCAGCAGGATGAACGGGTAGGGGTCCCAGTGCTTTATCCAGGCGATCGTATTGGCCATCATCCACAGGATGAGCAGACAGCTCTGAACGATGATAAACGGCCATGAGCCGACGAGCGCCGTGACCGCGTCCGAGACCTTCGCGCCCATGCTTCGCGGGCCCTCGTGGTCCAGCGGTTTCGGACGGCGTGCCTGCGCGCGCAGCTTCGCCAGCAGCCGAAGTTCTTCGTCGCCCAATCTGTGGTGGAATCCGAACATGGTAGAGGAAACTCCTTTGCGGGTTCACTCTAGCCTGCGGCCAGGGGCGCCACTATGCCCCGAGAGCGACCCCCCTTGAGCATCGACCCCCGGATCCCGACATCTGTATGACGGCCGCGGCATCGCGGCAGCGCGAGCGGGGCCGCACTGCAGGCTGCGCCAATTGCGCAGCCGGACGAGAAGGAGACCAAGCATGGATCGGCCGCTGGACATCGCTTTTCATAACATGCAGTCCTCATCATCCCTCGAGGCCGAGATTCGCCGCCAGGCTGAGCGGCTCGACAGGCGTTCGCGACGGCTCATCGGCTGCCGCGTCTCGGTCGAGGCGTTGCATCAGCAGCATAGGAGGGGGAATGTCGTGGATGTGCACATCACTCTGTCCGTGCCCGGGCGGGATCTTGTGGTCTCGCGGGAGCCGCACAAGGCCCGACAGCACCACGCCCATCCCAGCGCTTACAGTTCGGTGCGCGATGCCTTTCGGGCGGCCGAACGGCGGCTTGATGCCTGGAAGGCGCAATTGACGGAGGATACGACCAAGCCGACCGGCTCGGCCTTGACCGGCGAAGTGATGCTCATCGAACCCGGCGCCGATCATGGCTTCCTGCTAACCAGCCGCGGGTCCCAGCTCTATTTTCACCAGGACAGCGTGACCAATGCGAGCCTCGCGGATCTGCGGGAGGGGATGGTGGTGCATTATGTCGAAGAGGAGGGAGAGTCGGGACCCGTCGCCGGGAAGGTGCGCGTCGCTCCCAGACCATGATCCGGCGAGCATAGTCGGCGGATCCTCCGGGCCCCCTGACGCCGCTCGGATCAGCTAAGTTCGATCCAAAGGACGGCCGCCAGAAAGGGAATCCAAACGACGCAAAAGGAAAGCGCCCAGGAAAGGGCCTCCGCGAGGGCTGGGCGATGGGCCGGCGTCCCGTCGCCCGGTCCCTTGCGCGGTTCCTCGAACCCGGTTCCATCGAACGGCATCGCGCATCCCCTCTCTGCCACGGGCCCGAAGGCCGACGCGGAGATGGACAAGGGGTGCGCCGGATTCAACGTCCAGAGCAGCCAATGGGGAGGTTATCGCATGGTTTTGAGCGGCCTCCCGCGTCCGCCCCGCCCGCCCCGGGCAGCGCGGTGCCAACCCTGTCGCTTGGCCGAGCGGCCTTTAGGCGTGGGTTTGGCGACGCTCCTTGGCCGCGGCGCTGCGGCGCAGGTCGCAGATCACCGCATGGACCTGTTCCCAATGGTTTTGCATGCGCGGATCGTCGTGCTGGGCGAGCGTCGCACGTTCGGCAGCAACCGCCTGGGCCTGAAGGCCGAACCGTTCGATCATCTGGCGTGCCGTGATAATGCTGGATTGGATGGCCATGCGCCCCTCCCGTTTTTTATGGTTCGAAGAGAGTAACGCCCGTTTTGATCGCGGGGCTAGGGGACCGAATTCATAGGTGGCCGGACTGTCCCTCATGCGATCGGCGTAGACGCCGCTGGCGCTTCAGGATCCGGCGATTCGCTCGCCAAAGCGTGAGCGAAAAATCCCATGTGAATCCGCTGTCATTTTTAGCAGGATGCAATACACGGAACGTGGGCGATGAAGGCGCGGGGCCATCATCGGCCCATGGAGTGAGGTAGGACGGTTGGTGCCGAAGCCTGTTCGAGGGGCTGCCCGCAGACGGGCGTGCTGTTGTGCACTGAGACCCCTCCTGCCGATGGCGCCCAGAACGGCGGCCTCGCCTCTTTCCCTCGCGTTACCCCGCATCATCACGGCCTCGCACGATCTGGCACGAGAGGACATCGCCATCCATGCTTTCTAGCTTGAGCGACGCGGCAGAGAGCACCGCTGGTCTCGCCAAGACCCCGACCGGCATCTCGGGCTTCGACGACATTACCCTGGGTGGTGTTCCCACCGGCCGGCCGACGCTTGTCTGCGGTGCGGCAGGCTGCGGCAAGACGCTCTTCGCCACCACTTTCCTCGTCCGCGGCGCGACGCAATTCGACGAGCCGGGTGTCTTCATGAGTTTCGAGGAGCGGGCCGAGGATCTGGCCGCCAACGTCGCGTCGCTCGGCTACGATCTCGAAGGACTGGTGGCGAAGGGCAGGCTCGCGATCGACCATGTCCGTTTCGACCCAAGCGAGATCGAGGAGAACGGGGAATACGATCTCGAAGGCCTCTTCCTCCGGCTCGGCTTCGCGGTCGACAGCGTCGGCGCCAAGCGGGTCGTGCTGGATACGATCGAGACGCTGTTCTCCGGCTTCACCGATGAGGCTCTCCTGCGCGCCGAACTCCGCAGGCTTTTCGGCTGGATCAAGGATCGGGGCCTGACCGCCATCATTACCGGCGAGCGGGGAGACGGCCAGCTGACCCGTCAGGGGCTCGAGGAATACGTTTCTGACTGTGTGATCCTATTGGACAATCGGGTTGTTGACCAGATCACGACCCGGCGTCTTCGGGTCGTGAAGTATCGCGGCTCCGCCCACGGCACCAACGAATATCCCTTTCTGATCGATACCGGTGGCATCAGCGTGTTGCCCGTCACCTCTTCGGGCCTGCATCGCCCCGCCTCGCACGAGGTTGTCTCCACGGGCATCGACGGGCTTGACGCGATGCTCGGCCGGAGCGGCTTCTATCGCGGCTCCAGCATCCTCCTCTCGGGCGTGGCCGGCACCGGCAAAACCACTTTCGCCGGCCATTTTGCCAATGCCGCCTGTGCCCGGGGCGAACGTTGCCTGTTCTTCGCCTTCGAGGAAAGTGCAGACGAGATCTGCCGAAACGCGAAGTCCGTCGGATTGGATCTGCAGCATTGGGTCGATGCCCGTCTCCTCCGGTTCGAGGCATCCCGGCCCAGCCTCTTCGGTCTTGAGATGCATCTCGCCCGCATGAACCGGGACCTTGAGGCTTTCGCACCTGACGTCGTCGTCATCGATCCGATCTCGGCCTTCCGCGGCCCTGACGTCGAGGTGCACGCGACCCTGCTTCGGATGATCGATCTTCTCAAGAGCCGCGGCACGCTCGGTCTCTTTACCAGCCTGCGCAACGATGGCGGGCTCGCCGAATATGCGGATATGGGGCTTTCCTCGCTGATGGACGCCTGGATCAAGCTCGATAATGATGAAGCAAATGGCGAGATCAACCGCACGCTCTATGTCATCAAGGCGCGGGGCATGAGCCATTCCAACCAGGTACGGGAATACAATATCACCGGCCACGGCATCACCCTGATCGAGCCCTATATCGGGCCGGAAGGGGTGCTGACGGGAACGGCACGCTTCACCCAGATCGCCCGCGAGCAGGCGAGCCTGCTGCGCCGTCACCAGGAGGCCGAGCAGCGCCGGCGCGAAGTCACCCGCCGGCGCTCGGTGCTCGAGCGGCAGATCAACGATCTCCGTGCAGCGCTCAAGGACGAGGAGCATGAGGAGAGTATCCTGCTTGCCGAACTCGAATCGCGTGAGGTCGAGTTGCTGAAAGACCGCGAGGTTCTCGCGGCGATGCGGGGGGCTGCAGAATGATGGACGATGACGAGAACCGCCACCCAATGAACGACGAAGCGATAAACGACGACGCAATGAACGACGATGCACTGAACGACGACGCCGAACACTATCATCTGCGTCTCTACGTCGCGGGGCAGACGAGCAAGTCTCTGGCCGCGCTCTCTAACCTCAAGCGGGTTTGCGAGGAGCATCTCGCCGGCCGCTACGAGATCGAGGTGATTGACCTCATCCAGAATCCGCGCCTCGCGGCTGGGGACCAGATTCTCGCTATTCCGACGCTTGTTCGCAAACTTCCGACCCCGCTCAAGCGGATCATCGGAGACCTGTCGAATACCGATAAGGTGCTCGTCGGCCTCGACGTGAGACAGAAGGGCCTGGGCTGATGCCAGCCGGGGACGTTGACCGTCCCGTGCAGGACCCGGCCGCAATGGCGGCGCAAATCCGGGATCTGGAAGCGCGCCTGCAGGAAAGCGAGGAGACGCTTGGTGCCATCCGTCGCGGCGAGATCGATGCCTTGGTCGTCGCGAACCCCATGCGGGATCACGCTGTCTACACCCTGGAGGGCGCAGACCGGCCCTATCGTGTCCTCATTGAGCAAATCCAGGAAGGCGCGCTGACCCTCGACGAGGAAGGAGCCATCCTCTATTCCAACCATCGGCTGTCGGCGATGCTGCGCTCGGACCCGGGCTCGCTCGTAGGGCGCGCGCTGCCTACCATCCTGATGGCTGACGACCGCGCGGGCTTCCGCTCCTTTCTCGCCGCCGCCTGCCGCGGCGGGGCGCGTCGCGAATTCACGCTGATCGCGGCGGACCAGGCCTGGGTTCCAGTCTATCTTTCCCTCAGCCCGCTGCCGAGCGAAGACGGTTCCATCCTGCTCTGCGGAGTGGTGACCGATCTGACCGAGCACAAGCTGCATATCCGGGAACTCGCCGAGGCGAACGCCCGCCTGAAGGAGCAGATCCTCGAACGCGGAAAGATCGAGGATGCGCTTCGGCAGAGCCAGAAGATGGAAGCGGTCGGGCAATTGACCGGCGGCCTCGCGCATGACTTCAACAACCTCCTGACCGGCATCACTGCGGGGCTGGAACTGCTGCAGACGCGGGTGGCCCAAGGGCGGCTGCAGGGGATCGATCGCTATATCGGCGTCGCCCAGGATGCAGCCCGGCGAGCCGCCTCGCTCACCCACCGGCTGCTCGCCTTCTCTCGCCGGCAGACCCTGGCACCCAGGGTGACAGATCTCGCGGATCTCGCGAGGGGTATGCACGAACTCATCCAGCGCACCGTGGGGCCCGAAATCACGCTCCGCAGCGCAGCAACGGGGCACGATCCGCTGCATGTCCTGGTCGATCCCGGCCAGATGGAGAATGCGCTGCTCAACCTGTGCATCAACGCGCGGGACGCCATGCCCGATGGCGGTGAGATCCGCATCGAGATGGGCCGGCAGGAGATCGAGGCTGACCACGCGCGCGAGCTTTCGCTGGAGCCGGGCGCTTATGTCGAGTTGCGGGTCACCGATACCGGAACCGGCATGACGCCGGACGTGCTCTCCCGCGCCTTCGACCCCTTCTTCACGACCAAGCCCATCGGCGTCGGCACCGGCCTCGGCCTTTCGATGATTTACGGCTTCGTACAGCAATCAGGCGGGCAAGTACGTATCGCGTCGACGATCGGGCAGGGGACTTGCGTGTCCCTCTATCTGCCGGTGCACGCGGGTAGCCTCCTTCAGGCTGCCGTCACGCCGGAACAGAGGGATGTACCGCGTGCGGGGGGCAGCGAGTCCGTGCTCATAGTGGATGATGAGGCAACCGTGCGCATGCTGGTGGCGGAGGTGCTGAAAGATCTCGGCTACAAGGCCCTGGAAGCGGCGGAGGGTGCGACCGCCCTCGCTTTGCTGCGGTCGGATCTGCGCATCGACCTGCTGATCACCGATGTCGGCCTGCCGGGCGGCCTCAACGGCCGGCTGCTTGCCGAAGAGGCGCGTGTCGTGCGCCCGCAGCTGAAGGTTCTGTTCATCACCGGCTATGCCGAAGACTCAGTGCTGAGCCCGAGCGATCTCGAACCTGGCATGTATATTCAGACCAAACCCTTCGGCATGGAAATCCTGGCCCGCCGGATACGGCAGCTGATCGACGAAACCTGAGCGCGGGCGCCCACCATCGCTCACGCGGATGGCATCGCCCGAGCGACCCGAGCCCCCTAGGAAGGACGCAGCGACATCCTATCTCCGATGAAACCTTTCATCGGAGGAACAAATGCCCATTCTTCTCTGGCTTCTCGGCGTTCCTATTCCCATCATCCTGCTGCTTCTCCTGTTTTGGCATTAGGAGCGGGCATGTCCTACAGCAGCGCAGATCCTGTCGCGGTGCATCCGCTTCGCCCAGGTCTTTCCTGGGCGGCGATCTTCGGCGGCGCGGTGGTTGCGACAGCGGTGACCGTCATGCTGACCGCGCTTGGGTCCGGCATCGGCCTCGCCTGGGTCTCGCCCACGAGCCATGATAATCCCTCGGCCTTGACCTTTACGGTCGGGGCAGCAATCTGGCTCATCCTGGTGCAGTGGATCGCCTCGTTCTTCGGCGGCTATCTTGCCGGGCGGCTTCGTCCGAGCCTCGGCGGGGTGCATCGTGACGAGGTGACCTTCCGCGATACCGCGAGCGGTTTCGTCACCTGGGCGGTGGCCGCCCTCTTCGCGGTCGGGCTTATCGCCTCCGGCGCCAGCGCCTTCCTGGGTTCGGTCGGCAAGGCGGTGACGACGGTGGCCGGAGCGGCGAGTGGGTCGGCGGACGGCGGGTCGGCTGGCTTCGGGCCGAGCGGCTATATGCTCGACGCGATGTTCCGCCCCAGCCAGAACGCGGCGCAGACCAGCAGCCCGCAGGCAAAGGCCGAGGCTGGCCGCATTTTGGCAACCGAAGTGGCGGGCCCGATCAGTGCGTCCGATCACGCCTTCCTGGTCCAACTGGTCGAGGCACAGACCGGGCTTTCGCAAGCGGACGCGACGACCCGCGTGGACCAGACCATCGCGGCCGAGCAGAAGGTCATCGATGAGACGAAGAAGGCTGCCAATGCGGCGCGCAAGGCCGCGGCCGCTTTCGCCACCTACACCTTCTTCTCCATGTTGATCGGGGCCTTCATCGCCTGCGTCGCCGGTGCGATCGGCGGCCGCCAGCGCGACCGTTTCTGACCGCGGAGCTCCGCGCTCAGCCTCCCCCGGGCTCCGCGCGAACGTGTTGACCTGTCAGGCGCCGGTACATTGCCGGCGCCGCAGGTTTTTTGTGCGTCTGGCCGTCACCACGGAGGCCTGCAGGTTGCTGCATCAAGACGACCGGCGGCACGAGGGTAGCGTTGCCGCCGCTCGCGGGTTGACATAGGATTCGCTCCCAAGGCGACAAAAAGGGGGGATTCGTCATGAATGCGGGACTGAACCCAAGCGACGATGCACAAGCGATTGCGGAGGCGACCGCGCAGGCGGGCAGAACCCAGGCGGCAGCCATCCTCGCCGCCCAGATCCTCGCGATCCGAGCCGACTACCGGCGCACGATCGAGGGCCAGGCGCAGGATGCGGTTGAGGTGTTTCGGGAGGTGCAGCGGCTTCTCGAACGGGAGTGACCGCGGCTTTCGGTGCCGGATTTTTAGAAAAAGCGAATAGGTGACTTTGGAAAGCGCGTCTGGCTGGCGCGTTTTCCGAATTCGTGTTCTGTCGGACCAGAAAGAAACTTGATCGAAATGGCCGATGACCACCCTGCCGCCGCAGCGCTCTCGCAGCGCCCCAGAGTGTGAACCGGAACAGGAGGGGCGGGTGCGTCACGCTGACCGTGCGGCAATGGGCGGGGTTAGGCGCCTGCGTTGGCTTGGCCAGGCACTGGCGCTGCTTCTTGTCCTTATACCCGGCCTGATCCTGTGCGAATCCGCGGCGCAGGCGGCCGAATCGGCCCCGGTCGCTGCCGCCGCGCCCATTATGCGCGACGATCCGCTCGAGCCGCTCGATACCTCAAGCCCAAGTGCCACCTATCAGTCCTTCCTGCAGCAGACGGCGCGGGTGCAGGCCCTCTTCGTCACCTATCTCAGGCACAAGACCATCGCGGGCGAGAAGGAACTCGTGCTCACTGCCCGGCGTACCGGCCGGCTCTTCGATCTCAGCAATATTGCCCCGGCGCTCCGTGACAAGATGGGTGCCTCGGCCACCATGTATCTGGCGGACATCCTGCACCGGCTGCCGGAGATATCGCCCAGTGCGATCCCAGGGGCGCCTGGATGGAGCCTGGGCACGGCGGGGACGAAGCTTCCCGATCAATGGCGCGTCCCCGGAACCGAAATCACCATCGCGCGGGTGGAAAAAGGACCGCAGAAGGGCCAATACCTCTTCACCGCCGACAGCGTGGACCAGCTTGCCGCGGATCATGCGCTTATCCTGAAACTGCCGCTGCTGCGGCCCACTCTTTTCGGCAACTGGCGGCAGGTGCAGGTCAATATCACCGGGCCGCTGGTGCCGGATGGGTTCGTCAAGCGCCTGCCGAACTGGGCGCTTGGCACCGTCCTCGGCACGCCGGTCTGGAAGATGGGGGCGACCCTGCTCATCCTCGCGGTGGTCCTCTGCCTCATGATCGGCTGGGCCCTGGTTGTGCGTCGCATGGGGGCGGGGCATGGGCGCTTCCGGCACGCTGCCGTCGCCCTCGCCGCACCCCTCGGTTTCTTCGTGCTCTATGTCAGCTGCGTCATCATCGTCCGGTCCCAGCTCAACCTCTCAGGCGGCTTCTCGGCGATCGAGGCGTTCTTTTCGGTTCTGGTCCTCTACCTGATCGCCGCTTGGGGTGCGTGGACACTCTGCTTTCTGCTGGCCGAAGCGATCATCGCCGCGCCCAGCATTCCCGACAACAGCTACGATTCTCATCTGCTGCGGCTTTGTGCACGTCTCGCCGGCTTCGCCGCCGTTGCTGGCCTGCTGCTCTATGGCGCGAACCAGATCGGGATTCCAGCACTTGGCCTCGTCGCTGGCCTCGGTGTCGGCGGCATCGCGGTGGCCCTCGCCTCGCAATCGACAGTCGAGAACCTCATCGGTGGTTTCTCGATCTTCGCGGACCGCCCGTTTCGCGTGGGCGACTTCATCCAGCACAGCGAAAAGTCGGGCTGGGTGGAAGCGATCGGCCCGCGTTCGAGCCGCATTCGCGAGTTGGACGGCGCGCTCACGACGGTGCCGAACGGCGATCTTGCTCGCATGCACATCACCAACTTCTCGATGCGGACGAAATGTCTTTTCGTGCACGAGATTGGGCTGCGCTATGAAACCTCGACCGAGCAGTGCGAATGGCTGATCGGGGCGCTGCGTGGCTTCCTCGCGGATCATCCGCTGGTCGAGAAGGCACCGGGCTTTCCGCGCGTGGCTCTCACGGGTTTTGG
>Ga0310811_10006062_pt1 | contig 15401 bp, 14 predicted proteins | sample YCmetagenome_FD_207642 | JGI IMG/M metagenome (GOLD analysis project Ga0310811, IMG submission 207642) | Soil microbial communities from experimental microcosm in Duke University, North Carolina, United States - YC | ecosystem: Engineered > Artificial ecosystem > Soil microcosm > Unclassified ...
CCGCTCGCACCGCCCAGCCGACGCTCGCATCGGTCAGCGCCGAATTACAGGGCGTCTACAGGCTGACGCAGGAAGGCGCCGGACCAATTTCCGCGCAGGCGGTCAAGACTGTCGAAGAAGCGCTCGCGCGGTACGAAGCGCTCACGCGGCAGATTGCAGCGCTCACGCGCTGAGCGCACAAACACAACTACACAACCACCCAAGGCGTAAATGCTCGAACGCCTTCGGTCGTTGGCAGTTGTGCAGTTGTGTAGTTGTCTATCGCACCACTGAAGATGCGATCTCGCTGAGAATCCGCTCGAGTACTGCCGGATCGGCCGGTTTCGTAAGGTGCTGATCGAACCCGGCGTCCGCCGCCTGCCGCGCCACTTCTTCCTGCCCCCAACCCGTCAAGGCAATCAGCCGCACCGGCGCCGCATTCGATGAGCGGATCTCGCGCGCCACCTCATAGCCGCTCATATCGGGCAAGCCGATATCGAGCAGCACGACATGCGGATTCGTCTCGACGACCGTATCGATCGCACTGCGGCCGGTGTGCGCCACGGCGACGCTGTGCCCAAGCATGCTGAGCAGCACCTGGAGCATCTCCGCCGAATCACGGTTGTCGTCGACGACGAGCACGGACAGACCGCTGGACGCGCCGCCTGAGGTATTGGCCATCGGGTGAACAGCTATTGTCTCACATCGCCTGCGCCCGGACGTCGAGTGCACGCAACCGCAGTTGCTCGCTCCATCGTCTCGGAAAGGTGCACGAGAGTGCGGGTGAGGGCGACGGACCGTCGAAGTCGCTTGCTCCCAACGTCTTACGCAGTCCCCACCTCGCACGCGTCGTGATGGCGGCAGCTTTGCCCTGAGGGCCGTCGGCTCCGCCACTCACTTTCACAAGGTGCCCGACCTCTCGCTTTGTGCAGGATGCACGCGGGCGGGGCCACTCATCAACCACACCTGTCTGCATTGGAGGATTCATGCGCACGCTGTTGCTCTCACTCGCTTTGCTCGCCCTCGCTGCCTTGCCCAACACCGCGGCCGCCCAGCAGGGGACGCCGGCAAAGTCGACGGCCCGCTCTGCCAAAACACCGGCTCCGTCGTCTCCGATCAACCTGAATAGTGCGACCCAGGCGCAGCTCGAATCGCTGCCGGGCATCGGCGCGAAAGCCGCGCAGCGCATTCTGGAGTTCCGTCAAAAGAACGGCAGCTTCAAGAAGATCGAAGACCTGATGAACGTCAAAGGGATCGGCGAGAAGAACTTCCTGAAGCTGAAGCCGTACATCACTGTCGGCGCCCAGAAGGCGGAGCCCTCGGCCGGTAAGTAAGGCAGCGCCGTGCCAGATCGCGGAATGTCCCTGATCGAACTGCTATTCGTCGTCGCTCTGACGGGGACGCTCGCGGCGATCGCGATTCCGATTTCCACATCGACGGTCGACGACTTCCGCGCGCGGTCCGCTGCACGCCACGTCGCGCAACAGATCGCACGGCTTCGCGCCGAAGCGGTGAAGCGCTCAGCGTTCGTCGGGCTTCGGTTCGAGGCGACCGACAGCGATTACACCTACACGACGTATCTGGACGGCAACGCCAACGGGATCCGCACGGCCGACATCACGGCCGGCGCGGATCCCCGGTTATCAGGTCCCGAGACGATCGCCTGGAACTTCCCGGGCGTCCGATTCGCGATCGGCCCCGGCGTCCCCGACGCTGACAACCAGCCGGTGACATCGCCGGATGGCATCCGCATCGGCAGCGCACGAATTCTGTCGATGAGCCCGAACGGCTCGGCGACGCCCGGAACGCTCTATCTCACGTCACCGCACGGCGCGCAGTACGCCGTGCGCGTGCTCGGCGCAACAGGACGCGCACGCGTCCTGAAATTCGACCGCACCACGAACCGCTGGATCGCACAATGACCGAACGACGACAACACTGCCGCGTCTCCGGCGCCATGGTCAATCACGTCCGCGTCCGCGTGCGCGCGGGAGGAGAGGGCACGCTCTTGAACTTCAGCCGCCGCGGCGCCTCGATTGCCGTCCGACGCCCAATGCCGCCCGGAAGCCGGATCGATCTCCAGCTCTCGGTGGACAGCCTTCGCGTCCTTGTGCGCGCGCTGGTCCTCAGATGCAGCGTCAGAGCAATCGCCGCCCTCGAAGGCGTGACTTACGAAACGGCTCTCCGCTTCGACCAGGACACCGATCTCCCGCGGGAAGAGACTGCCCCAGTCGGGTATTCCGTGCACACGCAATCGGGCACTAACAGCGTCAGTGACGGGTCCGACCTACACGCGGCGCCGGGGGTGGCCCCTTCGCACCTGACTGAGGCGTCGAAATGACGCCAAAATCCGCGCTTCGGCCGATGGCACCTTCTTTGACTCATGCCGCCGCCACACGCAACAGAGGAGGGCTGATGCGCGGACGATGTCGGGTGGCGGATCGTCGTCGGACGATCGGAACGGTGTTGCGCGAGATCTCGGGCGCTCTGCCGGCGATGCGGGACATGCGGCAGTTACGCCGGAAGTTCGAGGACGAGCTTCGGGCGCTGCTCGACGTCAAGGACGTCCATCTGCGGGATGGGCCGTTGCCGCCCGCGTCGACTGTTCCGTCGATGAGCGTCGACGTCGTCGCGGGTGCGGTAGTGCTGGGCGCGCTCGATCTGACGCTGGACCGGCCGGGTGGGAGCCTCGATCCCTGGGATGCCCAGCTCCTGGACGATGCGCGGTGTGTGGCGGCGTTGGTGTTGCTGCTGGAGCGGGCGTACCGGGCGGGGACGTTGGCAGCGGTGCGAAGCCGTTTCGATGGCGCGGCACCGATCATCGGCTCCAGTGCGGCGATCCGTGCGGTGCGGGAGCGGATCGATCGGGTCGCGGCGACGAGTTTTACCGTGCTGATCGAGGGCGAGAGCGGCAGCGGGAAGGAGCTCGTTGCCCGGCAGATTCACGACCTGAGTCCGCGGCGGAACGGTCCGTTCGTCGCGGTCAACTGCGCGGCGATTGTCGAGACGCTGCTCGAGGCCGAACTGTTCGGAATTGAGGAACGCATTGCGACCGGTGTGCGTGGGCGGCGCGGGAAGTTCGAGCATGCCCACGAAGGGACGCTGTTCCTGGACGAAGTGGCGGATTTGTCGCCGGCTGCGCAGGCGAAGCTGCTGCGCGCGATCCAGGAGATGTCGATCGAGCGCGTCGGCGCCGCGGGTACGCGGCCGGTCGACGTCCGTATCATCGCGGCGACCAATCAGAAGCTTTCGGATCTCGTCGCGCGCGGGCGATTCCGGCTGGATCTGTTCTATCGGCTGCACGGTGTCGAGATCTCCGTGCCGCCGCTGCGGGAGCGTCCGGCGGACATCCTCGAGCTGACCGAGTACTTCCTCGAACGGCACCGGTCGTTCCGGCGGCTGCGGCTGTCGCAGGCCGCCGCCGATGCGCTGCTCGCGTATGCGTGGCCGGGGAACGTCCGCGAGTTGCAGCGGGTCATCGAGCGCGGCGTCGCGCTTGCGGACTCGGATCACTTGCAGCTCGACGACCTGCCGCCGGCGCTGGTCGACGAGTACGCGGAGAACCTGATGCCGTCGTTCCAGCGTCGGCACACGTTGCGGCAGTGGGCCGGCCGTTACGTGCGGCTCGTGGTGCATCGGTGCGGCAACAACAAGCGCCGCGCCTGTCGCGAGCTGCAGATTTCGTATCACACGCTCAATGCGTATCTCCGGCGTCCGCCGGAGGAAGCCGGTTCGCCACCGGCGGTTACGGCTGGCGCGGGCGGGACGGATTCTCCGCAGGGGCGCGCGCCAGGCGCACCGATCCTCGCGAGGGGATCGCAGTCTGGAGGAGTCACATGGTGAAAAAGGCAGTGGTGATGGTGGCCGTGATTGCGGGGTTCGTGAGCGCTCCCCGCCCCGCGCTCGCGCAGACCTGCACGCGCGATCTGCTCGATTGCTACACGCGAGCGGCGAACGACGACAACTTCTGGTACCGGTGGGCGGACGGGCTCGACTGCGAACTGCAGTACGCCGGGTGCGTGCGTCGCGTGCTCGTGGGTTGAACACATTGACGCACGGCTGCTGGCGCGGCCGTGCGTCGCTGAGGAGGATTGATGCGTGCAGGCCTGTTGCTTTCCGCGGTGTTGGGCCTCGTGTCGTGCCGGCACGTCGCCACACGGGTGGCGCCTGACCGGCTGTTCGGCCCGGTGGTGGGGAACGAGATCCTCGCCGGCCGTGTCGATGCGGCGGACGACGGGCCGGTGCTGCTGCTCGTCGCGGAGCGCGCGCTCGTCTCGATCGACCTGCAGCACCGCACCTCAACCCGTAATCCGTTGGCGCTCGCCGATGCGTCGAGCTGCTGGGGCCTGGCGCAATTGGCTGACGGGACGTTGTGGACCATCCGGGACTGGAAAACGCTGCGTGAGATTTCGCGGACGGGCGACACCGTTCGGGAGTACACGCTCGATGGCGCCCATGCGTCGCTTTTCAGTGCAGGTGATCGGCTGGTGTTTCAACGGGCCGAGTTCACCGCGCCGGATCAGGCGCTGATCGCAGGAAAGCCGGGCGATTTCAGACGCGAGGCCTGGAGCACGCTGAAGACGCGGCCGTTCAAGCTGGCGCGGACATCCATTGCGGCGCTGAATCTGGTGACGTGCGGTCCCACGCGCGCCGAGGAGCGCGCGTGCTGGTTTCCTGACGATCCGGCTGTGGCCCTCATCGATCCAGCCGGACGCACGCGCAGGGTCGAGTTGCCTGGCATTCCGCATGTCGCGCCGGAGGTGTTGTTGACGAGTGACAACCCCGCGCGGCCGGTTCGTGATGCCTTCGTCGATCGCGGCGGGAGTGTGTGGATCATCAGCGCGGGGACTCCGGTTACGGGAGCACCCGAACCGCCGGGCGGTTGGCTGCTCGCGCATTTCTCTCCAGCGGGCGCGGCACTCGAACGATACGAGCTGACGGAGCCTGCGCGTCTGCTCCTCGCCGTCGACACGCACCACATCGTGCTCCTGCTCGGCAGCGGATATGTGGCGGAGGTGCGCTTGTGAGATGGCTGTTGAAGTTCTTTCTCGTCTCCGAGCTGCACCCCGGCCATGCGGTGCTCCTGACGGCGAGCTGTGTCGTGCTTGGTCTCTGGACCCTTCGTTACAATCCCTCGGAGCTGGACAGCGCGCTGGGGCTTCTGCTCGTTCTCCAGATGTTCCTGGCGTCGACCGGGTTTGTCTCGCGTGCGTCTGCGGGCCACTTCGACGCGGTGCTCGTCGCCGGTCGGCCGCGCCGGTCGGCGGCTCTCGCGCATTGGGCGGTTTCCGTTGCGCCTGGAGTGGCGGGCTGGATCATAGTCGCGGTCACCGCGCTGGCGCTTGGCGGCGCACACGCCGTCTCGGCGGTGTGCGGACGCCGGTTCGTCGCGCTCGCGATCGTGTCGAACATTGCGTGGATCGCGGGTTTCCGGCTCCCGCGTAGTTCGGCTGGTGTCCTCTGGCTGGCGCTGCTCGTGGCGGTCCTGCTGCAACACAACCTGCGGGCGTTGTCGATGACGATCAGTCCCGCCTTCGGCGCGTGGGCGTGGGACATTCTCGTGTTGCTGGTGTGTCCGTTCGTGTTGATCGGCGATCAGCCCGCGGTGCCGCCGCCGGTACTCGCCGGAGCAGCGGCGCTCTCGTGTCTGGCGGTGTGGCTTGTGGTGAGCGCGACCAGCCGGCTGAACGTGCTGCTCGCAGACCGGGGGTGATGCACGTGCTGGAACTCTCTGCCGTTTCGAAGGCTTTTGGTGCACATCGCGTCCTGAACCAGGCGTGGCTGCAGGTGCGGCGAGGCGAAATCGTCGGGCTCGTGGGCGCGAACGGCGCGGGAAAGACCACGCTCTTGCGCATCTCCGCGGGATTGATCCGTCCCGACCAGGGTGTGGTCCGATGGGACTCTTCACTGGTGCGCATCCGCTATTTCGCGGGGGAGGCCACGTTGCCGCCACAGATCCGCGCCAGGCGATGGGCGGCGTTGTTCGATGTCCCCTCCGACGAAAGGCGCCGCATCGGCGTTCTCTCGCGCGGCACTCGGCAGATTCTCGGGCTGCGCATTGCGCTACAGGGGCCGCCCCCTGACGTCCTGCTGCTCGACGAACCCTGGGACGGCCTCGATCCGCCCGCCGCTCGCCGCCTCACCGAACGCATCCGTGACTGGGGAGCGGCGGGCACCGCGATCCTCATTTCATCTCACCGCCTCCACGATCTGGACGATGTGGCGGGGAGGTTTGTGGTGTTGGAGCAGGGGAGATGCCGCGTCGTCCGGGAACAGGGGGACGGCCGTGTTGGGGTCGACCGGATTGCGGATCTGGTCGCGCGAGGCAGCAGAAGCAATCTGCCGTGCCTCGCGCGCCGGCCGTGACTACTTCTGCGCGATCTTCAGCGCCACCGAGATCGTGCAGGCAGTATTAACGTCGCTCACCGTAATCCGCACCGTCGTCGATCCGCCGGTCTTCGGAGTGCCCGACAGGATCCCGCTGGCGCTGTTGAACGTGAGGCCCTGCGGCAGGTTCCCGCTCATCGTCCAGGTCGCCTTGTCGATGATGTTCGCGGCCGTGAACGCGTAGGCGAACGGTGCATTGCGGAGCGGTGTCAGGGTGGATGGCGGCGCCAGGATCCTGATCGCGGCCTGGACCGGGATGGAGTAGCTCATCGACGCGCTGAGCGCGCCGTTCTGCGCATCCGCTATCCGGATGATGAAGGCGTACGTTCCTGGCGTTGTGGGGACTCCGCTGAGCGAGCCCTGGGGGGAGAGCGTCAGGCCGGGCGGCAATGTCCCGGAGGAGAGCGACCAGTTGTATGAACCGCTTCCGCCGCTCGCCGCGAGCGCGGCGGAGTATGCGACCGTCTCGCGCGCGGTTGGCGCCAGCAGCGTCGTGATCTGGAGCGGCGCACCGGAAACCGCGAGCGTGTATGAGCTCGTGGCGGAATTCGCGTTGTTGGCGGCGTCGGACGCCGCCACCGTGAACGGAAAGCTGCCGGCCGTTGTGGGCGTTCCGGAGATGACGCCCAGCGTTCGACTGAGTGAGAGTCCGGGCGGCAGGGTCCCCTGGGTGATCGTCCACAGGTACGACCCGCTGCCTCCGGTCGCGGTCACCGCGGCGGAGTACGGCACCGTCATTTGCGCTCCGGGGACGCTGCTCGTCGCGATCGCGACGGGAGCGACGGTCGGTGCCGGCGGCGGCGGAGGAGGTGTCGTCGTCGTTGTCGTTGTCGTTGCGCTGGTGGAGGGCGTCAGCTCGAGCAGGAATACGTCCTGGCGGAAGCTGCCTCCGGCGTCGCCGCCGGGATCGGTGCCGAGGGTCTTCTCCCAGTTGGAGGTGAACAGGACCCAGTGTCCGTCGGGGGAGATGTTCGGCCGCGGCTCGTACCAGAAATAGGTCGTCGTGGCGTCGAGGTCGTTGCGAACGTCGGAACGGTGTTGGGCGAATCGCCACACGGTCGCGTCGGTTCCCTGTGCGCCATCCGTCTGTATCGCCACCAGCTCATCGTCCCATGCGCGCCAGGGAGAGGTGTTCGTGCCGTAGCGATAGAGACCACTGACGTAAGGAACCAGGCGATCACTGCGCGCGTTGTTCCACGACGGGTGATCGGCAAGCGAGGTCTCTTTGGGGGAGAGCACCGTTGCGATGAGGTCGTGTGACAGTGTGGGCGTCGAGAAGTTGCGGAGTTGCCACTGTGCCGCGTCCCAGGTGGTGGACGTGCAGCAGTCCTGGTTGATCGCGACGCCGTAGCCGTACGCGTCGTGCCCGTACGGGTGAGCAGAGGCGCCGAGAGCGGTCATAGTGCCCGTGACGGTGTCCCACACGTACATCTGCGCCGCGTAGCGCGGCGCCTGCATGTCCGGACCGGTGGGGTAGAGGATGACGTACCGGCCGCTGCGGTCGATGCTCGCGTGGTGCAGCGAGAAGTTCAGCGTGATCGGTGCGGGGGCTCCGTTCAGCGTCGAGGTGAGCGTGTCGACAATCTGATAAGACGCCGGGTTAGCCACGTCGAAGACGACGGCCAAGTGATGTTTGTCCTGGGAGGTACCGCCGAAGAAGGCGAGGACGCGTTCGTTGGGACCGGCGCTCGATCCGAGACCGCCGATGAATGTACCCGACAGGCCGGGCTGAACCGCGTCGAGGTTGAAGATCGTGGAGTACTGCCCGGTTGAGAAGTCGTACTTGTCGACCGTGCGCAGCGTCGACCCGGACAGCGACGAGCTGCCGTAAATGACCGAGTCGTTGACGAAGGAGAACTGCGGTTCCAGGTAGAACCGCAGCACGAGGCCGCCTTCGCCGCTGGTGGTCGGCTGGATCCGTTTTGCGCTGTGCGTGGCCGCGTCGAACGTGAACGGGATAATCGTCCCGTCGGTGCTGACGACATAGAACCTGGTGCCGTTGGCACTCCAGGCGAGCTGGTGTGTGCCTGACGGCGTGCGGAAGGAGCGATTCAGGTACCCGGGTCGCACGTTGCCGTCGGTGATGCGGGTGATCGAGGAACCGAAAATCGGATCCTGGAAAGTCGTGCCGGCGGGCCCGGGGGCCGGGAGAGCCGGCTTCGGGTACGTGTAACGATCGACGACCGCATAGTACGGGCCTACTGCCGTCCGGGTCGGGAGTCCGTCAGGATTGGTTGTCGTGGTCTGGGTGGTGGTAATGGTAGTCGTCGTTGTGGCGGGCGGAGGCGCGGTCGTTGCGTTTGGCGGTGCGCCTGCGCCGATCGTTGCGCCCGAGAGTGAACTGCCGGCCGAGTAGAACGTCGTGTCCAGAACCAGCGGGAACGCCGGTGCCGTAGCGCTCCGAGAGACCGCCACGCCGTTGTGGCGGTAGACGACCACCCCGTTTTCGATAGAGACGGTGAAGTGATCGCCGGCGGCGAAGGTGCCTTCCCCTTTGTACACGCCGAGTTCGCGGATTTCCCATGCGCCGCCCGGCCAGAAACTGAAGGCGAAGTTCATGGTCGTCGACGCCGTGGAGGAAGAGAGGTCTGTCGTGAGGCCGGCGTAGAGGCGTTGGTCCATTCCGGGAATGAAGTCGATGTAGCCGTCGCCGCTCAACTGCTGCGAGCTGTGTGCGCCGGAATCGGGACAGCCGTCACAGCCGCCGCTTTTCTGCAGCGCGCCTGGTGATGCCGTGACGTTGACGGGTGACTGCCAGGTGGCAGACGTCTGCGCGGACACGGATTGCGCGGCCACTACGGCGCACGCCGCCACCAGAAGCGGAACGATCGGCTTCATACGAAGGGTCCCTGGACTTGGTCGGATAACTCAGAGTGCGGCCTAACCGGCCGCGGCCCGGAAAGTGGCAACCGCGGTGCCGCAACGCGCTCGCCCCAAAACCCGCAGACTTTTCAGGCAAACTGCAGAATTCGCGTGTGCGCCGGGTGTGCAACGGTCGCGGCCGATGACGCTTTTGACCCTCGCGTTACGATTTGGATGGGATTGCCGAGGAAGGTTCGGCTGGAGTCGATGCCGCGCCGCGCATGACGTGCTCTCGTGAGGAGGCGGCGCCGGAAGTGTCGAAATCTTGACCCCGAACGGGCGCAATAGTACCGTTAGTGGGTTCCGCGCCAGCCGCGCGGCTCTCCAATCACGGTATCTCGCGTCCAGGATGAATCAGCCCTCGGGCACGCTCAAGAAAACGCCGCTGTATGCGCGCCACCGCGCGCTGGGCGCGCGCATGGTCGAATTCGGCGGGTGGGACATGCCCGTCGAGTACACGGGCATCGCGGACGAGCACATGGCCGTGCGCACGCGCGCGGGCCTGTTCGACGTCAGCCACATGGGCCAGATTGAAATCGCCGGGCCCGACGCGCTCAAAGCGGTCCAGCACATCACGAGCAACGACGCGTCGCGGCTCGCGGTGAATCAGGCCCAATACTCGGCCCTGACCACGCCCGACGGCACGTTCGTGGACGACGTGCTCACCTACCGGCTCGCGGATGACCACTTCATGCTCGTCGTCAACGCGTCGAACATCGTGAAGGACTTCCGCTGGATCACGGACCACGTCCAGGGCGTCGACGCAGCCGCGGTCAACACGAGTTCACGGTACGCGCTGATTGCGATCCAGGGACCTGCCGCGCGCGAGATCCTGCAGACCCTGACCGGAATCGATCTCGCCGGCATCAAGTACTACTGGTTCGCGAACGGGGAAGTCGCGTCCGTCCGGGTGACGATCTCGCGCACCGGTTATACCGGCGAGGACGGGTACGAAGTGTTCGTCGCGCCGGCGGCGGCCGAACGCGTGTGGGACGCGATGCTCGCGGCGGGAAAGCCCGCCGGGCTCGTCCCCGCCGGACTGGGCGCACGCGATACGCTGCGCCTCGAAGCGTCGATGCGGTTGTACGGCAACGACATGGACGAGCAGTCGACGGTGCTCGACGCGGATCTTGGCTGGATCGTGGGCTGGAAGAAGGACGCGTTCATCGGCGCACAGGTGCTGCGGCGGCAGAAGGCGGAAGGTACGGCGAAGAAGCTGATTGGCTTCGAGATGGTCGACCGCGCAATCGGGCGCCACGGCTATGACGTGTACATCGACGGCGCCCGCGCAGGCGTGGTGACCAGCGGTACGCAGACGCCCTATTTGAAGAAGGCGATCGGGATGGCATACGTGCCGTCGAACAGGACCGAACCGGGGACGGACCTGGAGATCGACGTTCGCGGCCGCCGCGCGAAGGCCGTCATCGTCCCGATGCCGTTTTACAAGCGCGCGAAGTAGCGGCCGTCGGCCGGCCGGCTGTCGTGGAGCGCGCCCCGCGTGGGGCGCCGGGAGAATCGAATGTATCCGACCGATCTGAAGTACACGAAGGACCACGAGTGGGTGCGCCTGGGCGCAGGCGACGCGCGGGTTGGCATCACCGATTACGCGCAGAAACAGCTCGGCGATGTCGTGTACCTGGAACTGCCGCCCGTCGGCCGGAGTCTCAGGAAAGGTGAGGTCTTCGGCACCATCGAATCCGTCAAGGCGGTGTCCGAGCTGTACAGTCCGGTCGCTGGCGAGGTGACCGCCGTCAACGACGCACTCGTGCAGAAGCCGGAGGTTGTGAATACCGATCCGCACGGCTCCTGGATGATTGTGATGAAAGTGACCGACGCGGACACGAGCGACCTGCTCGACTCCGCCGCGTACTCCGATCTCACCAAGTAATGCACGACGTTTTCGAATCCCGACATATCGGTCCCGACGCCGACGCCCGAAGCCGCATGCTCGACGCGGTCGGCGTCAGGACGATCGACGATCTGATCGACCAGACCATCCCGCGTGATATCCGCCTGACCGCGCCGCTGAAGCTGCCGCCGGCAGAGACCGAAGCGGCGTATTTGCGCCGGCTCCGCTCGGTGGCCGCGAAAAACCAGCTCACCCGTTGCTACATCGGGATGGGCTACTACGACTGCATCACGCCTGCCGTCATCCAGCGAAACGTCTTCGAAAATCCCGGCTGGTACACGCCGTATACGCCGTATCAGGCCGAAATCGCGCAGGGGCGCCTGGAGTCGCTGCTCAATTTCCAGACCATGGTCGGCGATCTGACCGGGATGCCGGTCGCGACCGCGTCGCTGCTGGACGAAGGCACGGCCGCCGCCGAGGCGATGTCGATGTTTCATCGCATCAACACGAAGAAGGCGCCGGCGGGGCAGCCGTCGGTGTTCCTCGTGTCACAGCACACGTTCCCGCAGACGCTCGAGGTGCTCCGGGGCCGCGCCGAACCGCTGAATATCCGCCTCGAGATTGGCGATCCGTCGTCCATGCCGATGGATCGCGCATTCGGGCTGCTGCTGCAGTGTCCGGACGACCGCGGTGAGCTGCACGATCTCCGCGCGATTATCCAGAAGGCCCACGCAGCCGGTGTGTTCGTCGCGGTCGCGACCGATCTGATGGCGCTCACGCTCTTTACGCCCCCCGGGGAAATGGGTGCCGACGTCGTCGTCGGCAACTCACAGCGGTTCGGCGTGCCGCTTGGCTACGGCGGGCCACATGCCGCGTTTTTCGCGACGCGCGAAGCGTACGTCCGTCAGGCGCCCGGTCGGATCATCGGAGTATCGGTGGATGCCCTGGGGCACCGCGCCTATCGGATGGCGCTGCAGACCCGTGAGCAGCACATCCGGCGCGAGAAAGCGACGTCGAACATCTGCACGGCCCAGGCGCTGCTGGCGAACATGGCTGCCATGTACGCGGTGTACCACGGCCCCGCCGGCCTGCGCGGAATCGGCGAACGCATCCACACGTTCGCGACCGTGCTGGCGAGCGCGCTGACCGCGTTGGGGCTCGAGCAGACCAACTCCACGTATTTCGACACGCTGCGGATCACCGGCGCCGACCTGAAGACGCTCCGAACGGAATCGGCGGCGGCGCAGATCGCGTTTCGATACTTCGCGGACGGCGCCGTCGGCATCTCGCTCGACGAGACCACCACCATTGAGGACGTGACGGCGATTGCCGGCGTCTTCGCGCGCAGCATCGGGAAATCGGTTTCGATGATTGCGCGCGACGATGTACGGTTCGCGCTGCACGCGCCGGCGGCGCTGGCGCGCACGAGCGCTTACCTGACGCATCCGGTTTTCAACACGCATCACTCTGAAACGCAGATGATGCGCTACATCCGCGCGCTCGAGCGGAAGGACGTCGGCCTCGACACCTCCATGATTCCGCTTGGCTCCTGCACCATGAAGCTGAACGCGGCCGCCGAGATGATGCCGGTGAGCTGGCCACGCTTCGCCGGGATGCACCCGTTTGCGCCAATCGAGAACGCGGAAGGGTACCTGGAGGTGTTCCGCGAGCTGGAGTCGATGCTCTGCGAGATCACGGGGCTCGCGGCGGTGTCGCTGCAGCCGAATTCGGGCGCGCAGGGGGAGTTCGCGGGCCTGATGGTGATCCGTGCGTATCACCACGACCGCGGCGATCAGGCGCGCGACGTTGTCCTGATCCCGGCGTCCGCGCACGGCACCAACCCTGCCAGCGCCACGATGGCAGGGCTGCGGGTCGTGGTCGTCGCATGTGACGACCAGGGCTACATCGTGGTCGACGACCTGCGCGCGAAGGCGGAGCAGCACCGCGATCGTCTCGCGGCGCTCATGGTGACCTATCCGTCGACGTACGGGATCTTCGAGGAGCGCATTAAAGAGATCTGCACGATCGTGCATCGCAACGGCGGCCAGGTGTACATGGACGGCGCCAACATGAACGCGCAGGTGGGGCTGACGAGCCCGGCGTCGATTGGCGCGGACGTGTGCCACCTGAACCTGCACAAGACGTTCGCGATCCCGCACGGCGGCGGCGGCCCCGGCATGGGGCCGATTGCGGTGGCGAAACACCTGGCGGCGTACCTGCCCGGGCACCCGGTCGTGAAGGTTGGCGGAGACATGGCGATTCCGGCGATCGCGGCCGCGCCGTGGGGGAGCGCGAGCATCCTGTTGATTTCGTACGGCTACATGCGCCTGCTCGGGGCCGACGGCATGACGGATGCGACGCGGGTGGCGATTCTGAACGCGAATTACGTCAAGGTGCGCCTGCAGGATCACTACGACGTCCTGTACGCGAACCACAACGGCCGCGTCGCCCATGAACTGATCTTCGATCTCCGCCCGTTCAAGCACGCTGGCGGCGCGTCAGTCGACGAGCAGGACGTCGCGAAGCGGCTGATGGATTACGGCTTCCACGCGCCGACCGTCTCGTTCCCGGTGCCCGGCACGATGATGATCGAGCCGACGGAGAGCGAAGCGAAAGATGAACTGGACCGCTTCTGCGACGCGTTGATCAAGATTCGGGGAGAGATCGCCGCAGTGCTGGAAGGCCGCGCGGACGCGAAGGACAACGTGCTCAAAAACGCGCCGCATCCCGCGATCGCTGTCGTGTCCGACGACTGGTCACACCCGTATCCCCGCGCGGAAGCCGCGTATCCGCTGCCGTTCGTGCGATTCAACAAGGTCTGGCCGGCGGTCGCACGGATCGACAATCCCTATGGCGATCGTAACTTGATTTGCGCCTGCCCGCCGATGGAAGAGTACGTGGAGGAAGGCGCGACAGTGTAGCGCGCGATGCGAATCGCGCGGCCTGCAGCGTACCTTCAGCCTGCAAATACCAACGCGATTCGACGGCTACGTCCGGCTTGCCGACGACGCGTGTGCGCGCGTCAGCTCCTGCGCCTTTCGCTTGTACCCGTTCCAGAGCTTCATCGTGATCGGCCCAGGGGTGCCGTCGCCGACGACATGGTCGTCGATGCGCGTCACCGGGCTGAGTTCGCGCGTGGTGCTCGTGATGAACGCTTCGTCGGCGGTGTCGAGGTCTGCGGGATAGAGCACCTCTTCACGGACGGGGACGCCCGCTTCCTGTCCCACTTCGAACAGAAACGCGCGCGTGATGCCCTGGAGCAGACCGGCCGCCGATTTGGGCGTCAGCGCGACGCCGCCGCGAACCATGAAGAAGTTCGACTGCGAACACTCCGACAGCTCGCCGCGGAAGTTGCGCATCAGCGCTTCTTCGGCGCCGCGGCGATAGGCTGCCTGCATCGCGAGCGCGTTGTTCAACAGGTTGTTCGACTTGATGACGGGGTTGACCGACCCCGGATGGTTCCGCAGAATCTCGACCAGCGAAATGCGGATACCCTCGCGCGCCATACGCTGCGGCGGCTCTTCGTTCGGCTTCACGATGATCACGAGCGACGGCGTCGGCGTCGCTTTGGTGTCGTACGACAATTCGCCGACGCCCCGCGTGAGGAGAATGCGGATATACCATTCGTCACTGTTCGCGCCGTCTGCCCTGGCTGCCGCCGCGACGGTGTCATCGATCCACCCGGACAGCGTCGCGTCGTCGAACGGCACGTCGAGGTCGATGTGCCCGGCCGACTGGCGCAGGCGCCGGACGTGCCGGTCGAACAGGAAGGGGACCTTGTTGTAGGTCCGCAAGGTTTCGTACACCCCTTCGCCGTAGACGAACCCGTGATCGTAGACGGGGACGACCGCCTCGTGAGCCGGCATGATCCGGCCGTTGACGTAAACAGCTCCGCGCATTTGCATGCATCGTAGCATTATTGAAATAGTAGGCGGCAAGCCATCCATGCGCGTACTCAACACTCAGCAGATGCGGGAAGCCGATCGGCAGACGATCGACGAAATCGGCATTCCGTCCGTCGTGCTGATGGAGAATGCCGGGCGCCAGGCGGTGGCGGCGATGGAAGCCGCCTACGAGGATCTGTCGTCCAGCCGGGTCGCGGTCCTGTGTGGCCGCGGCAACAACGGCGGCGACGGGTTCGTCGTCGCCCGCACGCTGGCGCAGCGCGGCATCGAGGCGATGGTCTTCCTGCTCGGCAGCGTGGGTGACGTGCGCGGAGACGCGCGCGTCAATCTCGAGATTCTCGGCCATGTCGGGCTCACCGTCGTCGAGATCACGGACGCGCAGGAATGGGAACTGCACTTCAGCGAGATCTCCGAGTGCG
>Ga0310811_10006063_pt1 | contig 15399 bp, 9 predicted proteins | sample YCmetagenome_FD_207642 | JGI IMG/M metagenome (GOLD analysis project Ga0310811, IMG submission 207642) | Soil microbial communities from experimental microcosm in Duke University, North Carolina, United States - YC | ecosystem: Engineered > Artificial ecosystem > Soil microcosm > Unclassified ...
ACGCGGACTTCAATCGGATCGTCGCCCCCCTGCTCGAGTCATATGCACACTATGTTCCTCGCGCCGCTGAAGACCTGACCGTTGCCGACCTCCTGAAGGCCCTGCGGTGGTATCCGGATCACGCGCTCGACCCGCATTGGCAGGCGCAGAGCGGATTCCTGAGCGGCCGCTACGAAACCCTCCTGCCGATGAACGACCCCGAGCGCGTGTCGGCCTACTTCGCCGGCCACGGCATAGACCTGATTACAGTGGACCATCACGCAGTTTCGCGGGCGATCGGCGAGCCGTTCACGCTGTCGTCGCAGGACACGGTCTACGCCGCGCGAAAGGCCATGGGGGGCCAGATGCGGCCGGTAGAATTCTCAACAGAACTCGAGCAGCGGATCGCGGAACTCGTCTCCGATCGCTTTGCTTCGGACGTGGCGCTTTGGGAAAGGGTCCAGGCGGGCTAGTCCCCGAGGCGGGAATGGGCGCCGCCGGCGGCCCCGATCCATCTGGACCGGGGGGGAGCGCGACCAACACTCGCCAGGATTCGCGGGAAGTCGGCGACTGACGCCGGTTCCCCCAGAATTATTGCCGCGGCGGCCACCGCCCTACGAGCGACGGGGATGCGGGCGGTCGATGGGCTCGTGAAGACCGCCGCTGCAGGATCAGGTAGCGCCACCTCACCTGAACCGGACCTGACCTATGGCTCAGCTTCGCCCGGCCAGCGCCGCCACGTCCCGCCGCACCTGCCCAAGCACGCTCGTCCAGTCGCCCGCGGAGGGCTGCCGGTAGAGCCGCAGGGACGGGTACCAGGGCGAATCCGTCCGGTCGTGCAGCCAGCGCCATTCCGGCACGTGCGGCAGCAAGAGCCAGCAGGGCTTGCCGAGCGCGCCCGCCAGGTGCGCGACCGCCGTATCCACGCTGAGCACCAGGTCCAGGCGTTCGATCACCGCGGCGGTGTCGGCGAAGTCGCGCAGGCCCAGGGGGCTGGTCTCCGGCTCGAGGCTCACGGCCCCCTGGAAGCTGCCGGCCACGGCGGCCGCGTCCAGCGTCAGGGAGCGGTTGACGTCGTTCGGATGGGTCGGACGCCCGCGTGTGGCGACGCCGATGCGCGCCGCCTTGGGCAATTTATCGGCCCAGAGCCGCCGACGCTCCTCCGGAACCTGCAGATAGCGATCGGGCGCCGGGACGGTCTCCGGCGTCGAACCGAAGCGCAGCGGCAGCGAACCGATGGGCGTCCACGCCTCGGTCTGCGGCAGCTGGATCCCGGGCCGCCGCGGCGCAACGACGACGCCCGGGAACGTCATGAGGGGGGCCAGTTCCGGCCGGCAGACGAGCACCACGCGCACACCGCGGGCGACCAGCAGCGGCAGGTAGCGCGCGAACTGGATGGTGTCGCCAAAGCCCTGCTCGTCGAGCACCAGCAGCGAACTCACGGGTTCGCCCTGCCACTCCGGAATGGACAATTGCGGATCTGTGTAGAAGGCGGGAATCCGTCGGCGGCTCTCGTACAGCGGCAGGCCTTCCTCGTATCGGCCAAGGCGCAGCAAGCTGGTTGCGAGATGGAACCGGATTTCGGGATTGTCGGGATGGGCGTCGGCGTGCGCCCGGATCACGGCCAGGGCCTCCTCCCAGCGGTGCTGGCGCCGCAGCAGCAGATCGAGCTGGCGCCGCGCGATGGAAACGGCCGGTTCGCCGACCACCGCCCGGAAGACCGCTTCGGCCTCGTCCAGCTCGCCCTTCAACTGCAGCCACATGGCTTCGTGCAGGGCCGCGAACGGACGCGCCGCCACCTCGTCCAGCAGGGTCATCGGGCAAGGCTCCACATGTCGGCGCAGACCCATACAGATTCGGCCGCCAAAGCCTAGCTGGCCACGACTCCGCGGCCCAGGAGGCGTCTCATGGAAAGGATGGTGTCGAATGTGGCGCGGCCGTAGTTCCGTCGCCACATTCGGCAGACACAAGGCGCCGGATGACGTCAACCTTGCCTTCCTCGCATCGAATCCTCGTGGTCGATGACGATGCGGACCTCCGCGAGGAAATGGCCGGCTATCTCGGCGATCACGGCTATGAGGTCCAGACGGCGGACGGCGCCGACGGGATGGGCGAAATCCTCGGCGCCCGGCACATCGACCTTCTCCTCCTCGACGTCCTGCTGCCGGGCGAGAACGGTCTGCAGATCTGCCGCCGGCTGGCGAGCGAAGGCGGCCCCCCGATCATCATGATCAGCGGCCTGGCGGAAGAGACCGACCGGGTGCTCGGCCTGGAATTCGGCGCTGACGACTATCTCGCCAAGCCCTTCAGTCCGCGCGAGCTCCTGGCCCGGGTGCGTGCGGTGTTGCGGCGACGCGCCCGCGGCAGCAGCGATCTTGGCTCGACGCGGGCCAGGACCTATCGCTTCGAAGGGCTGGTGGCGGACACGCTGCGCCACCGGCTGCAGGCCCCCGATGGATCGGCCATACCGCTGACGGCCGGCGAGTTCGCCCTGCTGTCGACTTTCCTGCAGAGCCCGCAGCGGGTTCTCTCGCGCGACCAGCTCAAGGACCTGGCTGACCAGGCGCCGGCGGCGGTGCCGCATCGGGCGGTGGACGTCCAGGTGAGCCGGCTGCGGCGCAAGCTGCAAAGCTTCGTCGGCCTCGACATCATCAAGACCTACCGCGGCGTCGGCTATCTGTTCGACGCCCAGGTGGACCACCCCTAGGCGGAGCGGCCCCCCGGAGGACGCCGGCTAGGCCGGCGGCAGCATCGCCACCACCGAATTGTTCTTGGCGATGAACTTCACGCCTTTCAGCCGGTCCTTCGGAAAGGTCGACCAGGCGCCCTTCACCTCGATGGGCGTGCCGGCCGCCGCGCCGCCGGCCGCCGGCCGGTCAGCGACCACGTCCACCTCATAGACCCCGTCCGCCGGCGGGGCGGCGTTGATCCGCGGCAGGAAGCCGGCATGGGTGTAGCCGGGCATGGCGGCCGTGCCAGCGGCCTTCATCTCCAGGCCGCCGGACGGGCCGAGCGTCACGCTCGCCGTGGCGACCTGCAGGATCTGCTCCTGCCCGGCATACATCTGCGCCGGCCGGGCCAGCGACTTCTTCGGCGCCGGGGCGGCGGCCGTTTCGCTGGCGTCGCTTTTCGATTGTTCGCAGGCGGTGAGGCCCAGGCAGGCGAACAGGCCTGCGGCCACGATAAGACTACGCATGGATATCCTCCCCGATATCGCTGTTCTGAGCCGAGGGTGCGCCCAGCCGGCGGTCCCTGGCAAGGTCGCAGAACAGGGTTTGGGAGGCCGGTCGTCGCGGGCCGCTACAGCCCCGAGGCGACGGCCGCAATCGGGGGGGCGGCCGGGTCGGGCGAGGCCGCGCCGCTGGTCAGCAGGGCGTCGAAATAGCCGATCGTCTTCTTCAGCCCGTCCTCCAGGTGAATCGTCGGCTCCCAGGCCAAGAGCGCCTTCGCCTTGGCGATATCCGGCTGGCGCTGCTGGGGGTCGTCCTGCGGCAGCGGGCGGTACTCGATCGTCGAGCTCGAGCCGGTCAGCGCGATCACCTTCTCGGCCAGGGCGCGGATGGTGAATTCGCCCGGATTGCCCAGGTTGACCGGTCCGGTGACCTCGTCGTCCGTCCCCATCAGCCGCAGGAAACCCTCCACCAGGTCGTCCACGTAGCAGAAGGACCGCGTCTGCAGGCCTTCGCCATAAAGGGTGATCGCCTCCCCCTTCAGCGCCTGGACGATGAAGTTGGACACCACCCGCCCGTCGTTCGGGTGCATGCGCGGGCCGTAGGTGTTGAAGATCCGCGCCACCTTGATCCGCAGGTTGTGCTGGCGGCGGTAGTCGAAGAACAGGGTCTCCGCGCAGCGCTTGCCCTCGTCGTAGCAGGAGCGGAAGCCGATCGGATTGACGTTGCCCCAGTACTCCTCCGGCTGCGGGTGCACCGTCGGGTCGCCATAGACCTCGCTGGTCGACGCCTGGAAGATCTTCGCCCGCCGCCGCTTGGCCAAGCCCAGCATGTTGATGGCGCCGTGCACCGAGGTCTTGGTCGTCTGCACGGGGTCGTACTGGTAGTGGATCGGCGAGGCCGGGCAGGCCAGGTTGTAGATCTCGTCGACCTCCACGAAGAGCGGGAAGGTCACGTCGTGCCGCATCAGCTCGAAGTTCGAATTCTCCAGCAGGTGCGCCACGTTGCGCCGGGCGCCCGTGTAGAAGTTGTCGACGCACAGCACCTCATGGCCCTGTTCGAGCAGCCGCTCGCACAGGTGCGAGCCGATGAAGCCGGCGCCGCCGGTGACCAGGATACGCTTCATCGTTGAGCCCCCTCAGGCCGCCTTGCCTTCGCCCAGCACGCTCGGGTGGTCCTCCAGGGTGGAGGTGTCGAACCCGTGGAACAGCGAGAGGAACCGGAACGGGTTCTCCTGATAGCTGGGGTACATGACGTTGTTGATGTCGCTGGCGGTGTCGAAATAGCCGATGTCGGCCGCCGGCGCGTGGATCGTCAGGTGATGGCGGGCCAGCACCAGCGCCACCTGGTCGATCCAGCGGGTCACCTCGCGCCCGCCGAGCGCCTTGTCGAGATAGGCCCGTAGGAAGCGCAGCAGGACGCGCGCGCGCTCCGTCGGCTGCACCAGCAGCAGGTTGGCGGTCAGCCGCGAGCCCGCATGGGTGGTGACCTCGTTCTCGTTGAACACCACGTCGCATGCGGCGCAGCGGGCCAGCAGGTCGGAGATGCCGCGCTGCAGGATCAGGTCGATGTCCGACACGAAGGTCGGCCGCTCGAGCCGGTCGAGCAGCGCGCCCAGCCGCTGGAACCGGACCGACTGGAAGTGCGCCACAGGCGTGGCGATCAGTCCCTTGGGCGGGGCGTCCCAGCACTGGGTCGTCACCGCCGCGGCGTCGAAATCGTCGCCGGTGAAGATCACCCGCTCGTCGTCGATCCCCACCGAGCGGGCGATGCGGCTCAGCGCGCCCGCGCCGCCGATCACGTGCACCACCAACAGGCAGGGCACGTCGCAGTATTTGAGCACCGACAGCGCATACCAGCGGGCGTAGAGGTCCACATAGGCCTCGTCCGCCGCGGCGAAGAAGACCGCCTGCGCGCCGATCCGGTCGGCCGCGGCGCGGACCCCGGCCCAATCGAGCGCCTGGCCCGTCGCCGTGACGACGTCGGGCTCCGGATCGAGCACGGCCGCCGGCGTGGGCGCCCGCACCGCGTCGAGGTCCAGCGCCTGCATCAGCAGGCCATAATGCTTGGCCCAGGCCTCCCATTCGGAGCCGGCCTCGGTCTCCACCTTCAGCGCGCCGCAGGCCGCCAGGGCGACGTCCAGCTGGGCCGCTGACTTCGCCGTCAGCGGCCGGCAGAGGATCTCGCCGGCGAGGTCGTGCAGGTCGCGCAGGCGCAGCAGCGGCGGCCCCGGATTGCCGGGCGCCAGCGCCGCCACCAGCCGATGCGCCGCCTCGCCGTCCAGGTCGCCGCGCAGCTTGCAGGCCGCGGCCAGGATCGTGCGGGCCGACAGGTTGTCCGGCTCCAGGGTCAGAAGGGCGTCGGCATAGCGGCCGGCCATCTCCACCCGCCCGAGCGCGTGGTTGCAGGACATGCCCGCCGCGACCATCGCCGCCGAGTTCGGCATCAGTTGCACGAGCGCCGCGGCCAGGGGCTCGGCCGCCGCCAGGTCGCCTGTCGCCAGGTGTGTGTTGAACGCCTCGATGGCGAGCGGCGCCTGTTCGCGGATGTCGGCCGTCAGCTCGGCCAGGTCGCCGCCTTGCGCCTTGAGCTGACGCAGGGCCACGAGCGTCTCCAGGGTCTGGCCCTGCGCCCCCAAGAGGCGCATGCGGGCGCGCAGGAGTCCGCGGTGGGCGGGCCATTGGGCGGCCAGGTGGTCCAGCAGGTCGGCGGCCTCCGACAGTCGCCCTTCCCCGTGCAGGCTCTCGGCCAGCGCCAGCAGCGCCGCGGGCGGCTCGGGCGCCATCACGGGCGGTCGAAGAACTGGCCGTAGAGGCCGACGACGTGGTTCCGGGTCGGGCCGAGATAGTCGCCGTTGAGCGGCTGGAAGGCGATGGCGCCGCGCCACATCATCTGGAACTCGAAGCGCTCAGGCGCGCCGGGCCAGCTCGGCTCCGCGCTCATCGCCAGATGCTCCACCAGCGGGATCTTGGGCGCCAGGATCAGGTCCTCGCCCATGTTGTCCAGCACCCAGCGGTGATGGATGAAGCCGCGGTAAGGGCCTTCCGGACGCAGGGATTCCAGGTAGCGCGACGGCACCGCCACATAGCCGGCCTCGGCGATGCGCGGCAGCATCTCCAGGGTGATCTGCGGATAAGCCAGATCTTCCAGGGTGTGGGAGCAGATGCAGTAGGAGAACCGCCCGTGCTTGGCCACATGGCTCAGCACCGGGTCCCAGCTGCGGCTGTCGTTGAAGTTGCCGCGGAAATGCAGCGGCGCGACGCTGGCGTCGGCCATGTCGAAGGTGGCGTCCAGCACCTCGGCCGACCACGGATTGGCCGCCGCGCCCACGTCGATCACCGAGAAGTCCGGGCACATGGCCTTTTGGGCGCGCAGCCAGTCCATCAGCGGGCCGTGGCCGTGCAGCGGGCCGTAGGCGTAGTTCTGGGTCGGCCGCTTCACCTTGCGCTCGAAAAGGAAGTCCATCTGCAGCAGGCCGCCGTCGTTGACGCCCTTCAGCCGGTGGAATTCGGTGACGTCGGCGCAGCGGAAGCCCATCGCAGCGAGCTGGCCAAACACCGCCTCGGCCGCGGCGCCGCCGATGTTGAACTCGACCAGCGAGATCTCCAGCAGGATGTAGTCGGCCTGGCGCAGGACCGCCTCGCCGCCGCGCAGCACATCCAGCTCCGAGCCCTGGGTGTCGATCTTGACGAAGTCGAAGCGGCGACCGGCGAACAGGTCGTCGAGGCGCACCTTCGGCACCTCCTGCTTCACCACCACCTCGTCGCGGAAGAAGGCGGTGTTCTCGCGGTAGAGCGAGGTCCCGGTGGACTGCAGCCACTCCTTGGTGAGGAACAGCTCGCCGACGCCGGCCTCGGAGGACGCGGCGACCGCGTGGCGCTCGAACGGCAGGCGCGCCAGGTCATCCTGGCAGAACGGATTGGGTTCGATCAGCGTCGGCGCGCAGTCGGGGAACACCTCGCGGAACTCGGTGGTGAAGGCGCCCAGGTGGGCCCCCACGTCGAGCATGGTGCGGGGGCAATAGCCCTGGAACCGCAGACCTTCGAGCGTCGCCTTGTTCATGGAGTTCCTGTCGTGGGGTCTGGGTGCGGTTGCGGTCAGGCGTTGGCGGCGCGGCGGCGGCGGGGCGCCGTGGAAGCCTGACTGGCCGCCGGGCGCTCCAGCCGGTCGATGTCGGCCTGCGTCCACACCCGCGCATCCGCCGGCAGGGGCCGCATGCGGTGGCGCTTGGCGAGCTCGGCCTTGTAGAAGCCGGCGTAGTCGGCCATCGCCAGGAAGTCCCGGGCTTCGTGGTCCTGAGCCACCCCGACGGCGAAATAGGCCTCGGCGTTCGTGAGGTCCGGCTGCGGCAGCTGGCCCGCCGCGTAGTCGGCGCACATGCCGCGGTAGAGGTCCTCCAGCCGCGCGGTGAGCTTCTCCATGTTGAAGAGGTCGCAGGTCGCCCTGCCCGCCTCCAGCCGCACCTTCAGCCGCTCGATCTCGGCCTTGTCGCCGGCCAGCGCCACGGCCTTGTCGATGAAGGCCTGCGGATCCTCGACCACCAGTTCGTCCAGGCCCGCCGAGCGCACCAGGCTGCCGCAGACGCGGCTGGCGAAGCTGCGGCCGGAGAGCGTCAGGACCGGAACACCCATCCACAGGGCGTCGGAGCAGGTGGTGTGGGCGCCGTAGGGCGCGGTGTCCAGGAAGAGGTCGGCGAGCGGATAGCGGGCCAGGTGGAAGGGGTTGGCCATCTTCGGCGCGAACACCAGGCGCGCGCCCTCGACGCCCGCCGCCTGCGCCGCCGCCCGCAGCCGCTCGGCGGTGTCGGGCGTGCTCTCCAGCAGCCACAGGACGCTGCCGGGGACCTGCTTCAGGATCTCCAGCCAGCGGTCGAAGGTGAAGCGGGTGATCTTCTGCGCGCCGTTGAAGCAGCAGAACACGAAGGCGTCGTCCGGCAGGCCGGCGGAGGCGCGGGTCGGCCGCTCGGCCACCGCGCGCTTGCGGTCGTTGGGCTGGTAGCAGGGCAGCCGCACGACCTTCTCCGAGTAGTAGATCTCGGAGCCTTTCGGGATGATCCAGTCGTCCGCCACCACATAGTGGTGGAAGGCGCTGCCCATGGTGCCGGGATAGCCCAGCCAGTTGACCTGGATCGGCGCCGGGCGGCGGGCGAAGACGCCGGTGCGGGCGTCGCGGGTGTGGCCGTTGACGTCCACCAGGATGTCGACCTCGTCGGCGGCGATCAGCGTCGCGGCGGCCTCGTCGCTCAGCTCGCGGATGTCGCGCCAGTGCTCGATGGCCGCCTTGGAGCGCGCGTTCAGCGGATCGGTGGAGGGCCGCCCGCAGTAGTAGGCGAACACCTCGACCTTGGCGCGGTCATGCAGCTCCCAGAGCTCCGACATCAGGTAGCCGATGGCGTGCTCGCGCAGGTCGGAGGAGACGTAGCCCACCCGTAGCCGGCGGTCCTTCAGGTCGATCGGCGCGTCGCGGCGGTCGGCAGGGCTGGCCTCGAGGGCGTCTTCGGTGATCTGCCGCACATAGTGGGCCGAACACCCCAGCTGCAGCAGCGGATCGTCGGTGTAGGCCGACATCGACAGCGGGTGGATGGACGCCATCAGCGCCTTGCGCTCGACGCCCTCCAACGGGGCAAGCACCGGCCACTTGCACTGGCCCAGGCGCAGGGCGGTGTACTGCTCCATCACCTCGCGCTGGTTGGGGTTGAGCGTCAGGCAGTCGCGCAGCGTGGTCTCGGCGGCGTCGAGCTGCTGGTGCTCGCCGAGCATGCGGCCCATCTGCTTCAACGTCGCCAGCTTCCAGCCGACCGCCATGCCGGTGATCTCGCCGAGCTTGCCCGCGGCGGTGTTCCACTGCGCCAGCGCCTCGGAGGCCGCGCCGCCCTTCTCCAGCACGCCGCCCAGGTTGATGTAGGCCGGCAGGAAATCCGGGTTGATCGCGATGGCGCTGCGCAGGTGCGTCGCCGCCGAGGTCAGGTCGCCGGTCGCGCTGAACAGCACCGAGGCGTTGAAATGGGCGACGTAGAGCTGCGGGTTGTCGGCGTTGAAATTGATCCAGATCTTGTAGAGCTGCTGGGCCATCTGGAGCTGGCCGGCGCGGTTCAGCGTCTCCGCCGTCCCGATCAGTCCGCCCAGGTCCAGCGTCCCCGCGGTGACGCGGTGCAAGGCGGCGAGGAAGGCGTTTTCTGGCATCGGCGTCGCGCCCGTTTTTGGAGCCGACTTCGCCGGGCGCGCCTGCGCGCAGCCCGATGATTCGGATTAGGAAATCATCGCATGGCCCAGGCGGGCGACCAATTCGCCCGGACCCTTTTCAGACCGCCAGCGCCACAAGGCCGCACCTCGTCCGGCAAGCGTGCGCGCAGCAGGCGGCGGACACGGAGGATCTCCGCGTCCGCGCTCGTGCTTAGGCGCCGCCGTTGGCCAGATAGGCGTCGATCTGCTCGCCGCTCATGGCCTGCACCTGGGTCTGGCTGAAGCCCGCGATCTGGGTGCTGGTCAGGGCCGCGATCACCGTGGTGCTCAGGGCCGCGGCGTGGGTGGAGTCGCCCGGCGCCCCGATCCCGCCGACCTGGGTGGCGGTCATGGCGCCGATCTGCGTCGCCGTGAGGCCGGCGATCTGGGTCACGTCGAGGGTGCTGGTGACGTCGGTCGAGATGGCCCGGATCTGTGTCGTCTGCAGCGCGCCGATCTGAGTGGTGTTCAGCTCGCTGAAGTTGGTGGCGTCCATCGACCCGACCTGGGTGGCCGTCATGCCTTTCAGCTGGGTGGCGCTGAGGGCGGCGATCTGGGTGTCGGCCAGGGCCAGGAAGTTGGTCGTCGACAGCGACCCGAGCTGGGTCGAGGTCAGCGAGCCGACCTGGGTCGTGCCGAGCTCGCCGATGTCGGTCTCGTTGAGGCCCGAGAGCTGGGTGACCGTCAGCGCCTGCACCTGGGTGGTGTTCAGCGCCTGGACCTGGGTGTCGACCAGGGCCGCCACGTTGGTCGAGGTCAGCGCCTGCAGCTGGGCCGCGCTCAGCGCCCCGATCTGCGTCTCGTTGAACTGGCCGATGTTGGTGGTGCTGAGGCCGCTGATCTGGGTCGCCGTCAGACCCGCCAGCTGGACATTGCTCAACGAGCTCATCTGGGTGGTGTCCAGCGACGCGATGTTCGTCGAGGTCAGCGACGAGATCTGCGTCGCGGTCAGCGCGCCGATCTGGGTGCTGGTGATGTCGGCGAAATCGGTGGTCGACAGGCCCTTCAGCTGGGTCGCCGTCAGGCCCTTCACCTGCGTCGTGCTGAGCGTCCCGAACTGGGTCGCATCCAGCGCCGACAGGTTGGTCGAGCTCAGGCTGCCGATCTGCGTCGCGGTCAGGCCGGCCAGCTGGGTGTCCACCAGGGTGTTGATGCTGGTGGTGGTCAAGGCGCCGAGCTGGGTGGCGGTCAGCGAGCCCACCTGGGTGGTGTTGAACTCACCCACGTCGGTGGTCGTCAGGTTCGAGAGCTGCGCGTTCGTCAGGCCGCGGATCTGGGTCCCGCTGAGCGCCGCCACCTGGGTGTCCACCAGGGCGGAGAAGTCGGTGGTCGACAGCGAGGCCAGCTGGCTGACGCTGAGCGCGCCCACCTGGGTGGCGTTCAGCTCGCCGATGTCGGTCTCGTTGAGCCCGGACAGCTGGGTGGTGGTCAGGGCGGCGACCTGGCTGGCGCTCAGCGCCGCCACCTGGGTGTCCACCAGGGCCGAGAGGTTGGTGGAATTCACGCCCGAGAGCTGGGCGGTGGTCAGCGCCGCGACCTGGGTCGAGGTGAACTCGCCCATGTCCGTGGTGCTCAGCCCGGCGACCTGCGTCGAAGTGACCCCGGCCAGCTGGCTGTTGGTCAGGCCGCCGAACTGGGTGGCGTCCATCGCTGAGAGGTTGGTGGCGCTGAGGGCGGCGATCTGCGTCGAGGCGAACGCCGCGATCTGGGTGGTGGTGATCTCGGCGAAGTCGGTGGTCGACAGGCCCTTCAGCTGGGTCGCCGTCAGCCCCTTCACCTGGGTGGTGCTGAGCGTCCCGAACTGGGTGGCGTCCAGCGCCGACAGGTTGGTCGAGCTCAGGCTGCCGATCTGCGTCGAGGTCAGGCCCGACAGCTGGGTGTCCACCAGGGTGTTGATGTTGGTGGAGGACAGCGCGCCGAGCTGGGTGGCGCTGAGCGCCGCCACCTGGGTGGAGTTGAGCTCGGTGATGTCGGTGGTGGTCAGGTTCGAGAGCTGAGCCGTCGTCAGGCCCTTGATCTGGGTGGCGCTAAGGGCGGCCATCTGGGTGTCGACGAGCGCCGAGACGTCGGTGGTCGACAGCGAGGCCAGCTGGCTGGCGCTCAGCGCGCCCACCTGGGTGGTGTTCAGCTCGCCGATGTCGGTCTCGTTGAGGCCGGACAGCTGGGTGTTGGTCAGCGCCTTGATCTGCGTGGCGCTGAGCGCGGCCACCTGGGTGTCCGCCAGGGCCGAGAGGTTGGTCGAGTTCAGGCCGGCCAGCTGCGCGGTCGTCAGCGCGGCCACCTGGGTCGAGGTGAACTCGCCCATGTCGGTGGTGCTCAGCCCGGCGATCTGCGTCGCGGTGACGCCGGCCAGCTGAGTGTTGGTCAGGCCGCCGAACTGGGTGGCGTCCATGGCCGAGAGGTTGGTCGCCGACAGCGCGGCGATCTGGCTCGAGCTGAGCGCGCCGATCTGGGTGGTGGTGATCTCGGCGAAGTCGGTGGTCGACAGGCCCTTCAGCTGGGTCGCCGTCAGCCCCTTCACCTGGGTGGCGCTGAGGGTCCCGAACTGGGTGGCGTCCAGGGCCGAGAGGTTCGTCGAGCTCAGGCTGCCGAGTTGGGTCGAGGTCAGGCCGGCGAGCTGGGTGTCCACCAGGGTGTTGATGTTGGTGGTCGACAAGGCGCCGAGCTGGCTCGTCGTCAGCGCGCCCACCTGGGTGGAGTTCAGTTCGCCGATGTCGGTGGTCGTCAGGTTGGCGACCTGGGTATTGGTCAGCGCCTTGATCTGGGTGGCGCTGAGGGCCGCCACCTGGGTGTCCACCAGCGCCGAGAGGTTGGTGGTGGAGAGCGAGGCCAGCTGACTGGTGCTCAGCGCGCCCACCTGGGTGGCGTTCAGTTCGCCGATGTCGGTCTCATTGAGCCCCGACAGCTGGGTGTTGGTCAGCGCCTTGATCTGGGTGGCGCTGAGCGCGGCCACCTGGGTGTCGGCCAGGGCGGAGAGGTTCGTCGAGTTCAGGCCGGCGAGTTGCGCGGTCGTGAGCGCCGCCACCTGGGTCGAGGTGAACTCGCCCATGTCGGTGGTGCTGAGGCCGGCGATCTGCGTCGCGGTGACGCCGGCCAGCTGGGTGTTGGTCAGGCCGCCGAACTGGGTGGCGTCCATCGCCGACAGATTCGTGGCGCTGAGGGCGGCGATCTGGGTCGAGGCGAACGCCGCGATCTGGGTGGTGGTGATCTCGGCGAAGTCGGTGGTCGACAGGCCCTTCAGCTGGGTCGCCGTCAGCCCCTTCACCTGGGTCGCCGTCAGCGTCCCGAACTGCGTCGCATCCAGCGCCGACAGGTTGGTGGAGCTCAGGCCGCCGAGCTGGGTGGAGCTCAGGCCCGAGAGCTGGGTGTCCACCAGGGTGTTGATGTTGGTGGTCGACAGCGCCCCGAGCTGCGCCTGGGTGAGCGCGCCCACCTGGGTGGAGTTGAACTCGCCGATGTCGGTGGTGGTCAGCCCGCCGAGCTGGCCGAGCGTCAGGCTGCGGACCTGCGTCGCGCTCAGCGCGGCGACCTGGGTGTCCACGAGCGCGGAGAAATTGGTCGAGGAAAGCGCGGCGATCTGCGAGCTGGCGAGCGCGGCCACCTGGGTGGTGTTCAGCTCGCTGATGTCGGTCTCGTTGAGGCCCGAGAGCTGCGTGGCTGTCAGCGCCTTGATCTGCGTCGCGCTCAGCGCCGCCACCTGGGTGTCCGCCAGCGCCGAGAGGTTGGTGCTCGACAGCGAGGCGACCTGCGCCGTGGACAGGGCGGCCACTTGGGTGGACGTGAACTCACCGATGTCGGTGGTCGTCAGGCTTTGCAGCTGGCCGGTGGTCAGGCCGCTGATCTGGGTGGCGCTGAGGGCGCCCATCTGCGTCGCGTCGAGGGCGGAGATCGCGGTGTTCGTAAGGGCGCCGACCTGAGCGGCCGAAAGCGCGCCCACCTGCGTCGTGGACAGCTCGCCGACGTCGGTCTCGTTCAGGCCGCGCAGCTGCGTGGCCGTCAGGCTCTTGATCTCGGTGGCGCTGAGCCCGCTGACCTGGGTCGAGTCGAGGGCCGACAGGTTGGTCGCCGAGAAGGCGCCCAGCTGCGCCGTGCTCAGCGCGCCGATCTGGGTGGAGGAGAACTCGTTGACGTCGGTCGTCGAGAGCGACCGCACCTGCGTGGCGCTGATGCCGCCCAGCTGGGTGTTGTTGAACGACTGGACCTCGGTCTGGTCCAGCGCCGAGAGGTTCGTGGTCGACAGCGCGCCGACCTGGGTGGCGCTCAGCCCGCCCACCTGGGTCGAGGTCAGGTCGCCGAAGTCGGTGGTCGAGAGGTTGCGGATCTGGGTGGCGGTCAGGCCGCCGATCTGGGTGGCGTTGAGGCTGCCCACCTGGGTGCCGTCGAGCGCCGACAGATTGCTGGACGAAAGCAGGCCCACCTGGCTGGCGGTCAGGCCGCTGAGCTGGGTCTCGTCGAAGGCGCTGAAATTGGTGGTCGAGAGCGCGCCGAGCTGGGTCCCGCTGAGGGCCCCGACCTGGGTCGAGGTGAACTCCGCCATGTCGGTGACGCTGAGGGCCTGCAGCTGCGTGCCCGTGAGGCCCCGCACCTGAGTGGTGCTGAGCGCGGCGATCTGGGTGTCGACCAGGGACGACAGGTTGGTCGCCGACAGCGCCGACAGCTGGGTGGAGGACAGCGCGCTGATGTGGGTGGTGTCGAGACCGGCAAGCTGGGTCGTGGTCAGGGCGTTGATCTGCGAGCCGCTGAAGACCTGGAGCTGGGTGGTGTCGAACACGACCGAGCTGGGGATGTAGGGCAGCTGGGTGGCCGAGAGGCCCTTGACCTGGGTGGTGGTGATCGCCCCGACCTGGGTGGCGTTCAGGACCGCGATGCCGGTCGTGCTGATCGCGCCGATCTGGGTCGTGCTGAGGGACTCGATGTCGGTGGCCGTAAGACCCTGGATCGTGGTCACGGACAGGGCGCTGATCTGGCCAGCCGTCAACATCGAGATCGACATATAACCCCCCCGGGTCAAATCCTGAGCGACACGAGGCGTCGGACCCAGAAAGATTACAAAGTCCAGAAAACGCGGACTCTATGGGAACGCCCGTACGTACGCGGGCTATCCTTTGTAATTCGTTACACCGAGTCGCGCTGCGGCGAGCTGTCGCGGTCAAGCTACCCATTTCGGGGAAAGTGGCCGGATTATTTACCTGCGTGTGCTGTGTAGGAGACGGGCCAGTCCCTCGCGGGTCTCAGGCGTCGCAGGCCCGTACGGCGTGGGCCACGTGGAAGGCTCCCGAGTGCGAGAGCACGATCCAGTCGCCGCAGTGGGCGACCACCGGGCCCTCCGGGGTGCGGACCTGGACGGCGGAGGCCTCCGCCACCGAGCGGGCGTCCTCGCCGAGCCAGCTCCAAAGCGCCCGCCAGCTCTTCACGTCATGCGGCGGCGGCACCCGAAGGGCGGCGCCGTGGTCGAAGGCGGGAAGTGAACGATTCGCTCGCATCGGGTTCCGGTCGCAGTCGGCGGGAAGGCGACTTCGGCATTGCTTCGGTCACCAAGACCTTAACTTCGCGTCGATCAGCGGCGGCGGGCGAGTTGCCGAAGCTCGCCGATGCGCCGCTCATAGAGCTTGGCGACGGCGGCCCGGTCCGGCGAGGCGGCGTTCAGCGACACGCGGAAGTGCGCCTGGTCGCGGGCCAGTCGCCGGCGGTCCGCGCCGGAGGCCAGCGCCTGTCCATAGGCGCGCTGCAGCCGCCGATCGGTCTTCTGCAACGCCGGACTGGCGCAGAGCACCCGCTCGACCGGCGTCGACCGCAGGCGGCAGGGCCGCGAGGCGACGGCCGGCTTCGCCCGCGGCCGCGCCGCCGCGGCCTTGGGCGCGGCGGGCGCCCTGACCCGCGCCGCAGGTTTCGCGGTTGCGGGCGCCGCGGCGCTGGCCCGGCGCGCCAGCCGCCGCACGGCGTCGAGCCGGCCGTCGGCGTCGGCTCCGGCCGGCAGGGCGGCCCGGGCCGCGGCCAGTCCGCGCGCGGGCGCCTCATGGAACCAGGCT
>Ga0310811_10006064_pt1 | contig 15398 bp, 12 predicted proteins | sample YCmetagenome_FD_207642 | JGI IMG/M metagenome (GOLD analysis project Ga0310811, IMG submission 207642) | Soil microbial communities from experimental microcosm in Duke University, North Carolina, United States - YC | ecosystem: Engineered > Artificial ecosystem > Soil microcosm > Unclassified ...
TGCCGTAGCCTTCTGCCAGTGACGGCATCAGCAGTGCACGGGCGTGTCCGATGACCTGCCGCAGTGCCGGTGTCGAAAGGCCGCGCGCCCACACCAGCGGACCACGAGGCGCCAGCGACGCCGTGATCCGTGCCAGGATCGGAGCCGCGCGACTGGCCGGCGTGCCGGCGATGACAAGCTGCGGTGTCCGCGTGCCGTGGCGTGCTGCAAGCATCTCCCAGGCGTCCAGCAGGACGCCCAGGTTCTTGCGGGGCTCGATCGCGCCGCAGATCACGAAGTAGGTCGTCGTGGCAAACGGCGACCGATGCGGTGCGGGCTCCAGGAAGGCCGGCGGTATCGGCACCGGGCCGATGTCAGCCGGCAGCCCCGCCACGCTCATCGCATCAAGCCGCCGCGTCACGGCATCGCCGGCGGCGCGCGTGGTGAGCAACAGGCCGCTGGCGTGGCGCGCGACCGCCGCCATCAGCCAGTGATGTGCCCGCCGCGACATCGGGATCACCAGGTCCGGATGGTCGATCGGAATGACGTCATGCACCATGAAGATCGCCTTCAGGTCACGACGACGCCGCAGCCAGTGGGTCAGCACCGGAATGCCCCAGGCGAGCTGGCCGACGTTCAGGTAGATGGCATCGCGCGGCGCATGCCGGATCGCGCGGCGTCCGACCTGGTAGCCGGTGCGGCGGATCAGCGCGAAGGGGCCTCTCCAGCGCGCGGCGCGGCGCCTCGGCGGTGTTGGCACACGATGGTTCAATTGCGACGTTAGCTGGCTGAACGCGCCGTCTTCCGCGGCGGGCCGGGCTTCGGCCCAAACCTCCTGCAAATAGGCGAGCCCGCGCAGCACGCGCTCCCGATCGAACAGGCGCTCGCCGAGGACCGTCGGCATGCATCCCCAGACGTCGCCGGGCCAGTCCGCAAACAAGTGCTCGGCAATCGCGAGATCCAGACGATCGATGCCACGTGGCGCCCTGGCGGCTGTGCACAGGAACAGCCGCGACACGTCGTAAATGATGGGCTTAGCCATCGGGCCGGTCGGCGGCTTCCCGATACAGCCGTTGCCCGGTCTTCCGCAGCAGCATCACGTAGGCGCCCAGCACGCTGCCGAAGATCGCTGCGAACAGCAGGTCCGTCAGGGTGACCGACTCCGATGGCAATTCGGCGACGACAATGGGGCCGGTGATCACGTGCAGCAGCGTCCCGGCGATCAGTGCCAGGCGGATCTCGGTCGGACCAACGCCCCAATAGACAATGTGGAACCGGCCCGTCGCCACCAGTGTGATCAGCGACATAAGCGTCGCCATCCAGTAGGCCAGCAGCAGCAGGCACGCCGAACTCAGATGGGCATACGGCGAGGCCCCGATCCCCAGGAAGATGGCCAGCTGCGACAGAACATCGCAGGAATGATCGATGAAGAACCCATAGCTCGGCCGCTCAGCCCTCCGCGCGCGTGCCAGGTTGCCGTCCAGCGTATCGCCGAGCCAGTTCAGCGCGATCCCGCCAATCGCTCCAAACAGGAACAGCGGCGAGCGGCCGGACAGCGCGTAGCACAGGCCGGCCAGCGCCGCGCCGGCGATGCCGAGGCAGGTGAAATGATCGGGCGTGACCCACGCCGGCAGCCGCGCAAGGATTGCCACCGTCCGGCGACGTTCCCATCCCTCTGTCCAGGCGCCGTGCACCCGCTCTGGCACAACCAGCAAGCCAGATTTCCCCACAAGAGATCGCGTTATACGTGTATGTATCAGATATAGAGCGCTCTGTGGTATTATAAATCTGAAGAAATTCCCTGAAATATATCTCGCCAACGCACTGTTCGCCGCCCCGTCCGGCGCAGGCGGAAAACCATCAAGGCGGTAGGAAAGCCGCAGTAGGGCAGTCGCTGCGTCTGCGGTATGCCGGCCGCCCCAGTGCGGAGCAGCTCGATCGCACCTGGCACCAACGGCAGGGCGGCAAGATGCAGGTGCCTCGCCGCGCCGGCGGCACTGATCCCGGCGGGCAGCGGCACTTCGGCCTGCGCAAGTATCGCACCGTCGTCGATCGTCGGGGTGACCCGATGGATCGTCACCCCCGCCCGTGGGTGCTCCTGCAACATCAGGTGGATCGTCGGCACCGGCCCGCGGTGTTCCGGCAGCAGGCTCGGATGGACATTGGCGATACCGGACGGAAACGTGGCGATCGTGCCGGCGGTCAGGATCTGGTCGAAGTGGTAGAGCAGCAGCGCCTCGGCGCCGTGCCCCTTCAACGCAGCGACGGTCGTGCGCGCGTTGACGTCGCCCAGCCGCAGGAAGGGGATCCCGCGCTCACGGCAGAACGCGCTGAGCGACCGGCCTGCAACGCGCGGCAGCACGAAATTGACCAGCAGATACGGCGCGATCAGCAGCCAGGATCGCCGCAGCGCGCGCAGCGTGCGCCTCGTTGGCGGCCCGCGGGGCGAACGGAACGGACTGGAATCCGCAACCACGGCAATGTCGAGCTGCCCGCTCGCCAGCAGCCGGCGCACCGCGGCCCCCGAAGCCCCCGAGTCCGTGGTCAACAGCGCGACGCGCAACATCTTTCTCCGGCGTGGCACCGCCCTGGTTGGCTGCCTCCCGGTGGCATTGCAAGTCCAGCCGGCGTCCTCTAACCCGGACCGAGCGCGTCCACCGGGAAAGCCGCATCAGCCGTGCACATCGCCACCTCGCCCGCCTTCAAGGAGAACGCCCGCCGCGCCCTCCAGGATGCCGGCCTCCAGAAGGCGCTCGCCCGCAGCGGCTCGAGCTTCGTCGCGCGACGCACCGCCGCGGTCGCCGCGCTGCCCGAATTCGAGCAGCTCCGCGACGCGGCGCGCGACATCAAGAACCACACCCTGGCGAATCTCGACTTCTATCTCGAGGAATGGGAAGCCAACGTCCTGAAGGCCGGCGGCAAGGTGCACTGGTGCTCCACCGCCGATGAAGCACGCGCCGCGGTGCTGGACATCTGCCGCGCCGCCGACGCCCGCACCGTCACCAAGGGCAAGTCGATGATCAGCGAGGAGCTGGGCATCAACGAGCATCTGGAACGCCACGACATCACGCCGGTCGAGACCGATCTCGGCGAGTACATTGTCCAGCTTCGCCACGAGGTGCCCAGCCACATCATCGCGCCCGCCTTCCACCTGAACCGCGAGGACTGGGAAGAAAGCTTCCGCAAATCCCACACCGACCTGCCGGCCGACCGCGTGTTCCGCGAACGCCGCGACATCCTGACCGAGGCGCGTACCAGGTTGCGGGAAAAGTTCCTCGCCGCCGATGTCGGCATCACCGGTGCCAACTTCCTGATCGCCGAGACCGGCAGCAGCGTCATCGTCACCAACGAAGGCAACGGCGATCTCACCCAGACCTTGCCGCGCGTGCACATCGTGCTGGCCAGCATCGAGAAGATGGTGCCGACGATCGAGGACTGCACCTCGCTGCTGCGCGTGCTCGCGCGATCCGCCACCGGCCAGGATTTCTCCGTCTATACAACCTTCTCTACTGGTGCGCGCCGCCCCGCCGACCTCGACGGGCCGGACGAGTATCACGTCGTGCTGGTGGACAATGGCCGCTCCGCGATGCTCGGCACCGACTTCCAGGAAATGCTGCGCTGCATCCGCTGCGCCGCCTGCCTCAACCACTGCCCGGTGTACGGCGCGGTCGGTGGGCATGCCTATGGCTGGGTCTATCCCGGCCCCATGGGCAGCGTGCTGACACCATCGCTGATCGGTGTGAACCAGGCGGGCCACCTCCCCAATGCCTCCACCTTCTGCGGCAAGTGCGAGAGCGTCTGCCCCGTGCGCATCCCGCTGCCCAAGCTGATGCGCCATTGGCGCGAGCGCGAATTCGAGCGCCACCTGACGCCGCCCGTGGTGCGCACCAACCTGGCGCTGTGGGCCTTCTTCGCGAAGCGGCCCGCGCTGTACCGGCTGGCAACGCGTGCCGTCGCGCTGACCCTCTCCTGGCTCGGCCGCAGGCACGGCAGCTTCCGCAGGTTTCCGTTCGCCTCCGGCTGGACCGAGGGCCGCGATCTCCCCGCACCGGAAGGCGACACGTTCTTCGCCCGCTACGCCCGCGAACAGCGCGCCGGACGCAGGCGGTGAGCCGGGATGCGATGCTCGCGGCGATCCGCCGAGGCCTGCGCCGCGGTCCGCTGCCCGCCGACCAGGCCGCCATGCTGCACGGCCGCCTGGCCTCGCATCCGCGCCACCTGATCCCCGCCCGTTCCCGCCTGCCACACGCGGAGCAGATCGCGCTGTTCATCGCCAACGTGGAGAAGGAATTCGGCAGCGTCGCCCGCGTGCCGGACCTTGCCGCCGTGCCCGACGCCCTCGCCACCTATCTCGCCGCGCAGAACCTGCCGACCGACATCGTGATGGCGCCGCATCCCGAACTCCAGGCCATCCCATGGGACTCACGCCCGTTGCTGCGGCTCCGCCAAGGCCGTGCCGAGGCATCCGATCTGGTCAGTCTGCAACACGCCTTCGCCGCCATCGCCGAGACCGGCACGCTGATGCTGCCGTCGGCCCCCGAGCGCCCGACGACGCTCAACCTGCTGGCCGATACCGCGATCGTGGTGCTGCGGGCAGGGCGCCTGGTGGGCGCCTATGAAGAGGCCTGGGATCTGCTGCGCGCGGAACTCGGCGGCATGCCGCGCAACGTCATGCTCGTGACCGGACCATCCCGCTCCGCCGACATCGAACAGACATTGGAGCTAGGCGCCCACGGTCCGCGCCGCCTGCACGTCGTGCTGGTCGATCACTGATACCAAGGCTCCCCCAACGTCATGGCCGGGCCTGACCCCGCCATCAGTATCCGACGGCACGTGCTCGCCGTCGCACGGGATGGCCGAACAACATCAGCCATGACGGTCGAGTGAATGGTCTCAGGAACCCAGGTCCTCCGAAAAACTCTTCAGATACTTCATGCCGGTATCGCACATGATGGTGACGATGGTCGCATCCGGCCCCAATCGCTCTGCCACGCGCAGCGCGGCGGCAACGTTGGCACCCGTCGAAGAGCCGCAGAACAGCCCCTCGTCCGCCGCAAGCCGGAATGCCATCGCCTTGGCCTCCGCCGTCGAGACGCGCTCGATCTCGTCGGCGATCCGATCATGCCAGAGCGGCACGACATACCCTGCACCGATGCCATCGATCTTGTGGGCACCGGACGGATAGCCTGACAGCACCGCCGACTCCGCCGGCTCGACCGCCACGCAGCGTATATGCGGATCGTATTGGCGCAGCGCCTCGGACGTGCCGCGCAGCGACGCCGCCGTTCCCACGCTCTGCACGAAGGCATCCATGCGCCCGCCGGTCTGCTGCCAGATCTCGCCGGCGAGCCTGCTATAGGCATGCAGCTGATCGGTGTTCTCCATCTGCGCCGTGATATAGGCGCCAATCCTGCCCGCGAGGTCATGCGCCTCGCGGATCATGTCCTTCGTCAGCTTCGCGGTCTGCCTGCCGTTCTCGCTCGGCACGATGGTCAGCTCCGCACCGAGCAGCCGCATGTGGTCGAGCTTCTCCTTCGAGAAGGCATCCGACGTCACGATGTGCAGCTTGTGCCGCTTCACCGCGCAGACCAGCGCCAGCGAAACGCCTGTGCTGCCGCCGGTATATTCGACCACCGCGCCGCCCGGCTTCAGGCGCCCGTCGCGTTCCGGCGCCTCGATCATCGCCAGCGCCATCCGATCCTTCATGCTTCCCGTCGGATTCTGGCTCTCGAGCTTCAGCAGGATGCGTGCGCCATTCGCCGGCACCACCGTGCGGAGCTGCAACAGCGGCGTATCGCCGATCGTGTCGAGGATCGTGGCCGCAGCCTGTCGCATCTGGGTTCTCGCTATCCATGTTGACAACCGTCACTACGCCCCGAGCAGCGCCACGGCGAACGCCATCGTCGCCACGAAGCCCGCGGTGAAGGCGAGCGTCCGGACCACCGGGATCCCGGCGGCATAGACGACATAGTGCACCAGCCGGGCGACGAAATAGGTCTTGGCCGCGAGCACCGTTGCCGGCGTGCTCACGCCCACGAAAGCCGCAACCAGCACCAGCGGCGCGAACACCGCCAGGTTTTCGATCGCGTTGACATGCGCGCGCCGTGCCCGGTCCGCCCACGCCGGTTCGGGCGCCTGCAAAGGATCGGGATTGCCCATCGCCTGCATCAGGCCGCGCACTCCGATCCGGGCAATCAGGTAGGGAATCCACATCAGCGCCGTCGCGAACGCGACAAGCACCAGGAAGTACAGTTCCGGCGTCAGCTTCATGCAGGCAACTCCCGTCGCATCACGAGTTGACCCGGACGTAGACCCGGTCTCGCCACCTCGCTAGGGTCGCAAATGACAATATAAGGATCATTCACGACATGCAGGTGGCGATACTCGCGCTCGATGGCGTGTTCGACACAGGCCTGGCCGTGTTGATGGATACCTTCGCCACCGCGAACGAACTGGCCGCTATGCACGGGATTGCGCCACCCCTGCTCGACGTGAAGCTGGTGGGCGTGCGGCGGCGCATCCGCACCGCGCTCGGCATGACCACCACGGTCGAGCCCGCCACCGCGGTCCGGCAGCCCGATTGGGGCATCGTACCGGCGCTGAACACCAAGCAGCCGGACCGCCTGGTCGGGGCGCTGGGCCGCAAGGATGTCCAGCAGGCGCTGACGCATCTGCGCGCCTGGCATGACCGCGGCATCGGTCTGGCCGCCGCCTGCATCGGCACATTCCTGCTCGGCGAGGCCGGTCTGCTTGACAGCCGGGACGCGACCACCACCTGGGCGCTCGCGCCGCTGTTCCGCCAGCGCTATCCGGATGTCCGGCTTGACGATTCGCGCATGCTGGTTGCCTCGCGCGGCGTCGTCACCGCGGCCGCCATGATGGGCCACCTGGACCTGGCGCTATGGCTGGTTCGCCAGGCCAGCCCGCAGATGGCCGGCCTCGTCGCCCGCGTCATGCTGATCGATCGACGCACGTCTCAGGCGCAATACGTCATTCCGGACTTCCTGGCCCATGCCGACCCGCTGATTGAGCGCTTCGAGCAGTGGGCCCGCCGCAACCTCGCCGGCGGATTCTCGCTCGAGGCGGCAGCGAGCGCGCTATCCGTCACCGCGCGCACCTTGCAGCGCCGCACCGAAGCGGTGCTTGGCAAATCGCCGCTCGCCTTCTTCCAGGACATGCGCATCGAGCGTGCAAGGCACCTGATCGCCGTCGGCGACGATATCGCCAAGATCGCCGGCGAGGTCGGGTACGCCGACCCGGCGACATTGCGCAATCTGCTGCGCCGTCGTCTCGGCCGTGGCGTGCGCGACCTGCGGACGGAACTGCAAATGCGTCCTTGACTTGCCTCTAACTGTGCGTTAGATATACAGACATGGACCATGCCGGATGTGAAGCCCCTGCCGACGCCTCTCCAGAACCCCCACAGGATCAGTGCGCCTCCACCGTCCCCCACAACATCACCGTCATCCTCCACGCTGCCCGCATTCTGCTCGACTATGGCCGCCATCTGATCGATACCGTCCGCCAGCGCGCCACCGCGCCAAACTTCGAAGCCATCGCCGCGTGTTTCGGGACCGGGAACCTCTCGACGATTCTCGCGCACCTGAACCGCGGCATCCTCCGTGCCGTCGCCCTCGAACGCGTGCTGCTCGCCCGCGCCGCCACCGGTCAGGACATCGACTTCGTCGAGCGCCGTATCCACACGACAAAAGCACTGCCCACACCGGCCGCCGCGCCTGATCCTCTTCCCATCCGCAAGCGCGCATCCCGCCCCACGGGCTGGGACGACCCCGAACTCTTCATGCCCACATTGGAGGACCTCGAGCGTCAGGTGCGCCGCCGCCCGATCGGCCGCACCATCCACGACATCTGCCTCGATCTCGCCGTCGTTCCCGGCTTCTGCCACAGCGCCTTCTGGAACGAGCTGTTCGACATCATGACCTGGTTCGGCGGCCGCGTTGACCGGCTGATGCACCAGAAAGCCCGCCGCCGCGAAGCATTTGCCAACGAGCAGGATCGCAAGCCCGACGCCAACTGGAACTGGCTCAACATGAGCCGGGACGCGCTTCGTCAGGTCCTCGGCTTCTTCATCGGCGAGCCGCCGGTCAACCCGCTCGAACCCGCAGCCGCGATCGCCACCGGCCCGCCCTGATAACCCTCCCCCGCGCGAACCGCGGAGGAGGGCAACAGGCCGTCAGGTCGAATAGTCAGAGAACCGCACGCCGCCATAGCGCGCGCGATAATCCGTGCGCACGTTCACCAGCGCCACCAGCCCTTCGTCCACCTTCGCCTGCGCGCGCTCCAGCGCCGGTCGGATGTCCTCCGGCTTGGTCACATACTCGCCATAGCCGCCCAGCGCCTCGCACATCTTGTCGTAGCGCATATACCCAAGATCGCGCCCCGGCTTCTCGCGCGCCGGATCGCCGGTCCAGCCGCCATTCAGGCTCACCACGATCAGCAGCGGGATCTTGTGCCGCAGCGCGGTGTCCACCTCCATGAAGTTCATGCCCAGCGAGCCATCGCCGTGCACCACGATCACCTGCTTGTCCGGGCACGCCACTTTCGCACCGACACCGAACGGCAACCCGACGCCCATCGTACCGAACGGCCCCGAGTTCAACCGATGCCCCGGCGCATATGTCGGCATCGTCTGGCGCCCGAAGTTCAGCGTCTCCTGCCCATCGACGCACAGGATCGCGTCGCGCTTGGCGAAGTTCTTCACCTCTTCCAGCATGCGCACCGGATGGATGTCGCCATCCGGCTCTGACTTGTTGGCGCCGGACTGCGAGCGCTTCGCCGCCTCGCCGTCCGCCAGCTTCTGCCGCCACGCCTTGTAGCTGTCCTGCGTGACCTTGCCCTTGATGCCGTCCAGCACCTGCTGCAGCACCATCTTGCAGTCGCCCACGATCGGAATGTCGACGTGGCGTGCCGCGGTGGCGATCTCCACCGCATCGATGTCGATCCGCGCGATCTTCGCATTGCCGCCGAACCGGGGCGGCGCCGCGTGCCCGATGATGTAGTTCATTCGCGTCCCGAGCACGATGATCAGATCGGCATCCGCGAACGCCGTGTTCCGCATCGTCAGGAACGAGCACGGATGATCGTCCGGCACCACGCCACGTCCTTGCGGCGTGGTGTAGAACGGAATGCCGGCAGCCTCGACGAACTGCTGCATCTCGCCCCACGCCTTCGACCAGATCACACCCGATCCCGACACGATCAGCGGCTGCTTCGCCTCCGACAGCGCCTTCACCAGCGCATTGACCTGCCGAGGATCGCCAAGCGGCCGGCTCTCCATGATCGGCCGGCCGGCATAGCTCCAGTCCACCTGGTTCTCGTCGATCTTCTGGTAAAGGATGTCGCCCGGCATATCGACATAGACCGGCCCGGGCTTGCCGGTGATCGCCGTCTGCAATGCCCAGTTCACGTGCTGCGGAATCCGCTTCAGGTTGTGCACGCGATCGACACGCTTGCAGCAGCCGCGCATCAGTTCGACCTGGTCGATCTCCTGGAACACCTGCCGCCCGAACTGGCTGATCGGCGACGAACCGCCGAACGCCACCACCGGCGCGCAGTCGACCAGCGCATGCGCCATGCCGGTGATCAGGTTGGTCACCCCTGGCCCCGACGCCGCCATGCAAACGCTCGGCACCTGCTTCAACCGGCTATACGCCTGGCACGCGAACGCCGCCGCCTGCTCATGGCGCACGTCGATCATGCGGATGCCTTCGGTGATGCAGGTGGCCTCCGCCAGCAGCATCGGACCGCCCATGATATAGAACAGGTCCTTGACGCCCTCTTTCGCGAGGCACTTCGCCAGGATTTCCGAGCCTGTCAATTCAGCCATCTATACGTCTCCTCCAAATGTCATGGCCGGGCCTGACCCGGCCATCTGTAGCGGCACGCAACCTTGAACGGTGGGTTGGTCAGCCAATCACCTTGCCGTTGCGCAGGCCGCCGATCGTGTCGCGATCCAGCCCTAGCCAGGCGCCCAGCACCTCGTCGTTGTTCTGCCCAAGCAAAGGTGCCGCTGTCACCGGCGGTGGCTTGCCCTCGAAGCGCACCGGCCACGCCACCATCTTGAACGGCCCGGCTTCTGGATGCTGCATCGTCTGCATGATCTGCCGCTGCTCGAACGTCGGATCGTTGTACAGCTCCAGCGTATCCAGCACCGCCCCCGCCGGCACGCCGGCCGCGCCGATGATCTCCATGCATTCGTGCTTGGTGTGCTTCATCGTCCACGCTTCGATCATGCCGTTGACCTCATCGGCCCGTTCCGCGCGCGCCGCCGGCGACTCATAGCGGGCATCGCCGATCAGGTCCTCGCGTCCGATCACCTTCAGCAGCCGACGCCAGTGATCGGGATTCGCCCGGCTGGTGAAGACATACACGCGATCATTCAGCCCGCCGCCCTTGGTCTGGAACGTGCCCATCGGCGGATTGGCGCCCGAGACGCTGCTGTCGGCCGCGCGCCCCGCCGCCTGCGTGTTGTTGGTGCGGTTCTGTGCCGCGAACGCGATACGAATGTAGTGCAGCATCGCATCCTGCATGGCGACCTGAAGGTGATCGCCCTTGCCGGTCTCCTTGCGCCGATACAGCGCGCCAAGGATCGAGATCGCCAGCAGCATTCCCGTGCCGGTATCGCCGAGCGACGGCCCCGGCTTCAACGGCCGCCCATCGCGCTCGCCAGTGATGCTCATCGTGCCGCCGCAGGCCTGCGCGATCATGTCGAACGCGAGGTTCTTCTCGTACGGGCTGCCTTCGCCAAACCCCTTCACCTGGCAGTAGATGATCGAAGGATTGAGCTTGCGGATCACGTCCGCACCCAGACCCAGCCGTTCGATCGCGCCCGGGGCAAAGTTCTCGACGAACACATCAGCCTTTGCGGCAAGATCCTTGACCAGCGCCAGGCCCTTCGGGTCCTTCAAATTGACGGTGATCGACTTCTTGTTGGCGTTGAACAGCAGGAAATACGGATCGTCCTTGCCCTTGCCGGGGCCGCCCAGCGCGCGGCCCGGATCGCCGCCGCCCGGGTTCTCCAGCTTCACCACATCGGCGCCGAGCCATGCCAGTGCTTCCGTGCAGGATGGGCCTGCCTCGAATTGCGTCAGGTCCAGGATTTTCACCCCGGTGAGACAGGTTTGTCCGTCCGCCATGGCCGTTTCTCCTCCGTTGCAACGTGACAGTCAGGCTACAGGGAAGTTGCCGCCGAGGGTAGTGCTGGCCGATTGACAGCGCTGGATGTCTGCACAACGCTGCCATCAGGAGAACCCGAAATGATACGCCAACCGCTTGAAGGCCGCGCCCATTGGTACGGCAAGGATCTCGAACGTTCCGGCGCCTGGATCCGCTCGCTCGACGACACCCACCGTGCCGAGATCGACGCCGCGCTGGCCCAGGTGAAGCAAGCCCGTCTGCCGCTGTTTGGTTTCACGCGTGACGAATTTCCCTTGCCCACCACGGCCCCTCTGCTCGCCGAGATCAGCGACGAACTGGAAAACGGCCTCGGCGCCATCCGCCTGCGCGGTTTGCCGCTCGATGGCCGGTCCGATGATGACATCCGCCAGATCTTCTGGGGCATCGGCCAGCACCTCGGCATCGCAGTCTACCAGAACGCCCGCGCCGAACTCATGGGCGAGGTGCGCGACGAGACGAAGCTGGCAGAGAAGACCTACGCGCCGATCGAGGCCGGCAAGGTCGTATCCTCGCGTGCCCGCGCCCGTTCCACCGGGCCGCTGCGCTGGCACACCGACCGCTGCGACGTCATCGCATTGCTCTGTGCCCGCAATGCCAAGGCGGGCGGCGTCAGCAAGCTGACCAGTATCGTCACCATCTACAACGAGATCCTGCGCCGCCGCCCCGATCTGCTGGAGCTGCTGTGCCAGGACTACTGGCGCGCCCGGCCAGCCGATGAAGACGGCATCGCCCCCACGCGCGCCTTCGCGCTGCCGGTGTTCGGCGTCGAGGACGGCAAGCTGACCTGCCAATACTCGCGCACATACGTCGAGCAGGCACAGGAGTTCCCCGAGGTCCCGCGCATCACCGCGGCACAGAACGAGGCATTGGACCTGCTGGCCGAGGTTGCCGAGGACGTCTGCCTCTATGCGCCCTTTGTCCCTGGCGACATCCAGTTGCTCAACAACCACGTCATCTTCCACGGCCGCACCGCGTACGAGGATGACAGCGACAGCCATCAGGAACGCCTGCTGTTCCGCCTCTGGCTGTCGATGCCGAACAGCCGGCGGCTGCCGCGCGGATTCGAAAATCTGTGGGGCAGTGCTGAACCTGGAGCCCTGCGCGGCGGTGTGCCGCAGCCGGGCGGGACCAGGATTCCTTTGAAGGCGGCGTAGCTCTCCGGAACGGATGTGGCGATTGGCATGGACCGCCGCGTGTCATAATTCCTTCATACGACAAGCGCCGGTGCCTCCCATAAGAGGCGCGGCGCTCGGTTAAGAACACGGGGAATGTCATGAGGCTTCGCAATCTATTGCTTGGCTCCACCGCTGCTGCTCTGCTGGCCGCTGGCACGGCACGCGCCGCAGCGCCAGAGGACGCACTGCCGACAGCGACGCCCATCAAGCACGTCGTGGTCATCTTCAACGAGAACGTGTCCTACGACCACTATTTCGCGACCTATCCGAAGGCCACCAACCCGCCCGGCGAGCCGCGCTTCACCGGTTCTGCCCCGCGCAACAACAACCTCGCCACTGCGAACCTGCTGAAGAAGAACCCCAATACGAACCCCGCGAACGGACCCGACGCCGCGCTGCCATTCCGGCTCGACCGCACGCAGGCCAATACGGCCGATCAGAACCACGCCTATACGGCCGAGCAGCAGGCCCACGATAACGGCAAGATGGACCTGTTCCCGAAATTCACCGGCAAGGGCACGCCGGGCGGCGCCGGCGCATTCGGCACCAAGGGCCAGGTGATGGGCTATTTCGACGGCAACACCGTCACCGCGCTGTGGAACTACGCCCAGCACTTCGCGATGAACGACAATGCGTGGAGCGACGCCTATGGTCCGTCCACGCCCGGCATGCTCGAAGTCGTTGCTGGCCAGACCAATGGCATGAAGATCGTCGCCACCAGCAAGAAGCCTTCAACGCTGGCAGCGGTCTCCTACTATATCGCCGATGGCCAGGGCGGCTGGACCATGATCAACGATGTCGATCCCGGCGCCGACGTCTGCTCGGTGCCGGCGGACCAGGCGCTGATGACGGGCAAGAATATCGGCGACCTGCTGAACGCCGCGAACATCACCTGGGGCGGCTTCATGGGCGGCTTCAACCTGGAAACCAAGAATGCCAATGGCACCACCGGTTGCCAGCGCAGCACCCAGTCGGCCGTCGTCGGCAAGGCGGTCGTGGACTACATCCCACACCACAACTGGTTCCAGTATTTCGAATCCACGGCAAATCCCAAGCATGCAAGGCCTGCCTCGGTTGCCGCCATCGGCCACAGCGCCGATCCGGCCAATCACGAGTACGACCTTCAGGATTTCTACGATGCGCTGAAGGCCGGCAACTTTCCGGCAGTGTCCTATCTCAAATCGGATGCCTATCAGGATGGCCATGCCGGCTATTCGGATCCGCTGGACGAACAGAACGGTACCGCGAAACTGGTGAACTTCATTCAGCAGCAACCCGGCTGGAAGGACACCGCGATCTTCGTCCTCTGGGACGACTCCGACGGCTGGTACGACCACGCCTACATCAAGCCCACGCAAGCCTCCTATGATCACGAGGCCGATCAGGTGAATGGGGCTGGCAAGTGCGGCACAGGGACGCAGCCGGCCGGTGTCGATGGCAAGCCGGTGAACGGCCGTTGCGGGCCCGGCACGCGTGTTCCGTTTCTGGTGATCTCGCCCTATGCGCGGTCGAACTATATCGATCACACGCATGTCTCGCAGGCCTCGGTGATACGCTTCATCGAGGACAACTGGCTGAAAGGGCAGCGCCTCGGTGGCGGCTCGTTCGATGCCACTGCCGGCTCGCTGAACGGCATGTTCGACTTCAAATCGGCGCACCGCGTGAACGCGGTGTACGTCGATCCCGATACCGGCAGTATCGTGAAAGAGCCGCCGCGCTGAACCGTCTCGCTGCGGTCCTGCTGGCACTCATCGCAGCCGCACCGGCGACGACGATGGGGCAGCCGACCGACGCCGAAGCACGCCAGCGGCTTGCCCAGGGCGAGAACCCATACCCTGTACACCTCGTCCGCCCACCCGTGGCTCCGTTGTCCACCATGGCGCAACTCGGCCGGAGCATCTTCAACGATGCCAGCCTGTCAGCCTCAAGTCGGATGTCCTGCGCCACGTGCCACGATCCGGCGCACCACTACGGACCGCCGAATGCCCTGCCGGCGATGCTGGGAGGGCCGAAGCTGGACCTTCAAGGCGTCCGTCCGGCGCCCTCACTCACCTATCTGGAGCGCCACCGGCCGTTCAGCATCGGTCCGGACAAGGACGAGGACGAGAACAGTTCGGTGCCGCTGCAGGTCTCGCTCGCCGTCGGCGCCAAGCACGCGCCGAAAACCGCAAAGAACACCGCGGATTCAGCCACGAACCTCGTGCCGCAGGGCGGGTTGTTCTGGGACGGACGCGCGGACTCGCTCCAGGAACAGGCCCTCGGACCGCTGCTGAACCCGGTGGAGATGGCCAATCCCAATGCTGCAGCCGTTGCCGCGAAGCTGCGTGCGCGTCCCTACACCGCGCTGTTTACGCAACTGTTCGGTCCGGCGATCCTCGATCAGCCCGACCTGCTGGTGTCCGAGGCGATGTTCGCGGTGGCCCGTTATCAGATCGAGGACGCGAGCTTTCATTCCTACACCAGCAAGTTCGACTCCTGGCTCGAAGGGACGGCGCGGTTCACGCCGGCGGAAATGCGAGGCTACGTGCTGTTCAACGATCCCGACAAGGCCAATTGCGGCGGCTGCCATCTCGACAAGGCGACGGCCGATGGCATTCCGCCGGTCTTCACCGATGAACAGTTCGAGGCACTGGGCGCGCCGCGCAACGCCAGGCTGCTGGTCAATCGCGATCCTGCCTATTTCGATCTGGGGATCTGCGGGCCGTATCGGACCGATATGACCAGGGATACGCAGTTCTGCGGCATGTTCATCACGCCGACACTGCGGAACGTCGCAACCCGGCAGGTATTCTTCCACAACGGCGTGTTCACCAGCTTGCAGCAGGTGATGGACTTCTACGCCTTCCGTGATGTCCAGCCGCAAAAGGTCTATCCGGGGGGCGCCAAATACGATGACGTCCCGTCGCGGTATCAGGCCAATATCGACGTGGCGGATCCGCCGTTCGACCGCAACCTCGGCGACCCGCCTGCGATAAGCCCGCAGGACGAAGCCGATATCATCGCCTTCCTGGATACGCTCACGGATGGCTACACCCCCCAGCGTCCGCC
>Ga0310811_10006065_pt1 | contig 15398 bp, 14 predicted proteins | sample YCmetagenome_FD_207642 | JGI IMG/M metagenome (GOLD analysis project Ga0310811, IMG submission 207642) | Soil microbial communities from experimental microcosm in Duke University, North Carolina, United States - YC | ecosystem: Engineered > Artificial ecosystem > Soil microcosm > Unclassified ...
CTTCGCCTGGGGGTTTTCTTGCTCTTTTGAATTCGCCTTTAACGGGAAGCGTCCGTGCTGGGAATCACGCGCTTGCATCTGTTCCGGCTACTGGCGGCAACGCTGTGCGTCGCCGGTCTCGTCTGGCTTGGGATGGCCTATCTAATTCCAGCGCCGCCAACACAGATCGAAATAGGGACGTCCCCCATCGGCGAGCACTATCATAATTTGGGCACGCGCTATCAGGGGATACTGGCTGCAGCGGATATGAAAGTGGAATTGCGGGCTACCAACGGCGCAAAAGAAAATCTGGGACTTCTGAACGATCCGAAATCCGGGATTCAAATCGCGTTCATGCAAGGCGGAATCTCGAGCGGCACCCTGGCACCTGACCTGATGTCGCTTGGCCGTATCGACCATCAGATTTTCTGGCTTTTCTATCCGGCGGGCGAGACGCTGACCGACCTCGCGCAGCTCAGGGGCAAGCGCATCGGGCTCGGGGCCGAGGGCAGCGGCGATCGAGCCGTGTGCGAAAAAATTCTGGCGGTCGCCGGCATAACCTATGACAACACGACACTGGTGACCGTCGCACCGGAAAATGTCATCAACAATCTTGACGGCGGAGCGATCGATGCGGTCTTTCGCAACTTTTCTCCGGAGTCCCCGGTCCTCGATGCGTTGCTGAGAGGTCCCCAGTACCGCCTCATGAGTTTTTCCGAGGCCGAGGCCCTGACCCGAATCTTCCCCTATCTCGTTCGCCTGGTGTTGCCGAGGGGCGCCATTGACCTTGCGCGGAAAATGCCCGGCTCAGATACCGCTCTTGTCGCAACGACAAACGTGTTGCTGGCGCGCAAGGACATTCACCCGGCCGTGGTCGATCTTCTGGCGCAAACGGCCTTACAGGCGCATAGCACGCCGGGACTTTTTCGAAAGGTCGGCGAATTTCCGACCGAGACCGACCCGGAATACGCCATCGCACAAGGAGCCCGCGATTTCTACAGAAATGGCCCCTCGTTCCTGAACCGGTACCTGCCCTTCTGGATGACCAATTATGCGCAACGATTCCTCGCAGTCTTGGTGGCAGTCATAGCGATCGTCGTTCCGGTGTTTAATTACGCGCCGAAGCTGTTTCTCTGGCTCATCCGCGATCGTGTGCGCAGGCTGTATCGCCGACTCAGGATGGTCGATAAAGCGCTGCTCTCGGAGGTCGATTCCACCCGGGTGCAGGCGCTCCATGCCGAACTGGAAAACATTGGAAGGGCAGCCAACATTGTCCCGATGCATAGCTCCGACCTCTTTTTTGAGCTTAGAGCTCACATTGATCGGACCCGACGTCATTTGGCATCGGTGGAAGCGCAAAACGGCGCAGCCAAGGTCGCCTGATCGTTCTAGAAACCCAATGGCGCGCCGGAAGGGATTCGAACCCCTGACCCCCAGATTCGAAGTCTGGTGCTCTATCCAGCTGAGCTACCGGCGCCTTGGGAGAAAGCTGGCGTGCTGCCCGAGGGCAGCGAACCGCCGCATCAACGCAGTATTTGCTCCGCCGCGGTTTCCCCCGTCAAGCGGCCAAGAACGGTAGCTGTCAAAAGGCCGTTGCCGGAGAGATAACCCGCCGCTGTGGAGCCCGAGACGCCAGCGGCTGCGCCGCCGGCCGCGAACAGGTTGGGAGATTTCGTTCCATCTTTGCGTTTGACACGTCCTTTTGCATCGATCGCAAGTCCACCCTGGGTATGAAACAGTGCACCGGTTACCTTGACCGCATGGAACGGCGGCTTGCAGGTCTGCTCGGCGCTGAACTTGCGGCCGTAGCGATCCTGCCCGTTGGCCAATTTTAGATTTTCGACTTCATTCCATTCCGCTTCAAAAACCGCGGCGTGCACACGCATGGCGCCCGCGAGCTTTTCAATTGTATCCGCGGTGAGAATCGCGCCGGCGTGTTCAGCTTTCTGGAAATCATCGAACTGCCGCGCCACCGCTGCAATGCGGGCATCAAACACGGTCCATGCAAACCCGCCGGGCTGGCGCAGGACCTCGGCTGCTTGCTCCGAATAGCCGTGCGTCTCATCGCCAAGGCGCCGACCTTCGCCATTGATCTGAATACCGCCTTCCATGATCGTTGCCCAGGTGATCAGGACGTTGTGCGGCGTCGCAACTGATCCATGACCTTGGTAAGCACCAAGGTGGGAGAGTTGCGCGCCGAGCGCATCGCCCCAGATGACGGCGTCGCCTTGATTGCCCGGATGACCGAAATAGAGCGCGCCCGCCATTTCTGGAATGTAGCGGCGAACGAGGTCCGGATTCCCACCAAAGCCATTGCAGGCGAGGATCATCGCCTTACAGCCAATGTGCTCGCGGCTGCGGTCGCCGTGAGCGATTTCGACGCCGCAGATGCGCCCTTCGGAATCCACGAACAGGCGCTGCGCCGTGCTTCTCGCCAGAATAACAATGTCATTCGCTTCAGCGGCACTGCGCAGCCGGTCGATCAATTCGCGGCCGGTGCGGCTCGGCAGGCCGTGCATGCGCATGGCCGAATGGCCGGGATAATTGAAGTTGTCGAGTACCTCGAAAGGCAAGCCATAACGGTCCGCAAGCCACTCAACCAGCGGAGCTGCGCGAGCCGCCACGGTCTCGACGACGGCATGATCCGCCTCGCCTTTCGCCTTGCGCTGGATGTCGGCGGCGAACAGGCTCGGACTGTCACTGATGCCTTTGTCGCGCTGGAAGCGCGTTCCGGCAGCCGGAATGAGTCCAGCGGAAAGAGCCGTCGAGCCGGCGGGAACATCGTCCCGCTCGACGACCACCGCGTCGACGCCCGCTTCCTTCGCCGCCAGCGCCGCGCAGAGCCCAGCCGCACCGGCACCCACGATGATGAGCGGCACCTGCGTGTCGGATTTTTCTTCGGCAGCAGCGACGACAACCGCACTCATTGCGCCTTACACGCAGTCATTATCGGGAGATAGCGAGTGCGAAGTCATACCATTGCTTTGGACAATGGCATCGTGAAAAAAAAAGTGGACCCGCCCCCCGGCCTATTTTCGGCCCATATCTTGCCGCCGTAAGTCTCCACGATTGTCCGGGCTATCGAGAGGCCGAGTCCAGTGCCATGTCCTTTCGTCGTGTAAAACGCGTCGAAGATCTCGTCGAGCTTGTCCGGCGGAACACCAATTCCTGAATCCGCGACCGAAACGCGAACTGCGGAGCCGTCGACCAATGCGGTGCTGATCAACATCTTGGCCTTCTCGGGCTCGCAATCGTGCATTGCGTCGATCCCGTTCATAGCGAGATTCATGAGCACCTGCTGCACCTGAATACGATCGCCGCGGACGGGCAGCGGAAAATTCGTATTCATGGCCCTTAGGTCGATTCCCTTTTTCTGAGCCTCCGGGCGGACAATCTGGAGCGTGTCATCCACCACATCGGTCAAATCGAATTCCTGCAGTTCGCTCTGGGTTCGCTTCTTCAACAGGCTACGCAGGTGCGCGATAATCTTTGCCGCACGTTGATCGTCGCGGAGGATATTACCCAGAATATCGTGGGCACGTGCGACGTTCGGCGGGTCGGCCTGGAGATAAAGCAGCGCGGCCTCGGCGTAGCTCTGGATGGCGCCCAAAGGCTGGTTAAGTTCGTGCGCCACGGACGCTGACAATGCACCCGCGACCGCAGTACGGTTCAGATGAATCACTTCCATAAGGCGTTCGCGCAATTCGAGTTCGGCATTTCGGCGGCGGCGGCGCTCAAAAAACAATCCCGCAATGACCACGGCCTGCAGAATTACGGTCGCGATAATGGAAATGATCTGCCAGCGATACCGCTCCCACACATTGAATTCGCGGTAGTGGACTTCCGACCCGACCGGAACGCGTGCGCTGCTGATGTTCCACCGTGTCAATTGCCGCGCGTCGACGTTGTACGCCTGCCTGGGCTTGTTATCGCGCTGAATCGTCTCGGGCGGTTTTCCTGCCAGAAGCTGCAAGGCGACATCCGCGGCGGCAATGCCATGCTCCTCCCAGCTATCCATGTATCCGCCCACAATACCCTCACCCAGATTGGTGCTGATCGGGGAATACACCGGCGCCGGCGAAACCCGCGCCACATCGGCGGCAACTTTGGGTGAGGAGTACGTCTGGCCCGAACCATCAACGAAGAAAAAAGACATGATGACAATCGTGTCTTTCGGTAACCGGGAGACCTCCCTCAGGGTGTCCTCGTAAGACAGTCCAACAATGTATTTCGTGGTGAAGCGCTCATTATATGGCTGCAATTCCCGGCGTGCGTCCGTCAGCCATCGCTGGTCGTAGACACCTGCACCGCCCACGACAACAAGATGCCGCGCGTCCGGCTGCAACTGTCGCGCAAGCTCCACAGTTTTTGAAAAGCTGTATTCCGTATTGACCCAGAAAACATTATCCAGGCGACTTTCCTTAGCGTCGAGCGACGGCACGCTGACAAGAATGAGCGGCACGTGAGGCGCAACCGCCTCGCGGTGCTTGGCCATGAAAGGGAGTGCGGCCCGCCCCAACGCTATCAGCACATCTGGTGGCGCTTCGGCATATTTTCCGGAAAGATACTGCACCGTGCGATCGATGTGCATCTGGCTTGGCAGCCGGACCAGTTCCAAGTAGTCGACAAAGATCTCGAACTCCTCGCTCGTCGTCTCACTGAGTCGTTTTTTGAACGCGTCGATGGTGCGGACGGCAGCAGGCAGCGCAGGCGAAAGGCTCTCCAGAAAATAGATGCGGCGGCGCTGATCGGCCGCATCGGCTTGGCAACCGATGCAAAGCAATACGATGACCGCGGCAATATGCGTTCGTACTGAAGAGCCCCGCCAAATATCCGTCATTGCAAATGCTGCGGATGAGAACAGACCCACCGTCGCTATTCTAGTTTCGCCATGGTTCTGCTGAATTGGACTATAGGCCAACACCTGCAACTGTCTGCAGGGCTACAATGCACGCTCCGGCAATGATGATCGCAGCCCCTGTTACTTTTCTATCGGGGCGCCGATTCAAGCTGACGCTTGAGAGTTGCGATCAATTCTGAAATTTGTCGGTTGCCGGGATCGAGCTGCGCCAAACGTTCGGCATAAGCTAAAGCGCCTGCAACATCTCCGCTATCGCGATTGAACGTGACAAGCGCCAGCAATGAATCGCGGTCCGCAGGGTGCTTGTCCAGGTTCTCTTTAAGAACCGCGATCGAGTCACCTACACGCCCTGCGGAGTGGAGACCAACAGCATAGACGTAGGCATAACGTGCATTGTTCGGATCAAGTTCAGCAGCGCGATGAAGTTCAACCAGCGAGTCATCGGTCCGTTTGAGGCGATTGAGCGTCAGGCCGAGGGCGTAGTGCAGCCCGGCATCCTGAGGTGAACTGGCGATAGCCAGCCGAAGGGCATTTTCTCCATCTCCGTCGCGGTTCTGCAGCCGATACAGGTCCGCGAGATTGATCGCCGCCACGGTGTACTGAGGGCTGAGCCGGAGGGCCGCCTTATATTCAGCCTCCGCCTCGTTGGTGAGACCCCGTCGCGCATAGAAATTCGCAAGCGACGAACGGTCCTCCGGGCGGTCCGCATTGAGCCGGACTGCCGCAACAAACTCAGCTGCCGCGCGCTCGAAGCGTTCACGATCGGCCTGCGGCTGACGTTCGGTCGGCACCGCGGCAAGCAGGCTGGCTGCCCGAATGCGGACGCCGAAAACCGAATCGGACAGAAGCGGCGCGACCAATGGCCAGACCTGCGCAGCGGGCACGTTCGTCAACATGTCCATTGCAGCGATCCGGACCATCGGATCGGAATCGGCAAGACCGCGGCGGGCCACATCTACATTCGCAGGTGAGATATAAGGTGCAAGCTCGACAAGCGCGTTCGCGCGCGCGACATTGGGCGCATTCAGATCACCTGCGACGGAAGTGAGTAGCTGCCGGGCATCGGCACGATTGGCCGAAGCAGCAGCGAAGGCATCCGTATAGGTCTGAAACCCTTTGCGATCGGACCCAAACCAGCGCTCGACCGCATCCGCAGCCCATTGTGGCGACTTTTCGGAGTGACAATCGTTGCAGGCGTTTGGCGTGCCGTACTTCACGGCCAAATCCGGGCGCGGGACCCGCAGGCTGTGATCGTGCCTGGTGTCGACGACCATATAGGTCCGCGCCGGCATGTGACAGGAAACGCAATTCGGTGTGGCGTCGGTTTGCTGATGACGGCTGTGCTTTGCCCCGGCATAGACTTCGGGTGCGTGGCATTGGAGGCAGACACCCTCACCCGCAATCCTCTGCTTGCCGCTGTGCGGATCGTGGCAATTGCTGCACGTCACACCCGCCGCAAACATCTTGCTCTGCTTAAACGGGACATAGTTATACGCCTCGACGACGTCCCGCATTTGACCGTCAGGCCAATAGACGTCTCTCGCAAGTGGCATAGCAATTGCGTGCGTGTCCTGAAGCCAATGTCCTGGCTCCCATTTCTCGGACAACTCGCTGCGGCGCGCGTGGCAGCGGCCGCAGGTTTCAACCTCGGTCCGTAGAAGATTGGTCGGGAGATTGCGCCGAACATTCCCGCTCGCCGGATCGTGCGTCCATATGACCCCCGCGCGCTCGTCAAGGCGAGCAAGCAAGCCTTTGCTGCGATCCTCTTGCCGGCCGAATGGCCACCAACTCTGCTGTGCACGCGCCCAGGTGACGTGATTGGAGCCCTGCCCATGACAGGCTTCACAGCCCACGCTGATTTCAGACCACGTCGTTGCGTAGCGATCGCGACCGGCGTCGTAGTTCTTGCGCAGCCCGGTTGAATGACACTCGGCGCACATGAAATTCCAGTTCTGATTGAGCTTCGTCCAATGCAGAACGTCGTCGTGCCGGATGTTCTCGTTGGGATAGAGATGAAACCAGCGCTGCCCGCCCTTTTGCTTTGAACGACTGTCCCAGGCGATCGAAAGAGCCTGCACCCGGCCGTCCGGAAACTCGATCAGGTATTGCTGCAGGGGATCGATGCCGAAAGTGTATTTCACCTGGAAGGTGGTGAGCTTTCCGTCCGGTCCGTCCGTCTCGACAAAATACTTGCCGTCCTTCCGGAAGAAACGCGAGCGGACTCCGTAATAGTCGAAAGTCGCGTCGTTAAAATCGCCGAGCACCGATTTCTCGGTCGCGTGATCCATGGCGTGCTTGTGCTGAGAGTCGCGCCACAACGCGGCCTCGACGCGGTGACATCCTGAGCACGTCTCGCTGCCGACGAATTCCGCGGCAACCTGTCCCAATTGCGGAGGACTTTGAAACATCGGCCACCTGGGCGCGAACAGTCCGAACGAGAGAATGACGACAAATCCCGCGGCAAGACTCGTCGCCGCGATCCGAAGCAGCGACGCAAAACGCCTTTGGGTTTGGTCATACGCGGCAGGCTGTTCTTCGTCCGTCGGCTGGCCCGCTTTTGATGGCTTGTGTCGCTTGGAAGCCACGCCACGACTCCGAGGCCTGTGCAAATAAATTTGCGGCCCGTCAGATCTTCATTGCTTAGGAAGCGTCAGGACGTCCTTCGACATCTGAAGACAGGTCAACAATTCGACGTAACTTTGGTCCCCGATCATGTCGGTCACCATGCTTGTGCAACGAGCCTTGCTCGCAGGCGAGAAACGATTCCACTGCGCGACGAGCGTCTTTCGGGCGTTCTGCTCGTCCGTCAGGCAGGCCTTGTTGCCACCTCCTCCTGGATAGGCCGCAACGTCGGCACGGCAACTTTTCGTGTAATCCAATTTCGGCACATTGTCCGCGAACGCTACACCCGCGAAAAGACCAAACAATGCAACAACGACCAACGCGCCGGCTTTTCTCATGCTGAGCCCCCGAAAAGAAGTGTCACCACTTGCGGCAACAATCTTGCGCAGCATACATCATTTCGTCAGATCGCGGGCCGCAATTTCAGCGATGAAAGCCCGCCAATCGCACTGGCCCCGACCGCGCCCTCGACTGAAACGGGCTGCAGTGCGACCGTTCGGTTGGAGCCGCCAATCAGGACGTTGGCGCCAACCCCGACGATGAAGGTGGCGTCCGCAGATGCGCCGATATAGTCGCCGGCAAGCGCTCCGGCCGCTATCCCGTCCGTAGGCGCCAGCACAGCCCAATTCATAACGCCTCCGCCGATGACACCGAGGTCGAGCCCGACCGTATTCATTGCACCTTCATACGCCTGCGCAGTCCCGCCGGCGCCCGGAACGTAACGGCATTCCATTGACTGATGCCCGGCGATGATGAACCCAATGCTCGGGTTGAGTTTGCAGGTCAGCATGCCAACCTGTGTCCATGGCTTCCCCGATTGCGCGGATGCCGGAGTGACAAAAATTGCGAGCACAAGCATGACGAGCAGCTGTCGGATGTGATGCATCAGAACACCTTTTAATCGGAATTTTCCGATTCCCCTGAGCGCGAGCTGACTGGTATCGACAGAAAGAGATGCGGGCACCATTGTCGGGCGCCCGCAAAATCGCGGTGTGAAATTCGCGACTAGTCGCTGCGACCAGCCGTTCTCATATTCCGAACCTGCTGCATGACTTGTTCCAGGTTGTAGCTGGCCGGGTCCTGCAGCGGCGGGAATTTGATGTAAGTCTCGAGGTGCTTCAGCCACAGCTGCTGGCCGATGGGCAGCAGGTTCCAGTCATAGACATAGGCTGTCGACGGAGAAGCAATCGCTCCGCCCATACCGAAGAGCGTCTTCTGCTGTGAACCAACCGAGGTCTCGAAGGGATCGCGCTTGATGTTGACGACCTGGGTCCAGGAGTAAGGCTGCACTCCAGAAACGAAGCCTGCCGGCGAGTCGGACACCATTGCGAAATACATCTTCCAGTTCTTGTAGCGGACCGCCGACGGCGTCGTGCTGGAATAATACAAGAAGTGGTCGCGGGCCGACTTGTCGGACTTGCCACTCAGGTAGTCGATCTGGTTGACGCCATCGAGCGTCGTCTTGACGACTTTGGGATACTGGCCGGCTTCGATCCGCTGCTTTAGGGCGTCGCCCTTGGGCCCGCCGGCGATCTCGACGAGAGTCGGAAGCCAGTCGAGGGACGCAAACATCTCGTTCTTGATCGTGCCTGGTCTGATGACGCCCGGCCACCGGATCACCATCGGAGCGCGCATGCCGCCCTCCCAGGTGCTCAGCTTGCCGCCCTTGAACGGCGTGACGCCACCGTCCGGGAAAGTGATCGTCTCGGCGCCGTTGTCGGTGGTGAAGACGACGATGGTGTTGTTGAGCTGGCCCATGTCTTCCAGCTTCTTCAGCACCACGCCGATGTTGTCATCCATCTGCTTCATGCCGGCTTCGTTGATGCCCCAGTCCTTGCCGCCGGGCTCGCCGATCATCGCCTCGTATTTCGGTGGCAGCACGGTGGTGATGTGCATGCGCGCCGGATTGTACCAGACGAAGAACGGCTTGTTGGTCCGGCGCGGATCGTTGCGGTCGAGAAAGTCGACGACCTTGGCAGAGATCTCCTCGTCCACGGTCCTCGAGCGATCGAGGGTCAGCGGGCCTTGGTCCTGGCACGACTGGTTTGCCGGCGAGCCATCCGACGACTTGCACCACAACACATTGCGCGGCGGGGTCAGGCAGACCGTGGTCTTGGGATCCACCGCGCCGGGCACCTCCGGAATGCCGGGGATCGACGTGTTCTTGCATGGGGGCGCGACGGTCTGCTGCGTCGGCGATTTGTTGATGTCGGGGAAGCTCACCCCCTGCATCGCATCGAGGTGATACAGGTAACCCCAGTATTCCTGGAAGCCGTGCGCGGTCGGCAGCGACTCGGTAGTGTCGCCGAGATGATTCTTGCCGAACTCGCCGGTGCTGTAGCCGAGATCGTTAAGGAACCTGGCAAGGTGCGGCGTCCCGGCCCGGAGATAGGACGGGCTGCCGGGAATTTCCGGTAAGGTCATGCCGACGCGAACCGGCTGCATGCCGGTGATGAAAGCCGTGCGTCCGGCGGTGCAGCTCTGCTCGGCGTAATAGTGCGTGAACATCGCGCCTTCATTGCCGATGCGATCGATGTTGGGCGTCTCACCGACCATCAGGCCGCGGTGATAGATGCTCGGCTGCATCCAGCCGATGTCGTCGCCCATGATGAAGAGGATGTTGGGTTTGCTCTGCGCTTGCGCGAATGCCTGCTGAGGCGTGGCGATAACTGCCATCAGCATCACAAGCATACTGAGCCACAGCATTCGATGAGATTTCATAACCGCTTCTCCACTTGCAGGCGTGGACGTGCAATGAGACGACAAATCGGTCGCCCTTGGACCAATTCTCGCACCAAGTTTGGACCGGCTTGAACTGCACTTAGGGGAAGGTCAGTGGGCGCGGGCATTCTGAGGCTGCCGCGACAGGCCCGATGCGTTGCTTTTTCGATGTCGGTGTCGGGGAGGTGAAAGACTATTTCACTGAGGAAGAACGCTCTCGATCGCTTTGATCAATTGATGCGCCGGAAATGGCTTGTGTAAAAAAGTCACGCAGCCTGCTTGGACCGCCTGCTGCCGAACGGCATCGTCATCGAGAGCCGTCATGAAGATAACAGGAAGTCCTGGATGTGAGGTTTTCAGCTTGTGCCGCAGCTCAATTCCGGACAAGCCACTCAAATGAATGTCTAGCAAAAGGCAATCGGCTCGTGTTGCGGCTCCGCTGCCGAGGAACTCTTCAGCAGATGAAAACTTCAAAGCCGTAAAACCATGGGCTCCCAACAAATTGTCGGCAGCACTGAGCATGCTTGGATCGTCATCGACGACCACAACGATCTTTGAGCGCACCTGCATCGAGGGAGAGTCCGCTGATCCCAGTCCATCGGTCCTTAAAAGTCTTGTGACCAAATCACTATGACAGAAAACGTTCCAACGGCGATCTGCCCCTTTGGGAAGCAGGCGCCACTGCTTTGAAGGCATTTGTCTGGGATCGTTATGGCCGGCTAATTCTGCTCTGGTTTCGGCAGCAATCCAAGCCGTTCCGCAATCACCGCAAATTCCGCAAGCGAACGAACACGAAGCTTCTGCACAATTTGATGCCGATGCAGCTTGACGGTGCGGTCGGAAATTTTCAGTTCATAAGCGATCTGCTTGTGGGGCCTGCCACGCACGAGCAGGGCAAAAACGTCTCGCTCGCGAGGTGTAAGTTGGTCATAAAGGTCGCGCAGGGCGGAGATCTTGCTGTCCTCAGCTGCGATCGCAGTGTGACGCGCCAGTGCGCGTTCGACCGTCTCCAGTAGTTTCTCTCTCGCCACCGGCTTCGTAAGAAAATCTTCCGCGCCAGCCTTTATCGTTGTGACGGTTGTGGGGATATCTCCATGCCCGCTGATAAACACAACCGGGAGCCGGCATCCCGAATTTGAAAGTTGCTCCTGGAGTTGTGGACCATTTAACCCTGCCATTTGCACGTCGAGCAAGATACAGGCGGGCCCATCATTCAGCGACGTTGCCAGCAACGCCTTCGCGGTTTCATAAAGCGAAACTTTATATCCACATGTGCTCAGCAATTCTCCAATCGCCGATCGAAAGGATGCATCGTCATCGACGATGTGAACGGCAGCCGAAGGCCTGGTCATGGATGCACGCTAGCCCTGTTACCGGTGGACTCCGTCACGTCGGGGCCTATTGTTCCGAAAACCGTTTCCCGGCCCAATTGCCCTTAAGGGAAATAGCCTCAGCGGGCCATTCGGCCCACGATCACAAACACGATTGGCCGAAGCGGAGCCGTCATGCGAAATTTGATAGCAATTACAGTGATTTATAGCGCGCTATTTCTGCCACCCGCCGATATCGCTCGCGCGCAGAATCCGCCCTGGTGCGCCATCATGAACAATGACGGCACAACGCAGTGCAACTTCTACACGCAGCAGCAATGTCTGCAGACGATCAGCGGCGTCGGTGGCGAATGCATCCCCAATCCGGCAGGAAACGCACCAAACTCGGGGCAACGAGCACCATTGTTTGGGCCACTTTTTGGGCCGCCTTCGGAAAATGCGCAGGGGCTGCTGCCGCTCCAGTCGCAGGATCCAGGACCGCCGCCGGGGCTCGGTGCAGTGCCGCCGCCGCCCAATAACTAACGTGCGGCAGAGAGACGTCGGGGCTTAATGTGTTGAACTGCCGCATTGTGCTGAGATTTTTGCTGCTGACCGTCGCTTTTTCGCCGGCGACCGCTCAGACAGTCGTGGTCCCGGACAATCTCTTCACGCAGGCTGGTTTTGTCGTGAAGTATGCGACCACGCCGGAAAAGACGGCCATTCTCCGGTCGTTGCCTCCGGATAAACTTGTGACGCGACGAAAAGACGGTAAGCTCTACTACGTTTATGCCGACGCCGCTCGCTGCAATTGCGCCTACGTGGGAACGCCCGAGGCCTTTGCCAGATATCAGAACTGGGCAAATGTCGGCGGCAATGCTCCCAGCGGTCAGCCGTGGAATTCGATACAAACGATCGATTCCGATGTCGGCGGCGCGTATATACCCGCGGACATCGGTAACAGCATGGAGAGCATTCTTCAGCCGGACTTTTAGAATTCCGTTGGTGCACGTCTCTTAGTGACAGAGATCTGTACAAAACGCGCCGGACGCAACGCAGGCGACGTACGATCCGAATGGGCAGAAAGGACGTCGCTGGACGAGGGGATCGCGCACCAGAACGTAACCACCGGTGTAGCCTGCCACGACCGCACGTCGATCCTTCCCATACGAACGGAACGATCCGCATCGATCACCGCATTGATCCGCGATCGGGATCGTTGCCGAGAGCACGTCCGTGTTCAAAATCGAGACCGGCATCGAGTGCGCTGCTGTTGCGGCAAAGCCCAGTGCAATCGAGATAAGAACTGCTTTCATGGTGTCTCTCCTGACGGCTTGCGGCCAAACGTCATTTGACGGCCGCTCCCGCCCCCAATAACGCGGCGATTGCTTTCCATGTTTCGTTTTTCAAATCGACAAACGGCGGATTCTTCAGTTCGATGGCCGTTTCGGCCTTTCGGTCACAACCAGAGACCAGGCGGGAGATCTTGACCTCACCGTCGGTAAAGTACCGGTCGCCCTCCCCGTTGCGACCCATGAAAGTCGGCCCAACACCGGAGACCTCATAGACCGCTTCAACGACCTTGGAATTCTTCAGATCGTTGGTGAGCCCATCGCGCTCGGCGTCGACGTCGGGAGCGATATGATGCGTGACCTGCCCCGTGTAGCGGTTAAGCCCAACGTCACGATCGAACGTTGCCGAGCCAAGCCATACCGGACGATTTTCATCGCCCTGCTTCAAGACCTCCCAAAGCCGGACGTGATGGCGCTGGTCCGCGCTTTCGCCGACAGGCTTTTCGAAGGCGAGATCCTGCCGTCTGCCGTCGTAGTAAAGATTGCTCACCGGTGCATCGTCGTATGGCCTGCGCAGAACGACGCTGCCGACAATCTCGACGCTCGAGCGGAAGGTGATCGGGTCGGCGGGGTACCAGCCAGCCGCGTGCATGGCACAGAGCACGTCCTCACGCGTTCCAACCATCCCTACGTTGATCGGATCCCCCGGAATACCCTGCGCGGTGTGCGTCACCATTGTAAGCCCAGCAAGCCCTTTCTGGTGCTCGTAGTGGGTCCAGGCCCGCGGCAGCAAAACATAGGCGGTCACCCCATAGATAAGGACCGCAGCGCCGAGCGCAGTGAGCGCAATCTTCAGCTTCGACCGCCCGGAAGCGGCATCAACTCGGTTTTGCGACCACTTCATAGATGACGCTGCTGCCGCTGCCGAAAAGGCCGACGAGGCTGCTCACTCGAACGGAAAGATCTTCGCCCAATCGTCTTTCATGCTGACCACGGTCCAGTTGTTTATCGCGGCCGCATCCAATGCCTTGTCCAATTTGCCGAAGTGAGCCTGCCGGTCGTAGGCATATTCGCGTTCGCCGTCCGTGTGATGCACGATGAGCGCAAGACACGGCGTGGCCGCGCCCTTGGTGGCCCATTGCAGCATCTGAAGATCGCCGTCCGAATTGCCGAAAGCGGCGATGGGGCGCTGGCCGATATGCGCGTTGATGCCGACCGGCTTGCCCGGTCCGTCATCGACGAAGTTCACTTGCGGGAGGCGAAGCAATATCGGGATGTCCCTGCGCAGCATGAACTTGGTCTTTATGCTCGAACCGACCACCTGCGCCGGCGGTATGCCATAGACCCGCTCCGTCCACGGTCGCATGAATTCGATGCCACCACCCGACACGATGTAAGTCCTGAAGCCGTTTGCTCGCAAATACCCCATCAATTCGATCATCGGCTGATAGACACACTCGGTGTACGGACGCTTGAACCGCGGATGGCGCGCCTTCGAAAGCCAATCCGTAACGACTCGCTCGAAATCTGCAGTGCTCATATCGGCGTGCGTCGCCATGATGAGTTCAACTAAGCCGCGCTCTCCGGTCGCGGCGAGCGCCCGCATGTCGTTGTCGAGGACTGCCTTAAAGGGCTGCTTCTTTTTCCACTCGGGATGCTCGGGCGCCATGGCCTTTACTTGGTCGAGCGCGAAGGCGAGCTGAACGTACATGGGATGTTCGCACCACAATGTACCGTCGTTGTCGAAGGTCGCCACACGTTGCGGCACCGGAACAAAACCAGGCGAGCCTTCGCGCGTCACAGAGGCGACAAAATCAAGGATCGACTGCCTGGCCTTGCCGTCCCTCCACGACGGAAGCGGATTGTCCTGCGCCAGCGCCGTTTTGAACACGAGTGTTGCTGCGGCAGAGGCTAGAAGCCCCGTCACCACTGCACGCCTGTGAACATAGCTGTGCATTGAACAACCTCCATCTCGACAGACTTACGACAGCCCGCAGTTCTCCGAGAGCTGTTGTATTGCCGGCTCCTATCAGTCTCGACGATTTTCCCTCAGCAAATGCGGAGGCGGTATTGCCCTTTGGGGCACTAGGTCATTTGCGCGCAGTCTCGCCTTTGAATGATGAGTTGATAACGCGCGCCCGTTAAGTGGGGTAAGCTTTGGCCGCGTTCGCCACTAAAATCGATCACCTGGGTTGCAGAGACGCGGCAAATGCAGAAAACAAATCGTCCGCCCAGAAAAGGTACCAAGCACCTCCCCATTTCCAGCGGAGGCATAAGCCGGCTCGCCTATAAGCACGCGCAAGCCGCCGGAATCGACCTCGAAGCCCAATTGAACAAGGCGGGTCTTACGCGTGCTCAGATCGAAAATCCGCGCGCACCAATCAAGGTACGCGACCAGATTAAATTCTTGAATCTCGCCGCCACCGCCGTGGACGATGATTTCCTCGGGTTTCATCTCGCGCAGGCATGCGATTTCCGTGAAATTGGACTGCTTTATTACGTGCTCGCATCGTCGGAGATATTGATCGACGCACTGCAACGCGCGGTGCGCTACAGCACCATCGTCAATGAGGGCGTCTCGCAAACCTGTATCGACGGCAAGAATATCGGGCTCTC
>Ga0310811_10006066_pt1 | contig 15397 bp, 12 predicted proteins | sample YCmetagenome_FD_207642 | JGI IMG/M metagenome (GOLD analysis project Ga0310811, IMG submission 207642) | Soil microbial communities from experimental microcosm in Duke University, North Carolina, United States - YC | ecosystem: Engineered > Artificial ecosystem > Soil microcosm > Unclassified ...
CCGATCGCGAACAGCCAAACGCGCCGGGCTCGTCCGAGCTCCAGCGCGTCGATCGCGCGCGCCGTCGCCGCGCCGGGAGCGGCGGCGGCGACGGCGGCGTCATACAACTCTAATAGCAGCGTGCGGGCGGTCCCGGTCGGTGACACCGCCACGCTCGCGCTAATGCGACGATCCGGCCGGTAACGTTGCCGTGACTGCTTTGCCGAGCTCCGAATAGGCGTCGTCGGAGAGCACGTTGAACTTCATGATGCGGGCGGTGATTTTGCCGTCCGGTCCGACGACGAACACGTTGCGCGTATCGGCTTTTCCATCCGCCGAGCCGTACTGCTTGGCGAGGGCCTGGTCGGGATCGCTAGCGAACACGAACGGGAAACCAGAATCGTGCGCCCAGTTCGCCTGCGTGGTGTCGGCGTCGGTGCTGATGCCGATGACGACGACCTTCTTGCCGTTGTTGAAGAGCTTGACGTACTGATCACGGTACGTCTCCATTTGGACCGTTCAGCCTTTGGTCCTGGCCTTCGGGAAGAAGGCGATCACCACAGTCTGGCCGCGGTAATCGCTGAGCTTGACGGGGTTCTTGAGGACCCCGTAGCGGGTGCCGCCCGGGAGGCTGAATTCAGGGGCTGGTTGGCCGACCTCGGGAGCAAAGGCGGCCGAGCCCGGTGCGGGCTGCTGAGCTCCGGCGGCTGCTCCGAGGAGGGCAACCCCGATCGCGGCGTAGCGCGCTTGGCGTAGAAGCGGAGTCATGAGTAAACGACGGCTGCGAGGGTTTAAGGAAGCAGCAAGATGCCGTATAAGGCTTTACGGCGCAATCAGCATGAACATAAAGAGACACAATCCACGAATCAGGACACCATCTGTTCCCAGAGTAGACGCTAAGGAAACTAAACGTTCGATAGACGGGGTTTAGGGCGGGAATGGCGCATGCCAATTACCTCTGGCGAATGTTGCGACGACTTTCGACGGAGAATGCGATGCGATACACGAAATGGTTGAGTCTCGTGCCGGTGGCGGTCCTGGCGGTTGCTTGCGGTGGCAAGAGCACACCCGCGCTCGACGACGCGCTGAAGAATGACCTGGCGCTCGCATCGCAGGCTCAGGCGTACAATCCGCAACAGTTCACGTCGCCTACTGAAATGGGCTACGCGAACCAGAACGCTCCGCAGACGCTGCAGACCGTTGCCCGGCAGCCGGTTTACCGAAGTGCGCCGGTACGTCGCACTTCCACGGCCCGCCGGTCTAGCGGCTCCAGCAGCGGTGGATACTATCCGGCTCCTGAACCGCCGACGCGGATCGAGAAGCACACGCAGCGTGACGCCGCCATCGGCGCCGCCGCCGGTGCGGTGATCGGCGCGACGACGAGCCGGGACAAGGTGAAAGGTGGGCTGATCGGCGCGGCGGTGGGGGGGATTCTGGGTGGTGTGATCGGAAACAACGTTGACGTGCAGAAGAAGACGGGGTGGTAGATGGTTGGTGGGGGAATGGAGAAGAGCGGGCTCCGGTTGGAGCCCGCTCTTTTTTTATGGCTAACGACGCAACGTCGCTGCCGCCGACCATAGCCGAGAGCCATGCGCCGTTTCCGCCCTACGCTCTCCCTCCGACGAGCTGCCTGAGCACGTACGGCAGAATCCCGCCGTTCGTGTAGTACCTCATCTCCTCCGGCGTATCGATCCGCGCCAACACGCCGAATTTCTTCTCGGCGCCGTCCGCGCCCTTCGCGCGGACCGTTAGCTTGGCGCGCGGCTTCAGCCCGGCGTCGAGGCCCTCGATGTCGAACGTCTCGAAGCCCGTGAGCCCGAGCGACTGGCGAGTTTCGCCGTTCGTGAACTCGAGCGGCAACACCCCCATCCCGACCAGGTTCGACCGATGGATCCGCTCGAACGATTCAGCGATCACGGCGCGAACGCCGAGGAGCACCGTGCCCTTCGCCGCCCAGTCGCGCGATGAGCCCGTGCCGTACTCCTTGCCCGCGAGGACGACGAGTGGCGTTCCCGCCTGTTGGTAGGCCATCGACGCATCGTAGATCGACTCCGGCGCTCCCCCTGGCGTGCGCGTTGTCAGTCCACCCTCTGTGCCCGGCACCATCTCGTTCCGCAGCCGGATGTTCGCGAACGTCCCGCGCATCATCACTTCGTGATTGCCGCGCCGCGCGCCGTACGAGTTGAAATCCTTCTTCTCGACGCCGTGCGCGATCAGCCATTTGCCCGCGGGACTCGATGCCGGAATGTTGCCGGCGGGTGAGATGTGGTCGGTCGTGATCGAATCGCCGAGCATGGCGAGAGCACGCGCGCCGGCGATCGGACGGATGCCTGGCGGCTGCATCGTCATCCCCTCGAAGTACGGCGGGTTCTTCACGTACGTCGAGTTGGCGTCCCACGCGTACGTCTCACCCGCGGGAACGTCGAGCGAGCGCCACTGGTCGTCGCCGTTGAACACGTCGGCGTACTGCGTCTTGAAGAATTCGCTTTTCACGCTGCGACTGATCTCGTCCTGCACTTCCTGCGGCGTCGGCCAAATGTCGCGAAGGAAGACGGGGCCGTCCTTGCCGACGCCGATCGGTTCTCGCGTGATGTCGAGATCCATTCGGCCGGCAAGCGCGTAGGCGACGACGAGCGGCGGCGACGCGAGATAATTGAACCGCGTCAACGGATTGACTCGTCCCTCGAAATTCCGATTGCCCGACAGTACGGCCGCCGTGATGAGCTTCTTGCTTTCGATTGCCTGCGCGATCGGGTCGGGCAGCGGGCCGGAGTTTCCAATGCAGGTCGTGCATCCGTAGCCGACGAGCTGAAAGCCGAGCTGGTCGAGATACTCCTGAACCCCCGCTTGCCGCAGATAATCGGTGACGACCTTCGATCCCGGCGCGAGCGAGGTCTTTACCCACGGCTTTCGTTGCAGGCCTTTCTTCACGGCGTTTCGCGCCAGCAGGCCGGCCGCCAGCATCACCGATGGATTCGACGTGTTCGTACAACTCGTGATTGCCGCGATCACCACGGCGCCGTGCCGCAGCGTGAACGTCTGGCCGTCGTATCCGACTTTCACGCCATCGCTCCCCACTTCTTCTCCATCGGCGACGAGAACCGCCGCCGGAGCGAGCGCGGGCTCTCCGGACACCTTCGTCGCCTGCTTCAATTCCGCTGCCGCGGCCGGCGTGCCGAGCTTCGCGAGGTCCGCAGTCAGCGCCTCGTGGTACATCGTCTTCGCCTTGGACAACGGCACGCGATCTTGCGGACGCTTCGGACCGGCCAGACTTGGCTCGACGGTGCCGAGGTCGAGCTCCAGGGTATCGGTGAACACCGGATCCGGCGTGGAGTCCGTCCTGAAAAGTCCCTGCTCCTTCGTGTATGCCTCGACGAGCTTGACGTGCTGCTCCGGGCGGCCGGTCATGCGCAGGTACTTGAGCGTTTCCTCATCGCACGGGAAGAAGCCCATCGTCGCGCCATATTCCGGCGCCATGTTCGCGATCGTCGCACGATCGGCGAGCGGCAGGGAGCTCAAACCGGTTCCGTAAAACTCGACAAACTTGCCGACGACCTTCTTCTTGCGAAGCATCTCGGTCACCGTAAGCACGAGATCCGTCGCCGTCGCGCCGGGCGGAAGCTTGCCGTGCAGCTTGAACCCGATGACCTCGGGGATGAGCATCGACACCGGCTGTCCGAGCATGGCCGCTTCCGCTTCGATACCGCCCACACCCCAGCCCAGCACGCCCAGTCCGTTGATCATCGTCGTGTGCGAGTCTGTGCCGACGAGCGAATCGGGATACGCGACGCGCTCTCCGCCTTCCTCGTATACGAACACGGTTTTGCCGAGGTATTCGAGATTGACCTGGTGGCAGATGCCCGTGCCCGGCGGTACGACGCGAAAATTCCGGAATGCGTCCTGGCCCCACCGCAAAAAGACGTAGCGCTCCTTGTTGCGCTCGAACTCGAGCTCCGTATTGATGAGAAACGCCGCCTGGGTGCCGTACTCGTCCACCTGCACGGAATGGTCGATCACGAGATCGACCGGCTGGAGCGGATTGATGCGCTGCGGGTCACCGCCGAGCGAGGCAATCGCGTCGCGCATCGCGGCGAGGTCGACGACGGCCGGTACGCCGGTGAAGTCTTGCAGCAGCACGCGACTCGTGCGAAAGGCGATCTCCTTTTCGGCCGTGCCTTTCACGTCCCAGCGCGCCAGGGCGAGAATGTCATCGGCTTTGACGAACGCGTCGTCTTCGTTCCGCAGCAGGTTCTCGAGCAGGATCTTGAGGCTGAAGGGAAGGCGGCTGGCCTTGTTCTCCCCTCCCGACTGCGCCTCGATCGCCGACAACCGGTAGATGGTGTACGGCGCGCCGCCGACGTCCAGCGTCGCGCGGCTGTTGAAGGAGTTCTTGCTTGTCATTTGGACGTTGTCTCTCGGTGCGGCGAGTCGCCGGCGAGGTGACTGACGGAGCCACTGGCGGGACGCGCACGTCGACCACCAGGCTGACCAATAATCTAACGAGCCCTAGACCGCCCGCTTGCGGTACTGTCGGATGGCGAGCGTCAGGAAGCCGACGGCGAAGATGCCGAGCGTGGCCAGGGGGTTCGCGATCTCGGCGAAGCCAGCGCCCTTCACGAGAATGGCCCGTGAGATCGAAACGAAGTGGCGGACGGGATTGACGAGCGACGCGACCTGCACCCAGTGCGGCATGCTGTCGATGGGCGTGAGAAGCCCGCTCATCAGCAGGTAGATCATGATGACGAAGAAGGACAGAAACATCGCCTGCTGCTGCGTCTCGACGAGCGTCGAGATCCACAACCCGATCGCCAGCGCCACCACTAGATAGAGCCCGGCCGAGGCAAAGAGCAGCACGAGGCTGCCGCGCATCGGCACGCCGAAGACGAGGCGAGCCACGACCAGGCCGAGCATGAGATCGATCATCCCCAGCACCCAGAACGGCAGCAGCTTGGCGGTGATGAACTCGGCCTTCCCGATCGGCGTGACGTTGAGCTGCTCGAGCGTGCCCATCTCTTTCTCGCGGGCGATGTTCTGCGCGGTGAGCAGCGTGCCGATCATCGTCACCAGCGCGACGAGGATCCCCGGCACCATGTAGTGCTTGTAGTCGAGGGTCTGGTTGTACCACGAGCGCAGCCGGACGTCGATGTGGCCGGCGCCGGGCTGAGGGGGCGGTTGAATTTCCGAGGCGGCTCCGTCGGCGACATTGCGACGCGTCGGCACGATGTCGCGTCCCAGCTCGGCGGAGTAATTGGTCAAGATTTGTGCGGCGTACGACTGAACGATCCCGGCGGCCGAGCCTTTCTCGGCGTTCACGTCGAGGCCGATCGGCGCGGACTTGTCCGTCGTCAGCGCGCGCTCGAAGTCGTGCGGGATCGTGACGACGATCGTCGCGTCGCCGCGCAGCATCGCTTCGTTGGCCGCGCCCGGCGACGCCGACTGCCCGACGATGTCGAACAGATCCGAGGCCGCGAAACGCGTGACGATTCCCCGCGACGTTGCCGAATGGTCGAAGTCGACGAAATAGGCCGGCGAGCGCTTCACGGCGAACGTCGCCACGTTCGAGAGCACGAGCAGCTGGATGAGCGGCATGACGATGATCTGCACCAGGCTCGCCTTGTCGCGCACCACGTGGAGCACCTCGGCGCGCGCCAGCGCCGACGTACGACGGGCGAAGCCGCGGACGGCAGACACCGCGCTCACTGGAGCCGCACCTTGAACGAGCGCGCGCTGGCCACGAGCAGCAGAAGCGTCATTGCCGCCAGCACGAGCGTCTCGCGCCAGAGATAGACGAGGCCGACGCCTTTGAGCATGATGCCGCGGGCGATGAAGACGAACCAGCGCGCCGGCACGACGATCGAGATCCATTGCAGCGGACGCGGCATGCTCTCCAGCGGGAAGATGAAGCCGGAAAGCATCTGCGTCGGCAGCATCGTGCCCATCATCGCGGCGAGCAGCGCGACACGCTGCGACGACGTGCGCGCCGAGATCAGGATGCCGAGCGACAGCGCCACGAGAATGAACAACGTGCCTTCGGCCAGCAATAAGGCGAGGCTGCCCTCCATCGGCACCTGGAACACCAGCTTGGCGACGCCGAGGACGGCGAGCACGCTGATGAAGCCGATGCCAAGATACGGCGTGACTTTCCCGACGATGATCTGCCAGGGGCGGAGCGGCGAGACGAGCAGCGCCTCCATCGTGCCGGTCTCCTTCTCACGCGTCAGCGACAGCGCCGTCATCAGCGCGGCGATGATGTTGAGCACCATCGCCATCAGTCCCGGCACGAAGAGATTCGTGCTCTCGCGGGTCGGATTGAAACGCGAACGGACCTGCGGGATGATCTGCACCGTTCCGGCACGCCGCCCGCGCTCGCTCTCGTACTGCTGAATCACGGCGTTCACGTACAGTTGCCGCGACGCGCCGGTGTTCGGCTCGGTTGCGTCGGTGATGACGAGGAGCTGCGCCGGATCGCCGGCGGCGAAGTGCTCGCCGAAGCGCGGCTCGAAGATGAGCGCGACCTGCGCCGTATCGGTGCGAAAGAGGTGGTCGAGTGGACTCGCGGTCGGCGAGACACCGAGGATGCGGAAGATGCCGCCGGCCGCGAATCGGTCGCGAATCTCGAGGGTCGTTGCATCCGGCGTCGGGTCGACGATGACCATGCGAACGTCGCGCACATCCGTGCGAATCGAGAAGCCGAACAAAATGACCTGGACGATCGGCATGAAGATCAGGACGAACAGCGTCCGACGATCGCGCAGGATGTGATAGGTCTCCTTTCGGAGTAGACCGAACAGCGCGCTCATTTCGCCGGCCCCCCCCCGCCCGCGAGCTCAGGCCGAACGAGACGAACGAACACTTCGTCGATCGACGACGCGCCCGCGTCGCGCTTGAGCTCCGCCGGTGAGCCGAGCGCCTCGATGCGTCCCGAGACCATGATCGAGATCCGGTCGCAGTACTCGGCCTCGTCCATGTAGTGGGTCGTCACCAGCACCGTGGTGCCAGCGTGCGCCGCCTCGTAGATCAGTTCCCAGAACTGCCGCCGCGTGATCGGGTCGACGCCGCTCGTCGGTTCGTCGAGGAAGACGATGCGCGGTTCGTGGAGGAGCGCGACGGAGAGGGCCAACTTCTGCTTCCAGCCGAGGGGTAACGCGCCGACGGCATCGTGCGCAGTGTGGCTCAGTCCAAGGCGAGAGAGGATACGCTCCGTCCGGTCGCGAATCTGAGCGCGGGACAGATCGTAGATGCCGCCGTACAGCCGGATGTTCTCGCCGACGGTGAGGTCGTCGTAAAGTGAAAACCGCTGCGACATGTAGCCGATATCGCGCTTGATCTGCTCGCTCTCGCGATACACGTCATGACCTGCCACCCACGCCTCGCCGCTCGACGGCGTGAGCAGACCGGTGAGCATGCGGATCGCGGTCGTCTTTCCGGCGCCATTCGCGCCGAGGAAGCCGAAGACTTCGCCCGGCCGGACGTCGAAGGTGACGTGATCGACCGCCGTGAACGCGCCGAAGGTTCGGGTAAGCCCGTTGGTGCGGATCGCGCTGGACGCGGCCGGCGACGTCATGCCGCGGACGCCTGAGGGCTCACGGAGCCCATGCGCGAGATGAACACGTCTTCGATCGTTGGTGATGTCGGCTCGACGCTCGCGTCGCCAAATCCCTTCTCATGCAAGAAGCCGGCGGCGTCGGTCGCGGCGCGAGCGGCGTCGATGCCGGCGCGGTCGTCGGCGAGGTGCAGCGCTTCGCCGAACGGATAGACACCGTACGCGTGCGGATAGTCGCGCAGCGCGAGAAGCGCGCGATAGCGATCGCTCGAACGCACGGCGAGGAGCGTCTTGTCGAATGACGCCGCGACGGCCGCCGGCGCGTCGGTGGCGAGGACGCGGCCGTTCTGCATCAACGCGATTCGGTCGCACCGGTTTGCTTCATCCATGTACGGCGTCGATACGACGATGGTGAGACCCGACGTGCGCATGCGCGCGAGCAGCTCCCAGAACTCCCGGCGAGAGACGGCATCGACGCCGGTCGTCGGCTCGTCGAGAAACAAGATCCGCGGGCGATGCACGAGCGCGCAGCAGAGCGCGAGCTTCTGCTTCATTCCGCCGGACAGCGCCGCCGCCCGCCGATCGTTGAATGGTTCGAGTTGCGAGTAGATCGGGGCGATCTGGTCGTACTCACGCGCGATCGTCGTCCCGAACACCGAGGCGAAGAAGTCGAGATTCTCGCGGACGCTGAGATCGGGGTAGAGCGAAAACCGACCGGGCATGTAGCCGATTTCGCGGCGCAGCACCCAGAGATCCTTGATCACGTCGCGACCGAGGACGCGCGCCGAGCCGGCGTCGGCGAGCAACAATGTCGTCAGAATGCGGAAGAGCGTCGTCTTGCCCGCGCCGTCCGGTCCGATGAAACCGAACAGCTCACCGTCCCGCACCTCGGCGCTCACGTGGTCGACCGCCACGACTTTTCCGTAACGCTTCACGACGTCGTCGATGACGACAGGCGGCTCGGTCATCGCGCGGCCGTCACCGGAGTGAGCTCGACGTCGGCCGGCATGCCGATTTTGAGTACGCCGCCGGGATTGGGGACGCGGAGCTTGATGGCGTAGACGAGATTCGTTCGCTGGTCGCGCGTCTCGATCGGCGTCGGCGTAAACTCGGCGCGCGACGAAACCCAGGAGACGACGGCTGGGAACGTTCGTCTCGTGCCCGTGCCGGCGTCCGCGGTCACGACGACCGGTCGGCCGAGCTTGACGCCGGGAAGCTGCGACTCGCTTACGTAGGCACGGAGCTCGACCGTGTCGAGGTTGGCGATCTTGTAGAGCGGCTGTCCGGTCTGCACGAACTCGCCGGCGTGCGTGTACGTGGTGAGCACCGTTCCCGTGACCGGATTGATGACCTTCGCCCGGCGCAGTTGGTCGCGAATCTCGGCGGTCCGGGTGTCGCTCGTCGCGACGTCGTGAGCGGCGGTTTTCCGCTGGGCGCCGGCCGCTTCGATTTGCGCGACGAGCGTGCGGTAGTCGCGCTCCGCTTGGTCGAGCTGCTGGGCCGTGGCCGCCTGCTGATCGTACAGCCGCTTGATTCGATCGTAGGCGCGCTGCGCGATCGCGCGCTGGGCTTCGAGCACGCCGATCTGTCGCGTGACTTCGTCGACGCGCGAGGCGGAGGCGGTGTGCTGAGCGTTCGCCTGTTCCAGCTGGAGGGTGAGCGCGGTCGGGTCGACCAGCGCCACCGCGACGCCGGCGGACAAGACGTTCCCTTCCTTGGGTGTGAAGGTCTCGAGCTGCCCCGCCGACTGCGATCCGACGACGACTTCGATTGCTTCGATGTTGCCGTACGCGTCTGGTCCCTTCGCCTCGCGACAACTCGCGAGCGCGATGACGATGACCAGACTGCCGGCGAGAGACATCCGTCTCATGGCACGTCCACTCCGATGAGTGTCAGATAGTTGGCGCGCGCTTGCGCGAGCTCGACCCGGTGTTGCGCGCGGAGGAGCCGCGCCGCCGTCAGCTCCGACGAGCGATCCACGAACTCGGCGGCCGTGATCGCGGCTTCCCGCAGACGAACGGCCGCCTCGCGCTCGATCTGCTCGCGCAGCGCGACGATCTGCTCGTCGAGTGCGAGCGTTGAGTCCAGCCGCGCCATCGTCAGGATGAGCGGGCGTCCGGTGCGTGACAGCGAGTTGGTGAACGCCGCTTCGCTGGCGGCGGCGATATCGCGCTGCAGGTCGAGGGCTTCCCGCTCGCGCGCGACAGAGCCCCACGTGAACGGGGCCCACTGCACCTGCGCGCCGGCGATCCAGTACGATTGGGCGCTCGTGTTCAGGACGTCGAGGCCGGGCAGCGAATATCCAACGCGGCCGTACATCGACACACGCGGACGCTCCTGTGCGGCTTGCACCGCGCTCTGCGCGCTGAGACGGACGCGCGTCGCCTCGAACTGGGCGTATTCAGGCCGTCGCCGTTCGTCGATCGAGCGGAACGCGGCGCTGACGACGGGCGCGAGATCGGGGAGCGCGAGGGCGGCGGTGCCCGGTATCTGTCGTTTGGTGATCTCAGCGAGTCGAGCAAGGGCGGCGGCGCGGTCATCGCGCAGCTGCACCGCTTCCTGCTGCCGCTGCAGTATCGTGACGGCAATGAGGGCCGTGTCGCCCGGCAGCGCCGCGCCTTGTTGAAAGCGAGTTCGCATCTCGGCAAGTCGCGCGCGCAGGTCGACGATCGCCGCGTCGACCTGTGCTTGGCGTTCTTGCAACAGAACCGACGCGAAGAAGGCGTCGTTCACTTCCTGCCGTAGCGGGAACAGCGCGACGCGGATCTGAGATTGCGCCTCGAGGAGCTGCGCCCGCTCGAGCGCCGTGCGCGGCCGCCGCGACATGTCGAGGACACTCTGGCGAATGTCGATGTGCGCGTCGTAGGTATAATGCGGTGGCGTCGGGATCTGAATTCCCGGCAATGGAATCGCGATCGACGTCACCGCGGACTGGTACTGGAGTTGCCCGAGTCCGGAAAACGCGGGCAGCCGCTCGGCGGCCACATTCCGCAGGCGAAGCTCCGTCGCGGCGGCGTTGAGGCCGAGCTGGCGCGTGCGCGGGTCGGCGGCGATGGCTTCTATTTGCAGTGTCCCGAGGCGCAGCGTATCACCGATCGGGCCTTGGGCGAGGCTGCGCGTCGCGGCGAACGACGTGATGGTGCATGCTGCCGCGAGAAGGGATCTCATGGCCGCAGCGCGTCGAGGAAGAACTGCGTGAGGGTGGCGGCGCGCTGCTTCATGAATCGCTCGTATCCGCGGTCGTCGAGCTGCAACACCGCGCAGATCATCGGGCGGGCGGCGAACGGGAAGACGCAAAGCGAAACGAGATTGACGAGGAATTGATCCGGGGCGATCGGACGAATTCGACCTTCGCGGGCGGCGCGCGTGAGCTGCTTCGACAGCGCGCCGAGGAAGTCCGGCGTATCGGGGTTCGAGCGGAGGGTGCGAACGATGTCGAGCAGCTGATGCGAGCGTTCGGGGTGCTGATTCAGCTCGCTCAGCACATACCCGGGCACGTAGGGCACCTTCGACAGCTGGCTGAGATAGGTCTCGACGACCTGTGTGACCTTGATCTCGATGTCGGCGTCGCCGCCCAAGATCGCGGTGAGCCGCGCGAACATTCCGGTCGCGACCCGCCGGAATACCGCTTCGCCGAGCCGGCTCTTGTTGCGGAAGTAGTAGTGGAGGAGCGCTTTATTGACGCCGGCCTCCTCCGCGATCTCCTGCATGCGCGCTCCGGCGGTGCCGCGCCGGATAAACACAACATGCGCGGCATCGAGGATGCGTTGTTCGGTATCGCGGTCGCGCGCGACCGGTTTACTTTTTGGTTTAACCATACAATTTGACCAGATGGTTAATACGTAAAACGGCTGGATCGCGGGCGCAAGAGGGGACGGCGCGACGTCGCGTCAGCGATGGTCAGCGGCGGCGGCGGTCGGCCGGGCTGTTTGGCCAACGGCTGAAGCTGTCGGCGGGTCCAGCGACCTTGTGCTCGGCGGGGGTCCCTGCTGGCGGCGGCCGGCCGTTAGCCGTCGCCGAAAGCGAAAAAGCCGCGAGCCGGGCGCACCGCCGCGAGCTGCCAGCCAGCCGTCAGCCGCCGCCCATCGCCGACAGCGACGTTGCAACCGCCGAAAGCGATGTTCCGCCTGACAAAAAGGGCGTCGACCCGGTCGACGCCCTCTCGCAACGATTAAGGGTTCGGTGGTCCACCAGGCGGGTTGCCCCCGCCTCCACCGGCCATCGGCGTTCCGATGCCCGCACCGCCGCCCATCAGTTGCACCGGCTGAGCGGCTGCCCCAGTCGGTGTCTTCTTCTTGATGAACGGAACGCCGTTGGCGATCCAATCCGCCTCGGGCACACCCTTGAGATAGTGATCGTAGAACTGGTGCATACGCACTTCGACGTCGTACTGGTTGTCGTAGCGCGTGAACCCGTGACCCTCGCCCTCGTACGAAAGGAAGATCACCGGCTTCTTGAGGAAGCGCAGCGCGTTGTAGAACTCCACGCCCTGAAGCCACTCCGTCGATCCGTCGTTCGTGCCCTGAAGGATGAGCAGCGGCGTGTTCATGTCCTTCGCGTGGAAGATCGCCGACTGATCCATGAACAACTCGAGATTGTCGAACGGGTTCGTGCCAAACCGGCCCTGGCCGTTGATGTCGTAGTTGTGTTGGTTCGTGCCCGTGGTCTTCCAGAGCTGGTTGAAGTCGGCGACGAGATCGACCGCTGCCGCGCGGATCGCGATCGCCGCGAACATCTTCGACGTCGTCGAGATGTACGCGCCGCCCTGGCCGCTGAAGCTGCCGCCGTGGAGACCGACGCGCTTCGGATCCGCGTAGCCGAGGTCGATCGCGCGCTTCACCGCCGCTTCGACCGAGTTCAAATGGTCGGTATGCGTATGCCCGGTGTGCAAATAAATGTCGGGCAGCAGCACGAGGTAGCCGTTGCTCACGTAGTCCACGTACTGCGGCGCCGACGCGTAGCGCGGTACCTCGTAGCGATTCTGCTGGTCGGACAGCTTCTCGTAGTAGTACACGAGCATGGGAAGCTTCTGGCCCGGCTGGTAGTCGTCCGGGACGGCGAGCGTGCCTTGCAGTGGATGACCGTCCTTGTCCTTGTAGTCGATGAGGACGCGATGACCCCACTTGAACTCGGACTGTTGCGGGTTCGCCAGCGTGAGCCGCTGCGGATCAGCAAACTTTGAATTCGTCACCCAGTAATCGGGAAAATCGACGTAGGTCTCGCGCGTCACGAGGACGCGATCGGCGTTCTTCGCCTTGATCGGCCGACCGAAATACCGATCCTCGTAGACGATCTGGTTGAGCTTGTCCCCGTCGAGCTGATAGAAGCCGGCTTTCTTCGTCTTCGTACCGAATGCCGTCAGCATGATCGGCTTCGACAGGTCGATCGTCGCGCCGGCGCCACCGCGGCCGCCGCGGCCACCACCACCACCACCGAACGCCGGCATTGCGTCGTCTTCGTCCATCGCGAGGTAGCGGAACCGGATCTCGTTCTTGGCGCCCACGCCATTCGTCAGGTTGCGGGCCGTGGCCATTCCGTCGAGCGGAACCAGCCACAGATCGTGCCGATGATCGAGCACGACCGATTTGCCATCCTTGGTGAATCCGGCGATTCCGTACGCCGGCTTCTCGCCGGTGTGATCGTCCTCGATGTCAACGAAGCTCACCGGCGTTTTCGCGGTGAGGTTCACGGGCTTGTTCGCGGCGAGGTCGTATGACCAGATCTGCTTGTCCTTCCAGTAGAGGAAGTACTTGCTGTCCGGCGAAAATCCGAGCGTGCGCTGCTGCGCCTTGAGCACCGGCGTTCGCTCGCCCGTCGACGTGTTGATCCGGTAGACATCCGACATCTGCGGCGCCGAGTCGTCGATGTACGCCTTGTCGTCCTGGCCGATCGCCCACGCGCCGTCCTTCGTCACCTGTACGCGATCCATCTTCTGGTCGGCGAGCGGGACCACCTTTTTCTGGGCGAGCAGCACCGTCGCCGTGTACGTGCGATTGCGATCCTGCTGCGCGCGGACCATTTGCACCGACTGGATATAGGGGTCCTTCCAGTGCCAGATATCCACGTTGCCCACCGGTTCGACGGCCTGTGTCGTGTCGCGGCGCTGCGGCGGACGCGCTTCCTGCTCCTTGAGCCCGACGAACAGCTTCGAGCGGTCCGCGCTCCACGACAGCGTGCCCTTCTCGCTCATGACCATACTGTCGGGGAGTCCCGCGAGCTGTTTGCGCTCGAGCACATACGCCGCGAGCTCCGCGCCGTCGACGCCAACGAACGCGACGATCGCGTTTTCCTTCTCGACGTAGCCCCGGCGCTCCAGTCCGCGCAACGCGGCGACAGCCGTACCCGACTCATCCCACGTCAGACGCGCGTAATCGGCGCGCGCGTTGTCGAGCGTCCGGCGCTGCCAGTCCTGCGTCGAGACGAGATACACGCCGTCGCCGTCGCGCTCCGGGGTCGAGACCGTGTAGGCGAGTAACGTTCCCGCCTTGTTGAACTCCGCGGCCGTCACGCTGCCGATCAGCTCATCGACGCCGTCCGCGAGATGATGGAGAATCATGTCCGTGCCGGCGACGGCCGGCGCAACGCCGTTGCCGCCGCGGCCGCCCTGCGTCTGTGCCGGAGTCGGTGTCGCGGCCGCCGGTGCGCCGCCGCCGCGACCACCACGGCCACCGGCTGCGTCCGGGCCGGCTCCCGGACGCGCCTTGCGTACCATCAGCGCTCGCGAGCCTTTAGAAAACGCGAATGAGGCGACGTTCTCCCACGACACGACCGCGTTCGTCGCCAAATTGCGCAGCTCGAGCCGCGCCGGTCCCGACGGCGCGGGTGCGCCATCGGCTCCAGGGACCGCGTCACGGTTGTTCGCGCCGGGGGCCGCGACGAAGAACGCGACCCACTTCGCGTCATCCGAGAACTGCGCGCGCGTGGCCCGCGGCACCGCCTGCACGGCGCCGCTGTTGAGGTTTTTCACGAACAGCGTGTCATCGACGCGCCGTTGGCTATACCCGTAGACCGCCCACACGCCGTCGTCCGAGATCGCGACGTCGCGGACGCTCCGCCACTTCCCGATGTCGGCGACCGTCATCGCGCGCTTGTTGTCCCCCCGAGCGGTCGTCGTGGCGGCCGTCGGCGAGCCGGGATTGGACACGTTGCGCGCCTGCTGCGCGGGAAGCCCGGAGGCTAGAGCGAGCAGCAAGCCGGCGGCGTGAGAAACCGGTGTGGGCGGGAGGCGCATGGGAAACTCTCTCCGAGTCGTTGCGCGAGTTGTAGGGGTGGTCGATCTTGCCGTGATGACTACGCGTGCAGATCCAATTCAGTTGACAACGCAGCTGATGTCAATCGACTCCACGAGCGGACGGGAAGGAGACGTCATCGCGTGGCTCGATTCACACCTGGTGCACATGGGATGGCACACGCGCCGAATCCCCGTCTCGGCAGGCCGCGACGACCTCTACGCGAGCATGTCGGACAGTCCCGTCATCACCCTCACGACGCATCTCGACACCGTTCCGCCCTTCATTCCACCGCGCGTCGACGACGGTCATATCCGCGGCCGCGGCGCGTGCGACGCCAAGGGAATCGCCGCCGCGATGATCTGTGCCGCCGAGCGACTTCGCGCCGAGAACGCGCCACTGGCGCTCTTATTCGTCGTGGGCGAGGAGGTCACGCACGACGGCGCCCACGCCGCCAACGAAGCGTTCGCCTCGGGCGCGGTGCCACGCACGAATCGCGTCATCATCAACGGCGAACCTACCGACAGCACGCTCGCTGTCGGCACGAAGGGCGCCGTCCGTGTCATCGTGCGAACCAAGGGGCAGGCGGCACACTCGGCCTACCCGCACCTCGGCCAATCCGCCACGCGCGACCTCGTGCGGCTTC
>Ga0310811_10006067_pt1 | contig 15397 bp, 15 predicted proteins | sample YCmetagenome_FD_207642 | JGI IMG/M metagenome (GOLD analysis project Ga0310811, IMG submission 207642) | Soil microbial communities from experimental microcosm in Duke University, North Carolina, United States - YC | ecosystem: Engineered > Artificial ecosystem > Soil microcosm > Unclassified ...
CTCTCGACGCCCGCATTCTATGTTGGCTGGAGGCACACCAGACGACATGTATTGGGCACCCGGGATGGAGAAATTGGCGGCCTGATGACAACCAGAACCGAGCTTACCTGAGCCGCCAGACTGTCCAGCCGGAGGGGACCACCTCACCTGCCCCGGAGGAGCTGCCGCCAGGGCGCGGCCCCATTGCGGTCGCCCGCAGCCCAACGGGGATCGAACCGGGATAGGTAGATTTTCCCGCGACCTTTCACGCGATCGGAAGATGTCGGATCGCTGGCCGCGCAAAATCTTGCAGAAATTCAGGCCACGGCCGACCCTAAAGGCATCATGCCCTAGTGCATCACATCGATCGGCATCAGCTCGGATCGCTAACGCCCTCGCGGCAATTGCACCGCTCCTCCGGCGAGATCAGGAAGGACCTCGGGCCAGCACGTACAGCACTCTCGAACTGAACCAATGAAAGCGCTGAGGCAAAGGGACGCCTATAAGCCCCGACCAGTTCGGCACTTCCAACCGGCATCCATCAGGCGCGTGCACAAATTCAAGGCTTCCTGCAAATTGCCAAAACCAAACGTGCGCAAACGCCAAAAAGTCTTGCCGGCTACATCGGCTGGTGTGATCGTTGGAGCTTTGCCGGCCAGCATCTGAGGCATCTTCTTCGTGAGCCTCTGCCATTCGAACATTGCATCCGATTCCGACGTCACCGACGCCACCTGCACGAAAAGCTGGAAGTCAGGGTGATCCTCCGATCCCACCTGCTTCGGCTGCGGCTCCTGCTTTGCAGGTCGCAACTCCGGTAAGGGGGACATGCTTGCAGTTGCCTCAGCTAACGGCGATGGCAACGGTGTAGCTAGGACAGCCTGGCGTGGCGCCGGTACTGCGGCGGCCGCTTGGGTCTCCCGCGGCGGCGCAGCGGTCTGGACTGGAACCGATGCCACTGGCGCCATCGCTGGGTCGCCACGTTTGTCGGCTTCCTGTTGTCCCGTTTTGTTGTTACGGCTGAGCGTCAGTGAGGCTGCCAGTTCTTTCTGATATTGCTGCGCTGATTGTGGATTTGCAGCTACCTCGCGCAACACTGCGGCCGCATCGGAAGTTCGACCCGCCAACATAAGTGACCTGCCGAGATTGACCTTTACGTCGGGGCTATCTGGTGCGATCGACAGCGCAAGATGATACGCTTCTAGAGCTTCGCTGCTGCGCCCCTGCAAGTCCCGGGCGACGCCAAGATCGTTGAGCGCGGCAACACTGGTGGTATCCGCCCGCAGGGCCGCCAGAAAGGCCGATTCGGCGGCGGCGGGGTTGGCTTTCACCTGCGTGCGGCCAAACCCAAGCAGGGCTGCGGGTACGCTCGGATCGATGTCAATTGCCGACCGATACGATTCCTGAGCCGCCTTGCTCTGTCCGAGCGCATACAGGGCGTCCCCTTGGGCGATCAATGCGGAAAGGTTATGCGGATCGTCCTTGAGCGCCAGTTCCGCTACTCGCAGCGCCAAATCCGGTGCGCCGGACGACAGTGCCGCATCGGCCACCCGCATCGATATCTTTCTGGGACTACTGTCACCCGGTGCCGCGCCGGAGCAGGCGCCGACTGCCAGCGCAACCACCACGGCGGCGGGAAAACGCGCGGCAGGTCTCTGTCCGCTACTCACCTTCATTGCCATACCCCAGGGTTGTTTTCCGGGCACGTTGTTAAACATTTCAGGGGGAAAATGTCGCAAAAGCAAGAAGAAAAATGCTGTGGTTCCAAATCAATAGTGCTAATTTGGCGCATCCGCCTGCAGCCAGGTCTAGAAATTGCTGAACCGTTTCTTAAATGCTGCTCACTCCTGGCAGCTAGCGCTACTAATTTGTTGCGCCACTTTGGCAGGTGGTGTGCCGGTCCGCGCCGAGCAGCTCCCGACCGCTGAGTTCGACATCCCATACCAAATACGCGTGCTCCAAGAAGGGATAGTTCTCGAAATCTCGGGCAGCTTCTCATGGGCCTTGCCGCAAACGTTTCAAGCGACGCTTTCCGCTGCGCCAAATGTCCGGGTCATTCGGCTCGAGAGCCCAGGCGGTTATATCCAGCCAGCCTTGCAGATTGCTGAAATAATTCGTGGACGTCATCTGAACACATTTGTCGGACACTTTTGTGCGTCCGCCTGCACCATCGCATTTGTCGCCGGACAGCAGCGTTGGCTTGGACAGGAGGCTCGCCTCGGGTTCCATCAAGCTCGCGCGCCCGGCCTGCCTGCGGAGCTCACTAACGGCTACCTACAGGAGGCATATAGACGGCTAGGTATGCCGGCGCCGTTCGTGGCCCAGGTCTTGCGGACACCAGCCGACGACATCTGGCTTCCGTCTCGGTCAGAGCTTAAGGCTGCGAGGCTCATCACCGATCTCCCGACGGCGACGACTCTGGTTGCCGATGATGACGGGTCTCGCTCCCTGCGCGATGTCAGCCAGTTCGCCCAGACTGCGTCTGGCGATACGATCACGCTGTTGGCCGCCGAGCTATCGGAACTGCTCCAGCGCTTGCAGGATGCCAACCCGGAAGCCTGCTGGATCTTTGCGCATGATGGACTCGCAGACCTGCGGGCATTCGTGCCGGAGACCCTGCTCGATGCATTGAAATCAACTCACCAGCAAATGGCAGAGGAAGCCCGGAATAGCACACAGCCACCGCTCAGCAGTCAGAATCGGCGTTCGTTCGCTGAACATCTAGTGCAGATGATGCGACAAGAAGGACTTGGCGCCGCACTGGAAGGATTACGGTCTAACGCTGATCCCAGCCGGTTCTGCCCTTCAATACGCGGCCTTCTTCTCGCCGCATTACAGCTGCCCGAGCCCATGCGGATCCAAACGTTGCGTGCCATCCTGCCGCGGAGCTGATCACCGCACCGTTGGATGACACCACTAGGCATTTTTCTCCCCGCACCGCTACGGGCCAGCGTACGACCGAACAATTGCACAGGATATGGCTAATGCGCCGAGGATGCGGCTGCCTTAGCGAGTTGAACCAACTGCGCCTGGGTTGCTTGTGTGCCGGCCGCGCTACCTGCTCCGGCAACATCACCGTTTGCGGCGAGTACGATGCCAAGCCCTGTACGGATGCGTGGCAGGACGTCCGTCTGGCCGCGCAGGGGCGCGGCGACTTGTTCGGCCTCCTGAGGTCGGCCCGCAAGCAACATCGACAGAGCGAGATCATTGATCACCACTTGATCGCCAGGCGATAACGTAAGCGCCTGTCGGTACAAGGCCTGCGCATCAGTATGGCGGCCAAGCAGATCGAGCGCGATCCCTTTGTTCACGACGGCGCGGATGTCGTTCGGCTTGGCTGCCAGGACAAGGTCAAATTCTGTGACGGCATGTATCGGATCGCCAGTGAGGACATAAACAGACCCCAGCCCATCATGCAATTCTAGCGGGTCTGAGACAGTCTGCAGGCGCTTGCTCAGCAGGTCGCGCGCTTCGTTAATTCTGCCACGACGCATCAGGATATCGGCATATCGAAGCTGTACGGCCGCGTCGGATGGTGCAGCGGCTGAGGCCTGCGCATAGAGCTGTTCGGCCAGGGCCAGGTCGCCTGATTCTTCAGCAGCCTGTGCCACCCGCTGACCTGCTTCGCCCGCGACTTTGGAGGCCGTCGCCACCTCGCCAAGAGGCTTACTGCAGCCTCCAATTGCGAATGTCAGCAGAACGATCAGTAGCGGCAATACATTCATCTGCCGAACAACCGCAGAAACCACGGGCGGGACTGTCCGGTGCGGATGCCCGAAATTTCCCTGACGACCGGTGCCAAATGCTGCCGCAAAGCAGGTATCCTACGCACCGCGGGAATGCCCATATTGACTGCCTCTGTCATCCGTTTGCCGAGATCTGGGATCACGATATCAGGTGGTCCGCCGAGGCCCTTGGTGATCATCGCGCGGGACAGACCGCCGGGACGCTCGGCGCGGTTCAACACGGTGAACATACGGTTGGCACCAGCGATCTTACTTATCAGCTCACGCAGCCCTACTGCATTGCGCAGTCCAGTTACCTCTGCTTCCAGCAGCACAAGCACGTGGCGGGCCTGGGCAATCACAGGCCGCATTGCTGGCCGTACTGGCACAGGCAGATCAACGATAATGAAGTTGAACTTCTGCCGTAGCAATGTCAGCACGTGACGCACACCAGCCTCGGTAATCTCCATCTCTTCGTCTAATGACTCTGCGGCAGCGATCAGCTTAACGCGCGGATCAACCTCTATGGCCGTGCGCTCCAGGAACAATGTATCAGCGCGCAGAGGGTCCTCTAATGCAATGCGCAAGCCAGGCCCGGGCCGAACCCCGAACATCACGGCCGCCTCGCCATCTTGCAAATGCAGATCGAGCAACGCCACGTTTGCCTTGGCTGTTTCGGCGAGTAGTAGAGCCAGATTCGCTGCAATACTTGTCGCACCCGCCCCGCCTTGTGCTCCACAGATGACGACCACATGACCGCCACGTTCGGTGCTGCGCTCTGCCTCGTCACCGACAAGATGTGGTCGCAACAACGTCTGCACCGAATCTCGGGTGATCGGCTTGGGCAAGTACTCAGCAACGCCCATGCCATTGATCAGTGCGCGATAGAATGCGATATCGGTGCTTTCGCCGATCACCGTCACCGTCACGTCAGGCGGGCAGACACGAGAGAGATCTTCTAACGCGACGATCGGATCATCGCTGTCACCGATGTCCACAACAATCGATTGGAGATTGGTGTCCTTCTCAAGAAAGCGGACGGCGTGGTGGATCGTGCCGCGCTTGATTTCCACTGCCTGATCTAATCCGGCAAGGCCGGATTGCAACGCTGCGGCGCTCCCGTCATCCATGACGAAGCCGACGATACGGCGCGGAATCGCTAGAGGTGTCGGTGGTTGAACTGGCACCTTGTCCGCAGGCATTGCCTCTTTCTTCGCAAGATCCACGCTATTCAACACCTGGACCGCTCTGTTGCTGAGGCTGCGGTTGTTGCTGCCCACCGATCAGGTTGATCTGCATAACGTTAGAGGGTGGCAGCTGATATCGTTGGCCTGTCAGCAGCCGGTGGACTGGGGGACCAGCCTCGGCGCCGATCGTGGTGTTCTCGCCTGATCCGGCGACCAGATCGTGTGGGTTCACAATCATAGTGTGCAGATTAGCGTCGTTGGCTCCGATCTGAGGGAGCTGCCAGGTGCCCGGCTTGTCCATCGGGTAATCCGGCGTACAGGCAGCAGCCGAGAGCAACAACAGCCCTATGGCATGGCGCATGACATTTCTCATTTCAGGATAAACCCGGCATCGATCGCCTGCGCGCCAGGTGGCGGCGCGACTTGGCTACCGTACAATATACGATCCAGGTCCGTGGCGGGGCGGAAGCCGTCGGTCGGCAGACGCAGCGCTTCCGGCGAGGGCGCCGGCTGCACGATGTACGGCGTGACGATAATCACCAGCTCACTCTCCCCGCGCTGAAAGTCGTTCGACTTGAACAGCGCCCCGATCACCGGAACCTCGCCGATGCCGGGGATAGCGTTATTGAGGTCAGTGCTTGTACGCTGCAGCAATCCGGCAACCGCGAAGCTCTGGCCGCTGCCCAGCTCCACTGTGGTCTCCGCACGACGGACGGTGAGGGCCGGGATCGTTAAGCTCGCATTCGGACCGATCGGCACATTGATTGCACCATTGTTCGACAATTGGCTAACCTCGGGCCGGACACGCAAATTGAGCCGAGTCGGCGACAGCACGGTGGGCACCAACGCTAGGCTCACACCGAACTGCTTGAATTCGACCGAGATGCTGATCCCTCCGTTGACTGTGTTGCCGGCGACCGGAACCGGAAACTCGCCGCCGGCAAGGAAGCTCGCCGTTTCGCCCGACTGCGCAGTGAGGTTGGGCTCGGCCAACACTGTGATCAACTGATCGGCCGCGAGTGCATCGACGATGGCGTTGACGTCCCAGGCCCCATTGCCAGAGGTGAAGCCCGCACCGAACTGGTTAGGCGACGGAGCATTGGGCAGTGGCGTCAGGCCGAGTGGCAGCAGCGGCGTAATAGTGCCCAGGGCGGCGGCGCCCGTACGCAATCCAAAACGCCAGCCGTTGCCAGCACCCAACGCTTGCCAATTGAACCCCAGTTGGCGGGTGACCAGCCGGTTGATCTCGGCGATACGTACCCGCACGTTGACCTGGATCGTACCCAGGACGGTAAGCGAGTCGACCACGCCGCCCTTATCGCCAATATAGGCACGCGCTATTGCCTCTGCCTGCTGGGAAGCGATGGCCGTCGGCACCGTGCCGGTCAGTACGATGTCGTTGCCCGCTGCAGTGGCGCGGACAGTATTGCCGCCGGTGACGGTTCGGGCGATGGCCGCCTGTGCCGCCGCCGCAATGGCAGGGCTCACTCCGCCCACGGCCGGCGCTGACGGTCCACCGGGTAGTGCGGCGACATGGCCGGCCGCCTGGGTGACAGTTATGTCGTATTGGGTGATCGCCGCGCCCGACTCGTTGGTAGCGATGACCGTGGTCCGACCAGGCGCGACGCCCATCAGGAACAGGCTTGTGGGAGAAGCCGGCTGCACGCGGGCGACCGTGGGATCGGCCGACATCACCGTGGCAGCTGCCTGCGAAAGATGTAGCAGCACGCCAGTGCCGGCGACGATCGACAACGGCTGGCTGATGGTTGTCGGAGGTGTAGCCTGCTGTGGCTGTGGCGGGGAGGGTGGGTTTGGTGCTTGCTTCAGCTGTATGGGCGTTTGCGCCTGCGCCTGTGTGGACGGGAGCTGCTTTTGCACCGCACCTACAGTTTGTCCGTTGGCGGAGCCTGCGACCGCCGCAACTATGCATAGCACGAATGCAATGCAATACGGCCGCTTCGCCTGTTCATCACAAGTCCTTCGTCCACCCCAACGGATCAGCGCCGCCCGCATACCCGGATTACCTCTTGCTCGAGAAGCGTGCGTCACATTAGCGCATTCATAACTATCGCGCACGTACAATAGCAAATTTTGTTCGCCTAACACGCGAGTTTTTCTTATCATGTTGGCGTAACACACCTATAACGGCCGTATAACGTTGCTCCAGGAAATCTTTTGATAACATAGCGTTCCGATCGCATACGCATTTTCCGCGCGCCGGCCACCGACCAAAGAATGCAAGCCAGTCTACAACCATGGCGCGCGAAGCTCACCATCTCAGCTCGAGCCGACGGATGGAGGCACACATTAGGTTATGCGACAGGTTATGCGACGCCGTGGTTCGGCCGTTCCCTCAAAGATTGTGTCGTATCCTCATACGAGGCTACGGCGCCCAACATTTAGATCGTGCACAAAAAGGCATCGTGCCGCGTGTGCTGGCTGCACAGCATGGCTCAGCATGAGTGCGTCAATAAGGAACCGATGTCGACGCTGTTGGAGCATTAAGGGCGCCCCCCCAGATCGGCATGATCATGGCAAAGCCCGGTTGCGATGCTTTCACGGTCAACACGCCACCCGCGGCAGAGACGGTGAGGTTGACGGAACCAGCGGTGCCTCCGAAGAGGAACGGAGCGACGGACTGCATAGCTGTTGATGATAAGGGGCTGCTGGTGCAGCTGCTGGGAGATGAACCGGCAATCACTGCCGGTGTATAGCAATTGATCATCATTGCTCGCGCGCCGGCATCGGCCAGCATTCGCAACGACTGCACCGTTATGGCATAGCGTGAAAAATCAAAGATCGCAAATATCAAAATGAGGATCGGAGCGGCGACGAGGCAAAACTCGAACGCCGCGATCCCCCTGTTGTCGAGCTGCTTCATCACTGCACCAACGCGACGGACTGCGTCACCGGCGTTGGCGCGTTCAACGCTGAGCATCCAGAATTGTCGAAGGTAGCGTTTCCATTGAATGCGATCGAGGCAGCAACCAGTTGGCCACAGGCGTTTACCGTCGGATTGCCCTGATACGTCACCGCCGCGTTCGGCGCGTACATATCTCCGCCGAAGCTGATCTGGCTGTTCCCACCGATGGTCACCGCGACATTGCTTTGATCATAGAGGACCATATTGTTGAGCAAGCATGTGTTCGTCGATACACAAGTGGACGACGAAGGCGAAGCGTATGGTCGCAGCACAGCCGGAAGCTGCGCGGCCGTCAACGATGCATTTGCAGTGACATTGATCGTGCCCGTGCCCTTCATATCAAAACTCGCACCAGGCAAGAGGACGAACAGCGCAGTCCCTGCGATCGCTGTCGTGCCCGTGAGAGTCAACTTGCCAGAAATGAAGTAGACCCCCCCGGTCAGATTGATGGTGCTGTTGCCGGTCAGCTTGACATTGTCGTTCCTGCAGGGTGTCGCAGCACTATAGGCAGTCAAGGCGCTGTTCCCTGAGCAGGTCGAAAGGCTCGGCAATATGACCGCGTCGAGCGCCGCGAACGGATTGGTGACCGTCGGCTGATAAGTCATGGCTGAACTGCAAAAGCTGGACGCACCCTTACAGCCGCCTGCCGCCGTCAACGAGCCAACATTCATGGTCATGCCGCCGCCCGTGAAGTCCAGAGCGTTATTGGCCGTATCGTTCGATGCCAACCCGCAGTTGGGCGAATTGATATTGGGGCTACCCTGAAAACTGATTGGACCCGTCAGAGCCAGCGTGCACGGCTTAAACACCGTCTTGACCTGGGCAATGGCCTGAGCGGGGATGTTGATCGTGGAGACGCCAAGCAACGCCGTCAGGTACGCCGGCTGCGTCTGCTGCACTTTCGCACGGACATAACTGCCACTCGCCGAGGTCGTCCATGTGCCGGACGAATAGGTGCCGATGTCGATCGCGACGCTTTGTGATACGCCCTCCGCCAGCGTGCTACACCGAGAGCCCGGGTAAGCGGTATCACCTGAATTGCAGTACGCCTGTTGCGCCGCGAATTCCTTACCGCGATACGCGACAGAATGCGCATCCGTGGCGCAGGTCCCAGATCCGGCGATTGAACAGGCAAGCCGCAACGCACCAGAATAGGCTGCCGAATCTGCAGCGTTCTGCGCATTTTGCTTGGTGACGTACCAGGATGCGGCCTCGCCGCCGAGCGCAAGTGCGCCGACTAGCGGGACAAGCGCGACGACAGTTCCCAATGCGATCGAGCCACGACGGCAGCGGAGTAATTTTCGCATGAACCAACTGCTCCTACTGGAATCTTTCGGAGTAACTGAGCGTGAACGAACAGGCAGCGTTCGGGCACAGCGCTGACCTCAGTACCATTGGCGTCAGTGTCACGGACGTTGTCATCGAGTAGTACTTGGGAGAAGCTGTATTTGTCGAAGAGCAGAGCTTGCTGCTGTCGCCGCACCAGACATTGATGTTGCTGATCGTGTAGCCGCCAGGCGCCTTGACCGCGGCGGGCAACGATGCGGCCCAGCTGCTCCAGTTCGTTACGTCCGGCGGTGCATGATACTGGATATACTGTCCTGTATTACGCAGCGCCTCGTAGCCGGAGATGAGTTTAAACCCGGCGACGGCGAAATCAGCCAGGGGTAACAGCAGGCCCAAGACCAGCAACCCGAAGACAAACGGCGCCTCGAATGCGACGGCACCACGTCGATCACCCCATAGCCCGCACCCATTATTCCGCATCTTCACGTCGAGCCTGTCGCGCAAAATCTCCGACACGCTGTCCAACCGCGAAGGGTATGAAGTCGGCGGCGCCTCGCATGTGTCGCCAGCGGCTGACCAGAACGACATGACAGGGGTCGAGAATGTACTCATCCTCAACCCTGCTAGCAGTTCCGTTGCGATATCGCAAGGCATTTTGTCTACAAAACCGGCGTTTCCTCATCAATGGAGCCGGATGCGAATAAAAATTGTGTCGGATGAGAAATTTATTGACGAACGGCGGATTGCCAATGTATGTCGTTCCGCGTTGGCATCGCTTCGTGGCTAACCAGTGGGAGCGCTGTTGCGACCGCTGCAACCAGAGGGTGAATACGCAAATGCTGAAGTTCTACGTTCAGGCCCGTGAGGCCGGTCGCCGTCTGCGCTCCGATGATCGCGGCGTGGTTTCGTTCGAATACGTCATCGTCGCAGCCTGCATCGTTGCCGCTGTGGTGGCCGCGTTCGGTACCGGCGCCGGTGGCGCGATTAGCACTGCCCTGAGCAACGCGATTACCGCCATCGTCGCGCAAATCCCTGGCGCCGCTGGCTAAGGCTGGAGGATCAGAGGGGCGTTGGGAAAGGTGCCAATGCCCCCCGTTTCCCTCGTGAGGGGCTCAATGATCAGCATCCGCGTTGCTTGCATCGAGCTCGAAGTGATGTTGCTGCTGTATACCGGATGCACGGAAATCGCGGCGCGAATGATCCCTAACGCGGTCTGCTTGATGCTCGCGACCCTCGGAATCACCCATCAGATGCTCCTCGCCAATCCACGACAGTTCGGTATGTCCCTGATCGCCGCGACATGCGTGTTTCTGGCGCTGCTGTTCGTATTTACTCGCGGGTGGATCGATGGCGGCGACGTCAAGCTTCTGACCGCAGTATCCATCGGTTTGCCGGCCGACGCTGTGATGCATTTTCTGACAATCACCGTATTGGCGGGCGGCGTCCTCGCACTTGTATACCCGCTGCTGCGGCTTCTGCCGTATCCTGCTCTATCAGCCGTGGGATCGTCATTAGTTCGTCGTGTATACGCCATCGAACGGTGGCGGACGTCACGGCATGCACCGCTGCCTTACGGAGTAGCTATCGCGTGCGGCGGCATCTGGACCCTTGCTGGCCACGGAGTCTGACACATGACCTCCAGTCTGCGTATCGCCGTTGCATTTGTGATGTTACTGGGCGCCACCGCGCTCGTCCTGGTCACACTGTCCAATAACCGACCCGCACCGGTGCAGGCGCAGAGCGCGCCACCACCGCTGCTGACCAACTATCTGGTCGCGGCCCATCCGCTCCCGGCCGGCACGCTGGCACGCGATGAGGACTTCCGGGTACAAGGCGCGCCAGCCGCCGCACTGCCAGCAGGCGCCATCATCGATACGACGGATGCCCGGGCTGACTTGCAGGGGTCTTTGGTGCTCAACTTCCTCGACACGGGGACGGCCATCACTCCGACCAGTGTGCTGCGCCCACGCGACCGCGGCTTCCTAGCCACCGTCCTGGAACCCGGCACGCGCGCCATCAGCATCGCGGTCGATGCAGCGTCCGGCGTTTCCGGCCTGATCTGGCCGGGTGACCGCGTCGACGTGGTCCTCACCCATGAGATCGACAATTCCAATCCCGCGCACAAGGCGCTGAGCGAGACGGTGCTTACCAATGTCCGCGTCATCGGTATCGACCAGGATATCGTGCAGGGCGTCCCGTCGAACAATGGCTCGGCCGGCAAGCTGGCCAGGACCGTCACGTTACAGGTCGCGCCGGATCAGGTTGAGCGGGTGGCGGTCGCCGAACACCTCGGCAAGCTGTCCCTGGCGGTTCGTTCGGCCAAGGATCAGCCGGAGATAGTCGCGCATCTTGGCGGGACCTTCGCCGGCGACGTCTCCCCGGCACTCACGCGGGGGCCGAAGGGTAGTTCGGTGACCGTCATCGAAGGCGACAAGGTCAAAGAGCTGTCGTTCAGATGACCGGACCAACGCAAACTCCGTTTGTGTCGAGGCCTGATCATGGGATTCGCGCCTGTCGCGTCGCAAGTGATTACGGGTCCTGAGCAAGATGAAAAAGAGGCAGTCCATCCGATGAAGCAATTCGGCAAACGTGATCTCGTCCCTGATACCGCACCGAAGCTGACGGCGCCCGCCGCTTCTGCATCGGCGCCACGACGCATCGATGCTGCTCCAGCCCAGTCTCCGGTGGTCTCTGCCCTGCGCGACCGCGTCATTCGCGAGATCGACCCGTCGGCTGCGGCAACACTCGGTCCCGACGTGCTGCGACGGCAGGTCGAGGAAATCATCCACGGTATTGCCAATCAGGAGCGGCTGGAACTGTCGGGGCACGAACAGGCGCGCCTGGCCGACGAACTGACGCACGACATGACTGGCTACGGCCCGCTGCATTCGTTGCTCAAGGACGACACCATCAGTGACATCATGGTGAACGGCCCGGCAAACATCTATGTCGAACGCGCCGGCAAGGTGGAGCGGGTCGCAGTCAGCTTCCGCGATGCAGAGCACATCCAGGCTGTGGCGCAAAAGATTGCGGCACGGGTCGGCCGGCGCATCGACGAATCCAGTCCGATGGTTGACGCCCGACTTCACGACGGCAGCCGTGTCAACATCATCCTACCGCCCCTCGCGATAGACAGCCCATGCATCTCGATCCGCAAGTTTCCCAGCCATCGGTACGGCCTCTCCGGTATGGTCGCCAATGGTACAATGACCGCACCGATCGGCCGCCTGCTGGAGATTGCCGCCAGGTCCCGGCTCAATATGCTGGTCTCCGGCGGCACCGGATCCGGCAAGACCACCATGCTGAATGCGATGAGCCAGTACATCGATCACAGCGAACGGATCGTCACCATCGAGGATGCAGCGGAATTGCAGTTGCAGCAGCCGCACGTCATCCGGTTGGAAACCCGGCCACCGAGCCTCGAGGGATCCGGACAGGTCACGCAGCGTGACCTGCTTTGGAACGCTCTGCGCATGCGACCTGATCGAATCATCATTGGTGAAGTGCGCGGGGCCGAGGCCTTCGACATGCTTCAAGCCATGAATACCGGTCACGATGGATCGATCTCGACGGTTCACGCCAACAGTGCCCGTGATGCGCTCACCCGCGTTGAGAACATGGTGCAGATGTCCCATGTTAGTCTGCCATCGCGGGCGATCCGCACACAGATCGTCGGCGCGCTCGACCTGATCGTCCACGTGGAACGCATGCGCGATGGTCAACGCCGGATCATGCAGGTGACGGAGGTGGTCGGCATGGAAGGCGATGTGATCACCACAAACGATATCGCGGCCTTCGAGTTCCAGGATGAAGATCCCGAAGGACGGATCGTCGGCGTCTACCGATCGACCCAGGCGGTTCCGCGTTTCAAGAGCCGTCTCGCCTACTTCCGTCTCGATCGGATTTGGAACGAAAACGTGCGGCAGATGTAGGAAGCAGGCAGACGATGCAGCTCGCCATAATATCGACCCTGCTACTCCTGCTTTGCTCAGGGACCTTGGCATTCGTCTTTGACGCGCGTCTGAGGCGGCAAGGCAATCAGATCGCGATTGCTATACCGTTCAATTCCACGGGGCATAAAGATCTGTCACTACGACGCACGCAGGTTCGCCGCAGGTTGGACGGCCTGCACCGTCTGGTCGCATACAATTCGCATGTCGATTATGCGCTAGCACCACCATATGTCGTGTTGATCGCGATCATCATTGGCGCGGCGCTCGTCTATCTCGGCCCCTTCGCTGGGCTCCAGCTAGTACCGAGCCTTCTGATGGGGCTAGCCGCGGGCGTGCTGGCCGCAAGAGGCTTATTTGGCTGGCAGCAGAATCGCTTCACAACCCGGTTGTTCCGCCAACTGCCTGACGCGCTCGAACTGGTCAACAGCACCGTTCGTGCCGGTCTTCCGATTGCCGAGGCGTTTCGGGTCCTCGCACGCGACATGCCGGCGCCCACGGCAGGACAGTTTGCTCTGGTCTGCGATGACATACGGTTCGGCAGATCGGCGTCAGAAGCCGTAGAGAATGTCTACCGTCGGACGCACGTCCAGGAGTATGCGATATTCGCAGTCACGCTGGCGGTGCAACTGCAAGCCGGCGGCAGTCTGGCCGGGACGCTACAGACGTTGGGGGATACTGTGAGGCAGCGGGTCGCGCTTGCTGCGCGCGCCAAAGCGCTGGCCGGCGAGGTGATTTTTTCCGCGAAAGCGCTGACGGTAGCGCCATTCATCTTTGGCGGGCTGTTGTACCTTCTCAATCCGCAAATGGAGGATAAGCTCTTCACCGACCCTACCGGACGGCTGCTCATGGCCTGCGCTTTGATCTCAGTGTTTTTCGGAGCCGTCGTGATTTATTGGATGGTCAAACGGGAGACAAAGCCATGACTCCTATTGGCTTCATTGTCGTACTGGCTCTGCTCAGCGGCTCTCTGTTGCTGATCATACGTGAATTACAGATCAGAGCCTTGAACGCGAGGATAGAAAGAGTAATCGGTGGTAATGCTCGCCGCTCAACGGCTTTCCACGACTTCCGAGAGCGGCTGTCCTCCTTCGGGATGCGGTATCGCCGCGTCTATTCCGAGGAAAACCTTGAGCAACTCCGTATCGCTGTTCAATCGTCCGGCTTCAACCCGCATCGCATAGTACCGGTCCTGGTCGGTACGAAGATACTGAGTGTGGCTCTTTTTCCTGCACTCGCGGCAATCATTTCGTCCCTGCTAGGAGCGTCATTCAGTGGCTGCCTGATCGTCATGGCCCTTGCACTGGCGCTGGGGATCGTGGCTCCGCGCCTGTTGCTGAAGGTCGTCGGCAGTAGGTTCAATACAGCTATCCAGCGCGGCACTCCTGACATGATCGACCTCCTCATCATTTGCAGCGAGGCGGGCATGGGGTTGGAAAGCGCACTCGAGCGCGTCGCTCAGGAAATGGGGCGGTCGAATGCTCCCATGAGCAAAGTACTGAACTGGCTGCTCGACGACTTGCGCATGTTGCCCAATCGCCGGGATGCCTTCGGCAACCTGGCCAGCCGGACTACGTCCGAGGGACTGCGCCGGTTCGGCACTATGGTCAACCAGAGCCTTCAGTACGGCACGCCGCTCGGCGACGCCCTCCGCGCAATCGCCGAGGAACTCCGGCGCGACCGCATGACCAGCTTGGAGGAACGAGCTCACAAGCTCGGGGCGAAACTGATCGTTCCCATGGTGATTTTCATACTCCCGGCCATGTTCGTCACTCTCGCAGGCAGCTCGTTCCTGCATTTGATCGAGACCTTCAAGAACATCGGCCACCTGCATTGATGTCGTTGAAACTGGTGGCTTGATACGGCCGAATAGCATGTCAAGGCGATGCAGGTTTCATTGCAATAAGGCATTGCTTGAGCGGTCGTTCATAGAGTATTCCGTTCACGAACTGATCGACTTGCGACGGGTTACCAGAGAGGGTGTCATGCTTCAACGCATCGTCCAAATGATCCCCCGGGCAATATTCGACGACAGCGTGCGCGTCTAACAATGAACGCATATGTTTTGCCGAACAGTGTACGCTGCCGGGCTACGCGGATCCTCGGAAGCCTATGGTTTCTGCTTTTGGCCGTTTTTGTGGCCAGAGGGCTTGCGACGCAAGTCTCCGCCATATCGTTCACCGGCGATATCTCAACCTCGGCTCTTTCAAGCTTTTGCCAGCTTATTTTCTATGCGACGCTTGGCATTCTGATTTTGATACGCCCGCATGCGAAGGCACAGGCAACGAGCGTGCTGCCGAAGGTAGCTGCGTTCGTAGGAACTTATCTGCCTTGGTCCATTATTTTCAC
>Ga0310811_10006068_pt1 | contig 15396 bp, 14 predicted proteins | sample YCmetagenome_FD_207642 | JGI IMG/M metagenome (GOLD analysis project Ga0310811, IMG submission 207642) | Soil microbial communities from experimental microcosm in Duke University, North Carolina, United States - YC | ecosystem: Engineered > Artificial ecosystem > Soil microcosm > Unclassified ...
CCGTCGCCGACCGAAAGATCGGGACGTTGAATGCCTTCGCCGCTCGCGACATAGACGATGTTGGGGTCAGAAGGGGCCACAGCCACATCACCGACGCTGCCGGTGGGCTGCGAATCGAAGATTGGGTTCCAGGTACGGCCAAAATCGGTCGTCTTCCAGACGCCGCCATTGTTCACCCCGATATAGAATACATTGGGCTGCTGCGGCACCCCGCAACCACCGACCGTGCGGCCACCCCGGTGCGGGCCGATCATCCGCCAATGAAGGTTGGAGAATAAGGCCGTATCCGGCGTTTGGGCTTGTGAGACCAGGAAGGAAAGGCAGAAGAGCATGCCCGGACAAAGGCAGGTAAGCCGTTTTTTCATGTGCAGTGAGTTATGAAGGGAGGAAATTAACAACAAATCGCTGAATACGATACACTAATTTTAACCTTATCAACGCCGGTGGGTCTCGATCAGCTGTGCGATATTGTGATGACCGAAATGCTGGGCCCAACCAAGTGCGGTCCCCTGGTAGGCTTTATCCTTCAGGTGCAGATCGGCGTCAGCCGACAGCGCGAGGCGGGCCAGCTCTTCGTCGTTGCGTTCGGCGGCGAAATGCAGCAGCGTTTTATTCCATTCTCCATAGGGGCGATTGACCGAAGAGGGGTCGGCGGCCACCAGCTGCCGTGCACGGTCCTTCCAGTCCAGGTCCCAGGCGTCAAGGATCGTACAGGCGGCGCCGCTCGTCACCAACCATTCGGCCGCCTGCGGCCGCCGGCAGTGCACGGCTAGCTCCATCAGCGTCATTCCATTGGTGACAGGCCGGTTGAGATCGGCGGGATCATACCGCAGCTGATCGAGGGTATCACGGTCGCCGCGGGCGATGGCTTCGGCAAGCTTTACTTCCCGTGGTGAAGGTGGGTGCGCCAGCAGGCGATCGGTGATGAGCCACCAGGTGTGCCCTTCGCCCATCGTGGCAAACCCCAGGCGTTCGTAGGTGGGACGGCCGGCATCGGTGGAGTTGAGCACGGCATAACGGTATCCTTTGTCGCGGGCATGAAGACAGGCCACCAGGGTCACCGCTTTGCCGATCCCCAGGCCCCGTGCGCGAGGCACCACCCCGACATGGTAGATGCCGGCGGCGCCATACGGCCCCGTGGAAAGAAAGACGACGCTGTGCGCGACGATCTTCCCCTTCCAGCGCGCGACAAAGCGGGTCCATTGCCCCGGCAGCTCGGCCTTTTGGGAGGAGGGGATCACCACCTGCGCATAAGGCAGGTCCTTGATGCTGTCGAGGGAGATCGTATTGTCGATGACGATGTCGAGTCCTTTTGGGCCGGGAAGATCGGTTGGTGCGCGAAGAAGATCAAGCCCCATCCATCGCGGTCGCCAGCCCGGCTGAAATCCTCGAGCCAGCAGGCGGGCGCCAAGATCGGCCGGCCGGGCGGGATCGAGGGACCAGCAACCCGCGCCTTTTGGCGGGTGCTTCAGATAAAAATCGATCATCTCATCGAGCCGCGAACCGGCCTGCTCCGGCTCGAGCTCCGGAAAAGGGACCATCGAAGGACTGTATGGGGTCCCGCTTGTCCAGGACAGCTCTCCTCGCGTCACATAGCTGCCGCCCAGCGCTTCGGCCTCCTGTTTGAACAGCGAGGTGTGGTTTACGGCAGCAGCCCGTTCCAGCTGCACAGGGCTGGCATCGTCTTGCGATAACATAATGGGAAAATAAGGAAAAAAAACCAACCTCGATCAACGGGGCGGCGAAGCGCGAGACCGCGTCAGTTCAAGAGATGGATATCCCGCAGATATCTTTCGGAATAGTGGTGCTCGATGGCAGCACCGACGGCTTCCGTCAGACCCGTCGCTTCCTTCTCGATATCCGCCCAGGCTTCCTTCTTGTTGTACACGAGCGCCATCGGTTCGGATTCGCCTTCGGGGAAGCTGACAAGAAAGATCACGACCGTGTTGATCAGCATCGGCTGAACGTTTACAAGACTCCATCGTCTGTCGAAGAAATACTCCAGCTCGAGGTTCCTGTTGAAGGGCAAATGCTGCTGAAGCGAGGTCGCATAGCCAATATTTTTTAACCCATTGAGTTTTAATCGAAAACCTGACATAGCAATAAATTAATGGTGTTCGGCCGTTTCGTCGGTCAAAAACAGAAGGGACAGGTCAAGGTGCGAGGTCAAAACACTAGGCTAAAGGACATAGCTGGATATGATCACGAAGGATCAGGAACCACGCACAAATTAATAGCTTTACGATACCGAAAAGTAGAATTAATTCTACAGGGGGAAAGTTTTTAATCGTGAATTTAGCGTCTTATGCCGCCACAGATACTATTAGCCGATGATCACAGCATGATCCGTAAGGGTCTGAAGCTGCTGCTGCAGCTTCATCTCGGCTTTACCGAAGTGTCCGAGGTCGTGAGCTGCAGCGAGCTGATGAATCAGCTGGCCAGGAAAAAATACTCCCACCTGGTATTGGACATCATTTTGTCCGATGGGAGCACGCTGGAGATACTTCCTACCATTCGGAAGCTGTATCCCGATCTGCGCATCATGGTCTTTTCCATGCAGCCTGCGGAGGTGTATGGCAAGGCCCTGCGGCAATATGGCATTGAGCATTACCTGCCGAAGACGACGCCCGAAGAGGAGACCATCCGCCTTTTGTCCCGGTTCCTCCAGAATGAGCAGGCGCCAAGGGAAAGCGGCGAGCTGCGGTATCCCAACAATCCCTTCTCGGCCCTTGCCCCGCGGGAACTGGAGATCCTCCACTATGTGCTGAAAGGAATGGGCACAAAAGAGATCGCCGAAACCCTTAACGTAAAGATGAATACGGTCTCTACGGTGAAGAATCGCATCTTTGAGAAAACGCTCACGACAAACCTGAAAGAATTGATAGAATTGGCTACATTGTATAATGTTAATTACTAAGATAACACGCTTATCTTTTGGGCTGCTGGCCTTTCCTCTCCTCCTCTTCGCGCAGCCCGGTAATTATCACATCCAACGCTTTTCCACCGACAATGGTCTGCCGTCCAACGGCATCAAGGGGCTCCAATGGGATGAGAAGACCGGTTTTCTCTGGATCGCCACCGAGGCAGGCGTCACCCGGTACAACGGCGCCGATTTTCTCGTCTTCAACCGGGCCAGCTCGCCGGAGATGTATTCTGAACGGATGCTGTTCCTCCTTCGAACGCGGGATGGCCGGATCTATACGTCGGATGAGACCGGCGATCTGTTCTTCGTGATGCAGAATAAGCTGCAGTTCGTCGGCAAGGTCAAGGTAGACACCCGGCCGTCGACCTTCAAGCTGACGGGGCTTGTCGCTTCCGGAAGACTGTTCCGTCAGTCCTCGCAACAGCCGCCGGCCGATTTTGGGTTCAGCTGGTACCAGGAGCAGCTGGTGCCGCTCAGCGACAGCCGGCTCCTGCTGACCCACAACGACTCGTTGTATGACTATCGCGCCGGGCTGCCGATGCCAAAATACATCACCACCCTGGCGCCTGCCTCCCGCGTCTTCTATTGTCAAAACAAAGTCTTCATTTTTCACCCGGAGAACGGCTTTTACCAGCTGGACCCCGACAGCCCGGTAAGGAAGCCCGTGATGGTCGAAGGATGGGAAAAGAGTATAGACAGGCCCATCCTTTTCTGGGATTACGGCATGCGGGAACCGCTGCTGGTGGAAGGAAGTAATGTATGGGCCCTCAGCTATGCGGACGGGAAGCTCCGATCCCGGCTGATCTGCACGGCGCTGCCACGGGAGGGTCTTCTGTCCTTTCTGAAATACGACAGCGCCGCGGATATGCTGTTCGTAGGAACGCAGTCCAGGGGGATCTATATCATCCGGAAGAACGAGGTGAGGACCGTGAGAAAAGCGCCGGCAAGACCGGATCTGCCGACCGCCTATTACAGCCAGGTGGGGTTACCGGCCGGCTCTTTTCTCAGCGATAAGGGCGATGTGCTTGGAGGACGGAGGGACCCTTCCGTGCTCGCCATGCCGGGCACCTTCAATAATTTCTTTTATACCGATCCTGACAGCGTCTTTTGGTACAGCAGCAACGACACCTTGTACGCCTTCTCTTTTGGAACCCATCGGTCGCGGGCGGTCTATGCCGGCGCGGGGGCCATCACCACCGGCTTTGCAACGTCGGAAGGCCGGCTTTACCTCGCCAACGCTATCGGTATCGGCGAACTGAAGGGGGACAAGGTCGAATATGTCTATCATTATCCCCAGGCCAATATCAATAGCAATTTTCCTTTCGCGATGATCGCGACGGGTCCCGGACTTCTGGCGATCGCCACCTGTAACGGTCTGTTCCGTTATGATGTCCCTGCACACCGGCTGGACACGCTCCTGCACATCCCCGGCATCTGCGTACGGGCCTTATGGATGTACAAAGGCTATCTTTTCGTCGGGACCTATGGTCGCGGCATCTGGCTTTACCGCAACGACACCGCACTGACGCCCGATAAGCCGGGCAATACCATCCGGCCCATTCCGCTGGACAAAAAGGGGTATCTGCAATATGCCCACTGTTTTGTCCCCGATCGCTCGGGCTATTGTTGGATCAGCACCAACCACGGGCTCTTCCGGGCCCGGCCGGACGATATGATCGAGGCATACGGCAACGCAGAACGGGATATCTATTACCACTACTACGGCCGGGAGCAAGGGATGGAGATGACGGAATTGAACGGTGGCTGTACGCCCTGCGCATTGGCGTTGAATGATACGACCCTGTCCTTTCCGTCGATGGACGGGCTGGTTTGGGTCAACCCGCAGGGCGCCATTCCCACCCTGCCGGAGGGGTCTATCTATATCGACTCGTTCGTGGCCGACAGCCAGGGCGTCAATATTACCAGTCTTGTGCGGCCGCGGCTTCCCGCCAATACGCGGGACCTGAGCTTTAACCTTGCCTTTCCCGCCTGGACCAACCCGGAGAACCTCAACATCGAATACCGGCTGGAGCCCTGGTCCAAGGACTGGGAGCCCCTCGATGGGTCCCATCGCCCGGAGCTGCATTTCAGCAATCTTCCCACAGGGGATTACCAGCTGTTGGTCCGCAAGGCCAACGGCTTCGGCAACCGGCATTTCGAGTTGGCGGTCAGCAGCTTCACGATCCAACCGCACTGGTACCAGCAGCCCTGGAGCTGGCTGCTCGGCGTCAGCCTGTTCAGCGCGCTGGTCATCGTCCTGGTCCGCTGGCGAACCCAACGCTTCCACGTGCGGCAGCACAACCTCGAAAAACAGATCGCCGATAAGACCCGGGAGCTGCAAGTGAAGAATGAAGAGCTGGAGAAGACCGATCTCATCAAAACCCGGCTGATCTCGATCATCAGCCATGACCTGGTAACACCCCTCCGTTTCCTGCATCTAACCGGCAAGAACCTGATCGAAAAGAAGGAAGAGCTCACCGAGGACCTGCGACAGGAGGCCATCGGCGAGATGGCTACCACCTCCAAAGAGCTGGAGCTGCTTTCGACCAATATCCTCAACTGGATCAAATACCGCAACGAAGACCGGCGGCTGGCCAAGGAAAGCTTTGATCTGTACGAACTGGTGACCCAGCTTTGCAGCATCTTCAACGCCCTTGCCCGTCAAAAACAGCTGCGGCTTATCAATGCCGTCGATGAGGGACTGGCCCTTTATCAGTATATCGAGCCGGTGAAGATCGTGCTGTACAATCTTATCCTCAACGGCATCAACTTTACGACGGAAGGCTATATCCGCATCAGCAGCATTCGCAGCAGGGACGGCATGGCCCTGCAGATCCAGGATACCGGTGTCGGGATGACGCAGGACCAGATCAATAATATCATGGCCGACCAGATCATCATCTCGTCGGCCAATGTCGACAACCGGAAGGGGAACGGGCTCGGCTACCTGATCATCAAAGACCTGTTGAAGATCCTTAAGGGCAGCCTGAATATCCGCAGCGAAAAGGAGAAGGGGACCACCGTCACAGTATGGATCCCGGCGTAAGCCGGCCAAAAGGCCGGCCTGTGTTACAGTAGTGTATAGATCAGAAGAATAGCGGCCGCAACGCCAACGAGGAAACAGATCAGCAGCAATACCCCGCCCTTGACCGACATAGAAAACGGCCGGCGCTCTTTTTCCCCGGCAGGGTCTTCGATCATCGGTCGCATCATTTCGGGCATATCAAATTTTTTTTATCCGTGCAGGACCGCCGAATTGTCCAGGTATTGTTGTGTTGGGTGATAGATGAACAGACAACTGCCGTCTTTTACGGCCCTGATGATCCGGCCGCTGAATTCCGCCGGAAGCGCCGGGCATCCAAGGCTGGTCCCCAGGTTGCCATAGTCCTCCATATATCTTTCGGACGCATAGGAGGACCCGTGCAGCACGATCTGTCTTTTCATCGCCATATCATTGTAGCCGGGGTCTACGCCGTTGAGCCGCAGGGAAAGGCCGTTCCGGCCGACATAGGTCTTTTGGGTGACGTAGAATCCGAGGCTGCTCTTGTAGCTGTCGGGCTCGTTGGAGAATTCGCTGGCAAACTCGTCGCCGCTGTTCTGTCCGTGGGCCACATAGGTGCGGTACAGCAGCTTGCGATGCTGTACATCGATGACATACATCCGACGGTTCCGGGAAGACTGGCTGAAGTCGCAGATCGAAAGAACGGCGCGTTTGTGGATGACCCCTTTCTTTACGAGGTTATGATAGCCGCGCCAGGCGTATTCAAAGGCTTTTGGGTCGAGGCCACAGTTCTGCAGGTCCATGGCGGTATAGATCATCGTCGCCTGCCGGATCACCATTTTCAGCTCGGCGGCCTTTGCCTCGGTGGCGCGGGCGGCGGATGCAGCGCGGGCGGCCGGAGCGGCAGGAGTAGCCGGGGCAGCCGCAACTACCACTGCAGCGCTAACGGCTGTAGTAGCCGGGATCGCCGCGGTTGCCGAAGCAGACGATGCCGCCGAGGTCACTGCAGAGGCGACAACGGAGGATATCGCGGAATAAGGCGCATCCGCACTCGCACGCGGAACCGCGCGCATAGCGACAACAGTCGGACGATCGACAAATCTTTTGATGACGGAGCTGGTGAAATAGGCTTTGGGGCCCTCCTTATGGCGAAGAGTGTAGCTACCGCCATCGGAGGGGGTAGTGCCCGACATCATAGCCGGTGCAGTAAGGATCATAGAGGATAAGGTGACCTTACACAACAGATTGGTTAATAGACGCATCGGAATTGGATTTGGTTATAGGGTAAAGGATTATGGGTCTAAGTCTAAGGGTCTATTTTGAACGTCACTCTTTCGACCAGGCCGTTGTCCTTGTACAGCTCGTACACAAACCTCCCGGCATGACCGAAATTGTACTTTTCGATGATCAGCAGGGGATCATGGATCTGGCGGATCTCGAACAGCAAGGATTGCTTATCATCAAAGAACCGGACCCGATAATGATCAAGCGCATCGGCCGGCGGTGTGATAACGATGTCTCCATTCCTTTGGTGACGGACAATTCCGGATGTTCGGTTCGTCAGGGCAGTATCCCTGCTATATAACGCTTTTTTGCCGGCGAAATTGCCGGCTTGCGCCTCGCGGGCCAGAAGCAGGAGGACGATGCCGGAAAGGAAGATCCTTTCCAGGCGAATAATAGGGTACGACATTGATCTACAGTTTATTAGGGTTCAGGGTATCCTAGTCCGTACCGGTCGGGCGATTGTTCTCTTCCAGCTTGTTGCTCTTCATCGGAATTACGGGGTTGGTAATATCCTTCATTTTCGCTTCCAGCTGGAGATACTCCCGCTGCGTGTCCAGGACCTCGGCATAGGCAGTGACCAATTCGCGCTCGAGCTCAATGATCTTCCGCTGCTTTTTACCCAGCTCTTTTTTACGGGGCAGGGTGCCAAGACCAAACGAAGCAATGATCAGGAGTCCAAGAACATAGATGTTAAGGGTGATGTCGAAATAGGGCATACAAGGATCATTTGGTTGAGTAATAGGATACCTGAAAAATGAAAATGATCTGTTGCGGCTAACTTCGACGGGGCAACGAACGTGTGGAAAGGCGAGATCCGCCGGTTGGGTAATACTTGTGCATAGGGTACTGAATTTAGTTCTATAAAAGTACCCTGCCTCGCTACCGGCCCTTACACATTTCTGTAAAAACAGGCACGCAATAGGACAACGAAACGGATAATCACCCGTTTATATTACTTTTAATGTTCAAGGTTAAGGCATGATCAACAAGTTCATCAGGGGTTCACTCGTTGCTCTTCTTTTCCTTACCGTCAAGTCTGCCCTATGTCAACCCGAAGCGGTCAACGGTTATTCCGTCCAGCACTTTACCGATGAGAACGGTTTGCCCCAGAACAGCATCAGCGATCTGCTGTTCGACAAGGATGGTTACCTATGGCTCGCGTCGCAGGTGGGGCTGGTGAGATTCAACGGCAGCAGCTGGCAAACCTACTATCCCGATGACAAGCCGGTAATGGAATCGAATATCGTTGCGCTCGGCAAGAATGCAAAGGGATCGTTGTATTTTCAAACGCAGGATCATCATCTCTATTGCTATGCCGGTAATAACAAGGGCTCCCTGAGCCCGATCAATACCCCGGCCACCCGGCGGTCCTGGCTCTTGAACACGCATAAACAGGTGTTCGATTTCAGTCGCTTCCTTGCCGGGGAACCCCACCGGCGCGATTCCATTTTTCAACGTCTCCTCGCCGACCCCGGCAATTTTTTTGTTGTTGATACGACACACGTATACATTCTCGATCGGGATAGTATATATTATTATGACGGCGGGCTGCATCTTTTGTCCCCTTCGGAAGGGCGCGGGGCCCAGTGCTTTGTCTATGACCAGCAACTTTATGTCCTCCACCGGGATTCCCTAAGCGCAGTTTACGGGGGGGCCCGGAAGACCCTGGGGTCCACGCGCATCGAAGGGGTGGAGGGCCGCTCCTACCGCTTGTTCTCCTGTGGCAAGATCAACCACCTTTTGGTGGACAACCGCCTCTATCGCCTGGTCCCCGAAGGGGACCATCTCCAGAGCCACTACCTCGTCAACCTCGATTTCATTCCCAATATCTCGTCGATAGAATACAATGCCGGTCTCGATCTGCTGCTGATCAGCACCCATACAGATGGATTCTATTTCCTGCGCCGCGATCATTTCCATATCGACGGCTGGCCCACATCCACGCAGGAAGAGTTGGCCCGACACCGGTTTGGCCCGATGCTTCTACACAACGACAAAGACATCCTCACCGACAAATTCATCTTTACGCCGGCCGGCGTGCTTACACCCATAAAGGGGCGCGGCCCTATCTGGCAGCGCTGTCTCTTCCTCGACCCGCATGACCAGGTATGGGCTGCCCGGAACAGCACCCCGCGAAAGCTCACCTCCGCCATGGACCCGGTGGCGGAGTGGCCCTCGCTTGACGCCAATATCGTCGACTACGCCGAAGAGAACGGCCACCTGTATTGTCTCACCGAACGGTCGTTGTGGCGACTGGATCCCGGCGGTTTCCGGAAACTGTACGCCCCCGACCTCAAGGACGAAGGGCAGCAGAATGAATCGATGGTCTTTGTCGCTCCACACCGGCTCTGGGTCGCCACGACCACCGGTCTGATCGAGTATGACCCGGAGAAAGGCGCCGCCCGTTCGATCCCCGATCTTGCCGGCGCGCATGTCCGCACCATCCATCTCTGCCGGGACGGTTCGATCCTCATCGGGACCTATGGAGCGGGTTACTACTATTATTTCCATCAGCGTTTCTACCGGATGCCGCTGGACAAGAACAGCTTCCTCATCACGGCGCATTGCTTTCTCGAAGACGGGAGAGGGATCGTCTGGATCCCCTGCAACAAGGGGCTTTTCAAGGTGCCAAAAGCGGATATGGATGCCTGGTGTACCGCCGGTGGCCGCGACCAGCTTTACTATTATTATTATGGCCGCCAGGACGGACTCAGGACCAACGAGTTCAACGGTGGGTTCAATTCCTCCGGGGTGATCACGACCGATGGCTTTGTCGCGCTCCTCTCCATGAAGGGCACGGTCTGCTTTTACACGGATTCGCTTGGGACCGATTTTCCCAACGGCTCCATCGTCATGGCCCATCTCGAGGTCGATGGAAAGCCCGGGCCTGTAGCGGATACGGTCCGGCTGCCGGCGGGTTATAACAATCTTATGCTGGAGGTCTCCTGTCCCTATCTCGGCAACCCGAACAATCTCTATCTCCAGTACAATCTCTCGGGCCTCAATGACGAGTGGAAAGAGGTGCCCGCCGACGGCGTGCTGAACCTCAGCCGGCTCGCGGCGGGAAACTATACCCTGCGGGTGCGTAAGGTGAACGGATTCGGAAAGGACAACTATCAATACCGGCAATGGAGCCTCATCGTCCCGCGGAATTTCTACCGGACCAGCTGGTTCCAGACCCTCATGCTGCTGGCCCTGCTCGGGCTGGTCATCCTGGCCGTGCGGCAGCGGCTGAAGCTGATCGAGAAGAAAAAGAAATTGCAGCAGTCGGAGAAGGCCCTTCTTCGAACTAACAAGCAGCGGGAAAAGCTGATCTCCCTGGTGATCCACGATCTTCGGTCTCCGTTGCGCTTTCTGACAATGCTGGCCGGCGATCTGCACGAGAACCAGGAAAGCCTCTCACCGGAAGAACTGAAGCTACGCACCTACTGGGTAAAGAAAGGGGCACAGGATGTCTACAATTTCTCGGAAGATTTTCTGCTTTGGGTGAGCAGCCAGAAGGATAATTTCAAAGTGAGCAAGAAACTATTCTTCGTTCGGCCTCTTTTAGAGGAGATCCATGATTTCTATCATGAACAGGTTCTGCAGAAGGGCAACCGGCTGTCCTATGATACCGACCCGGACCTGCAGGTCTGGTCCGACCCGCACCTGATGATCACGATCCTCCGCAACCTGACGGACAATGCCAACAAATACACCCACCAGGGAGAGATACGGATCGAAGCGCGGCGGGATGGGCAGCATCTGCTGGTCCTGGTGGCCGATACGGGCCGGGGCATGAGCCCTGAACAGGCCGCGGCATTCCAGGGCGAGGGGAACCTGGACAACCTGAAAAGCGGGAGCCAGCTGGGCCATACCTTCATCATCGATCTCACCCGGCGCCTCGACGGCACGCTGTCCGTGGATACCGGCAATGGATCGGGCACGACGGTGAGCCTCCGTATCCCGCTGGAGCCGCCCGGCGAGGCAGGGGAGGTCGCGTGATCAAGCCAAACTATCGATCTGTTTTTTGTACTTACCCGGAGTGATCTGGTACACCTTCTTGAACGCCAAAATATAGTTGCTGATGCTGGAATACCCTATCTCATAGGCGATCTGGCTGATGGATTTGACGTTGTCGGCGATCATCTCCTTCGACTTCTCGATCCGCTTATTCCGGATATATTCCGAAATGGTCATGCCATGGATGGACTTGAATAGAAAGTTCAGCCGGTGATAACTGGTGTAGGTCTTCTTCAAAATAGAATCGACTGTAAAGGTATCGGAGCAATAGTATTCCGAGATATAGGATTCCACTTCGCGGATCAGGCTCAGATCGTCCTCATTCTCGATATCGGAGGTCGGGCTGACTCCCAACAGGCTCCGGTGACGGTTACACAGGAAATATTCCAACAGCGCGAGAGCGCTGTTCTGCAGGTCCAGCACGGCAATCGCCTTATCGCCGGAAGCCGCCGGCGCCTTCTCCCCAAGGGCGACCGATGCCTTTTCGCCCGGAACATTCAGCGCCGAAGAGAGCTGGGACAGCTGTCTGCGTCCGAGGCGGCAGGTGATGATGGCTCCCTCTTCCAGCTGTTGTTCGAGCTTGCGGAAGGGGGTATTGGCGCCAAGGAAGAGCGGAACCCAGCCCTTGGGCACGAATAGGACCAGGGCGGCAAAGGGAACCGAAGCGCCGGTACGGAAGCTCATGGGTCTTCCGGCAGCGCATATCAGGCCCAATCCGGGACTGGCGGTCTGTTCCTTGTCGCCGGGCCGGTGGCCGGTCCCGATGCGGACATCGCCCTTGAAGTTGATAAAGCTGATCGTGTAACCTTCTTCGTGGAAGTCGGGAAGGGGGATCTCCTGCCGGTCGACCGTCGCCTTCAGCGTGGCGGCGCGAAGACCAACCGGTAAGGAGAATACCTGCAGGGCCTTGATGGGCTTTTCCTGGTCAGGATCCTGGAATTTCATAGTCATTGTATTGCGGGGTTAGAGTTAAGGGTCAGTACGGTAGGGTTTCCTCAATGAGGATTCAGATAATGCCAGGGCGAGAAACCATATTCTTTCTTAAAGGCCAGCGTGAAATGGGACGGGTTGGAATAACCGATCTCCGTCGCCACCACCTTTACCGGGATCTTGCTGTCCAGCAGCTTCCGGGCATGCTCCAGCTTGTTCTTCTGATAATATCCGAACAGGGTCTCGCCGTAATATCTTTTGAATTTTGTCTTCAGGCTGGTGGGGCTCATGGCCGAGATGCGGGACAGCTTTTCGATGCCGGGGAACTCCTTCTTATAATGCAGGCAAAGATGCTGCTCCACCCGGGACAGGCTGCGGGTATCCTGCGAGCTCAGGCCATTCCCTTCGGCGGCAAGCTTTTGCATAACGAAGAACTGTTGGAGAAGATACTCCATCAGCATCGACACGTTGCGGATGGTGAACAGCTCGCGGAATGGGTGCTGCACGATCTCGTTCATGAAATCGTTCAGCAGCAGGCGGTATTTGAACGTGATGGGCCAGGTAAGGGAGGCCGGGCCTTCGGGCGAATCGAGAACGGCGCCGATGGTGCCGGCGTCGAAATCCTTGATCAGGTCGTCGAGACTGTTTTTCCGGACCCGGACGACAAGACTGCGGATGACCCGTTCGCGGGGATAGACGATGGTCTTGCCCCGGCCCGCGCCGGCGATGGATACGGCCGAATGGCTTTTTTCGCCGCCGCTCAAATTATTGACCGGCAGCTCGTTATCGCCTTTTGCGGGAATTTCTATCTCGTCGAAATGTAAGATATAGGAGGAAGCGTCGGGGGAAGGCTGGAAGCGGATGGTCAGGTCATCCGTGAGCATGGAAACATTGAGGGCCAGCACTTCGATACCGGTATGGATGCCGGCAGCCGTTATAAAGCCTTTGCCAGTTTTCCCGGAAAAATAGAGGACCGAATCCGATACGATACAAGACTTGTCTTCTGCGATCACCTCAAAACATTTCAGAAAGCTTTCTGAATTTTCAAGAGATACATAGCTCATTGGATATTTTTTTCACCTGACATTAAAGGACTTCTATCGGCCACTAATCGGCGACAAGGTATAAAATTAGCGTTTCTCACCGTTATAGTAAAAGCATGAATTGGAAGTAGTTTTTTTTCGATAGGCCCGTCTGTAAAAACACTTAGTAAAATTCTTTCCGGGGGTGCTGCCATACCACGCGAGGTCTTTTTACGTTACTGATAAGAACCCTACGGTTATCCGGAATCGTGATTTCGGACCAACTTGTAGGCACCAAATCCATACCCAAATGAACAATTCTACAAAGAAGGACGGCCCTGATACGGACCTCCGTTCCCTGTTAAAACACCAGCATAAAAGGGTGTATTCCATTTGCCGCCTTTTTGCCCACAATTACAGGGAACACCAGCATCTTTTCACCAACATCATCGCCGCCGCCTCTCAGAACATCCGCACCCGCAGGGATAATAGCGACGACAAACAGACCATGCTTCTCCGGGCCTGTATCAATATGGCGGCGCTGCATTCCATCAGCCTCGAGCTCGAACCAGCGGTGGATCGGAGCCTCCAATTCAAGTCCCCTGACTATCAGCGGAGTATGACGAATTTCCGGGAAGCGATGGGAAGCGTCTCCGATTGGGAGAAGTTCCGGCTTTTCCTGGAATTCGAAAAGGTCGCCCCCGAAGAAATGGTCAGCCTTACGGGGATCACTCTGGGCGGCCGGAATGTCACCCGTAAAAAGGAAACGGACACGGCAAGAAAGAATTTCATCCCGTACTTAAAGGAAAAACTAATATGGAGCTAAAGAAGCTGCTACAACATTGGAATAGTTTTCCCGAGGTCTCCATGGAGGAGCGGCCCGTCCTGTCTTCCGACCTGGAAAAGATCGTCGTGAAGAATCCTTTGTCGGACGCCTTCTATCTCAGGAAAAAGCTCGTCCTGCGCATCTCGGTGATGGCCGGCCTGTGGCTGATCAATGCCTGGCAGTTCCGTCATGAATGGACCACGCAGGGCAACGAACTTTATCCCCAGGGGGCGCTTTTCGTGCTGCTCCTCGGTTCCCTTTATTTCCATATCCGTCTTCTTCTTTTTGCCGACTACCCTACCCTGCTGGCACTGCCCCTGCTGAACTTCCTGAACAAGCTGGAGACGGTCCTCGATAAATTCATCCTGAGCTTCAAGTTTATAAGCGCGCTGGCAGGCTTCTATCTCCTCTTCGGGGTGGAATGGCTGCTGGCCCGGATCAGTTCGGGCGCCTATGAGACCCTGAGCCATAATGACTGGTATAAATGGCTGATCCTGATCTTCCTTTCAGTTTCGGTCGATATCCTTTTACTCCATACCCTCATTCCCCGGTACCGAAAATTGATGGAGACCGTGAAAAAATACAGGGATGGGATCGTCAGCAAGGCCCAAAATAAATAAAAGTATAACCTTTATCCTCTATATTTGGGTCAAGTTCGATAACAAAAGAAAATGCAGAACATTTTAATCGCGGATGACCATTCCATCGTTAGGGCGGGGCTTAAACTACTGATCAATAGCTGTATCAGGGATGTTACTATCGATGAGGCCGAAGACGGCGAGGCCGTCATCAAAAAGATGAAGTCCGCGCATTTCGAACTGCTGATCCTCGACATCAACATGCCGCATACCGAATCCTTTAGCCTCACCGCCTACCTGCTGAAGGAATACCCTGGCCTGAAGATCATTATCTTCACGATGAACCAGGAAGTCTTTTTTGCTAAAAGGTTTTTAAAGATCGGGGCACACGGCTATCTCAACAAATACTCCAAGGAATCCGAGATCAAATACGCCATTCAGAAAGTGCTGGGCGGGAAACGCTATATCAGCGACAATCTCGCCGAGATCCTTTCCGGTGAGCTGACCAAGAAGCTGAAAGATAATCCCTTTGAGGATCTGTCCGACCGGGAGTTCGAGGTGGTGCTACAAATGCTGAAGGGGAGCTCGGTGTCGGAGATCGCCAACACGTTAAGTCTCCATAAGTCGACCGTTGGTACGCATAAGACGCGCATCCTCGACAAATTGAAGATATCCAACACGGTCGAGCTGATCAACCTGGCCCGGCTCTACGAAATCATATAGAGGGAAGATGGAAGAATTTCTCCATCGCCTTTCTTACTCCGTCGTTATTATTGGTGTCCGTCACATGATCGGCTACGGCCTTGATATCATCCGGCGCGTTCCCCATG
>Ga0310811_10006069_pt1 | contig 15394 bp, 13 predicted proteins | sample YCmetagenome_FD_207642 | JGI IMG/M metagenome (GOLD analysis project Ga0310811, IMG submission 207642) | Soil microbial communities from experimental microcosm in Duke University, North Carolina, United States - YC | ecosystem: Engineered > Artificial ecosystem > Soil microcosm > Unclassified ...
AAACTTATACCATTACAGCTACCAACGTTACGGGTAGTGGATCGACTACCGTTACCATAACTATTAATAGCCTTGCCCCATCAATAAGTTATTCCCCGTCTACGGTTACTTATTCGGTAGGTGCTACCATCACACCTGCAACGCCAACCAACATTGGTGGTGCGGCTTCAACTTTTGCGATTACAGTCGGCACGTTGCCAACAGGGTTGTCATTTGATACCAGTACAGGTACTATTTCGGGTACGCCGACGGTAACTTTTGCAACAACGACATTTACCATAAAGGCGACCAATGCTAACGGATCATCAAGCACAAACCTTATTATTACGGTTAGTCCGCATGCGCCGGTTATCAGCTATAGCCCATCAACAAACGTATACCCGTTGAACCAGACCATCGCGTCGTTAACACCAAATAATACGGGTGGAGCGGTTACGGGATATTCTTATTCGTCAACAGGTACTTCGCTAACCGGGGCGACCTTAAGCGGTCCAAGTTTGATGGCCATTGATGCTTCAGGTAACATTTATGTTTGTAACTATAACAATGGCACTATTAGCGAATACAATTCAAGCGGTACCTACATCGGTAAATTTGCGTCGAGCTTCAATTTTGGCAACCCCTGCGGTATCGTATTCGACTCATCTGGCAACGCCTATGTAATGGATACCGGCGATGGTAAGATATACAAGTTCAATTCGGCTGGCACAGCCATCGGTACTATTGTAACAGGCTTGGGTCACCCGCTGGGTATTGCGATTGATGCATCTAACAATATTTATATTGCTACTTACAATACCAGCACCAACGCGAGCTCGGTGACAAAATATAACTCTTCGGGTACCCTGTTGCTTACCTTGCCAACAACCGGCATGAACCAGGCAGACGGTGTAGCCATTGACGCATCTGGTAATATCTATGTATTGAACCGCGCTACTAATTTTGCAACGCCAAACAGTTTGGGTAACGTAACCGAATACAGCCCTACGGGTACTTATATTGGTGTGTTCAGTAGCGGTTATAATGACCCGTTGGCTATCTCGATTGACGCTTCAGGCAACGTATTTGTGGCCGATTCACATAACAACCAGGTGAGGATATATAGCTCGGGCGGGGTTTTGCTGAACACCATCACCGGCCTTACCGACGTGGAGGGCTTTGTGGCCGACGCAAACGGGAACCTGTTTATATCAGATTATACCAATAATACAGTAAAAAAATATCCGGCATCAGGTGGGTATCACATCAGTTCGCCATTGCCTGCGGGATTATCGTTTAGTACAAGTACAGGTGTTATATCCGGTACACCAACGGTAACTTTCCCGGCAACTACGTATACCATTACAGCTTATAATATTACGGGTAGCGGAAGCACTACCGTAACCTTGTCATGTGTCGCCTCATTCGACTGGATAGGTACTACAAGCACCGACTGGAATACAGGCTCTAACTGGCTGGCTGGTACCGTGCCAACAAGCACTGATCAGGCATTGATCGGGGTAAACAAAACATTCACCAACTTCCCTAACGTATTGGCATCAGCAGGTACGGTAAATGTGGGTTCTATCCAGTTTGGTAATACCGGCGGTCAGGCTGCAGGCGTGGTGGTAAACAGCGGAAGTACTTTAAATGTATCAGGCGCAATAACTTATCAGAGTGATGCTAATTCGGGATTGGGATATACTACAACATTATCAGGTGTAGGTACCGTGAATGCAGGCAGCATGAGTGTTATTTCAAATACAACATTATCAAGTTCATATACCGGTAATTTTACCTCATCAGTTACTAACCTGAATGTCTCAGGTAATGTATCATTAACATCATCGAATTCAGGAGCGAACCTGTTCAATTCTACCTTTAAATTGACAGGCGGTACAGCGGCTATTAACGGTACAATTCAAACTACCAATACTGCCGGAACCACGTCAAGCTTTATAGTTGCTCCGACGACTACGGCTACTTTGCAACTTGCAGGCAGCACCGCTTTATCAGGCCTCTCATCTACCGGTACAAATGTGGTTACCTTTAATAATGCAGGTACAACTATCCAATATTCAGGTGCTGCGCAAACGGTATATACTACTGCGGCGATTACAGGTTTGGCTTCGGGAGTGAGTTATCAGAACCTGGCATTCTCAGGAACAGGTGTAAAAACGGCTCTGTCCGGCAACTTAAATATCAACGGCGATTTTACGAATACGTTGGCCAATGACGCTTCAAACTATGCCGCATTGAGCAGCCCGGTTGTAAACTTTACCGGTACTACGCAGAACCTTGCAGGAGGCGGCGGTAATGGTACTACCTTGTACTATGTTACTTTTAGTGGTGCAGGTACAAAAACCATGACCAGCGGCGGGTTTAATGTTGCAAGTTCAGGTGTACTAACTATGAGCGGAAGCAACGCAGCAACAGTTTTGGCAGCCAATGGTAATCTGACCATCAACTCAGATGCGACAGGTTCAGGCTCGATTGCGGCAATATCAGGACCGAGCATTACCGGTAATGTTAATGTGCAACGTTACTTAACAGGTGGAAACATCGCTTATCGTGGTTATCATTTGGGTTCATCACCGGTATATGCGGCTACAGTAAGCGGGAACAATATTTTCAGCTTAAACTACTTGCAAGGCAGCATGTATGTGACAGGCGTTGCAGGCGGTGGTTTTGATAAAACCGGTAACCCGACGCTGTATATGTTCCTCGAAAACGTTCCTCCTTCAAGAACTTCATTCGTAAGCGGAAACTTCTGGGGTATTGATAAGATAAATAATTCACCTGCTTATAGTTATTCGCTATCAGGAACAACAGGATCAGGTACCTATACATTCCCTGTGGGCAATGGCTACCTGTTCTTTTTCAGAGGTAACAGAGCCTCGGCTTCGGTAACTGCGGAAACTACCGTAGGTTATGTTCCGGTAGCAGCAACCATGACAGCAACAGGATTATTAAACCAGGGCCAGGTTGTTGTGCATGTTTGGTATACAGCTGCATCTGCCAACTTGAACTATACAGGAAGCGGATCAGGAAGCACTACCAACTCTGCTGTGCGCGGCTTTAACATGGTGGGTAACCCTTATGCCAGCTCTATCGACTGGGAGCAGTTCAACTCAACCTCATCTACCAGCGGTATTTATGGATATAATGTGAGTACAACAGCATATGAACTTAATCCGGCTACGCAGAACTATGATACTTATCAAAAAGGTGGTGCATATACCAACCACGGACGAAGAACGATAGTAAGCGGCCAGGGCTTCTTCGTGATGGCTAACAGTGCCTCAAGCCCGCAGCTGATATTTAATGAATCGGCAAAAACAGTGAACCAGAACACCGGCTTAAACCTGTTCATGGATACGCAGGATGGTATGAATACAGCAACACAAATCCCGGTAGATGAACATTTACGTCTGCAAATGGCCGTGGCCCAGGATAGCATCAATACCGATGATACTTACATAGGTTTCAGTTCTTCTTATCACCAGCAGTTTGTAGCGAACGAAGATGCGCAATACAAACTAGGTAATGGTAAGGTAAGCCTGGCTAGCTATACAAGTGACAGTGTGCAGGTCAGCATAAATAAAATGCCTTTGCCGGGAGTAACAAAAACAGTGATCCCGCTTTATGCGTCGGCACGTGCCGCAGGTAATTATACCTTTACGATGACTGAGCTGGAAGGCATTGCGCCTATCTACCAGGTTTGGCTAATGGATAAATACGCTAAAGATTCGGTAGACATGCGCAAAACACCTACTTACGCTTTTTCTATCAGCGCAGATACAAACTCTTTCGGAAGCAATCGTTTTCAACTGGTAATCGGGCAAGCCGATTCGTTAAAGTTTAAACTGGTAAACTTTACGGGTACTAAAACAACGACCGGGTCACAATTGCAATGGACCACAACCAACGAACAGAACTACACCCACTTTACATTGGAGAGAAGCATAGATGGCGGTGCAACCTACAGCATTATATACGGCAAACCTTCAACCGGTGCAGGCAGCTACAGCTTCCTGGACAGATCTTTTTCAGCAGGTGAAAATATTTACCGGTTGAAAATGGAAGATTTGAATGGCAATGTTACTTATTCAAACGCCGTGGTATTGGTTTACACCGATGGGCTTAACGGCAACGTAACGGTTTACCCTAACCCGACTAGTGGACCGATCAACCTGATCATTTCCAAGATCAAGAATACGATTAGCTCACCGTCTGGCAGCCTGGCAGATGGCCCGATTACGACGCCGACAACGATCAGTAACAGCTACTTCGTGAAAATTGTTAGCACGGCAGGTGTGGTGATAAAAACAATGTCGACCACAAATCCTCGCTGGCAAACGGATGTAAGCAGCCTGATGCCGGGTACCTACATCATGCAGGTAGCAAATCAAAGCGATAATAGCCTGGTTGGCCAGGTGACATTTGTGAAGCTATAACAAGAACTTTATATCGTCTCTAATTAATGCTAAAGGCCCGGTGTAACAGCCGGGTTTTTTGTTGTAATTTGTCCGGCAAGCCCGATATCTGAATAATGACAGACGTAATTAACCATACCCGTATAGCGCCCACTCCAAGCGGTTTTTTGCATGTGGGCAATATTCTGTCGTTCGCTATAACATCGGCATTAGCTCAAAAAAAGAACACTAAAGTTTTATTAAGGATCGATGATCTTGACCAGGCGAGGGCTAACGAAGAATATGTTCAGGATATTTTTGATACGTTAAATTTTATGGACATTCCCTGGGGTATTGGCCCGAAGGATGCCCGGGATTTCCAGAACCATTGGTCTCAAACTTACAGGATGAGTTTATATCACGACGCCCTAAGCAAATTATGTGATAAAGCTTTGGTTTTCGCCTGCACTTGTTCGCGCCAGCAAATAAAAAACTCAGAACCCTGTACATGCTTCGAAAGGCATATCCCTTTGGATACACAAAATGCTGCCTGGCGATTTATTACCGGAACAAAGGAGCTGCATATCAGAAATTACAAAAGAGAGATCATTCAAGCTGCCTTGCCAACAGAGATGAACAATTTTGTAGTTAGAAGACGGGATGGTATCCCTGCATATCAACTGGCTTCGGTGGTAGATGATCTCCATTATGATATCGATCTGATTGTACGCGGAGAAGATTTATGGTCGTCAACTATCGCCCAGCATGAACTGGCTTTGGCTTTAGATGAAAGCAAGTTTAGCGAGATAAGGTTCTATCACCACCCATTACTGACAGAAGCATCAGGTCAGAAGTTATCCAAATCGGCAGGATCGATCTCTATCAAATACTTGCGTGAGAGTGGGAAGGGCCCGACAGAAATTTATAACCTTATTGGTAAAATGACCGGCCTTGATCAAAGGCTCAATAACTGGAAGGAACTAACTTCGGCTATGAATTTACCCGTGTAAAACCAGTACTTCTTAAAAGTTTAATCATTAGACATTTAAGTTTTTCGGCTTTTAATCAAATTGATTATTATTGCGTGTACCTATAACACAGTTAGCCCCGGTAACTGTAACCAATTATTTTTATGGACCAACAACCTAAAACAAGGAAGTTTTTGATAGCTACCCATGGCGCTTTTGCGAAGGGTGTAAAGTCGGCTTTGGATATGATTGCAGGCGAGATGGAAAATATATCGCTGATACAGGCTTACCTGGATGAAAGCCGGCCCGTAGAAGAGGAATTGGCGGATATACTTGCAACTATTTCAGATACCGACGAACTGGTGATCTTCACTGACCTGCTTGGCGGCAGCGTGAATAACATTATGCTGCGCAATGCTCTTCGTAGCAACGTGCATATTGTATCTGGTTTCAACCTGCCCTTGCTGATCGAGATCGCCTTGTCGGATGTGGATACCCCGGTAACTGAAGTAATTGAAGAATCCATTAATAATGCCAAAGGGCAAATGGTATATGTAAACCATCTCATAACCCTGAATAACGATAATGATTAAGCTAACCCGTATTGACGACCGTTTATTACACGGCCAGGTATCCTTCACGTGGACCCCGGCTGTGAGCGCCGATTGCCTTATTGTGGCGAATGATAAAGTTGCAGCAGATGAGTTCATGAAAATGACACTCAACCTGGCCAAACCTCCTTCAGCAAAATTACTGATCAAATCATTGGCCGATACGATCACTTTTTTGAATGACCCACGCAGTCAGCCAATGAAAATATTGGTGCTGATCAATTCTGTAAAAGATGCGGCTACATTGGCTGGTGGGGTAAAAGAGATCCAATCCATCAATTTCGGCGGCCTGCGTACCAAAGAGGGAACTAAACTGATATCAAAAGCTATTGCGGTAACTGACGATGATGTCGCCATCGCAAAAGAATTGCTTGCCAAAGGAATAGAGTTGGAAGTGCGGCAGGTACCAACTGATAAAAAAGTATTGATAGAAACGCTGATTTAAAACCCGATACCGTGCTCGCAACCTACCTTTTACTCACCGCCATTGCCATTTTCGGTCATTTTGAAGACTTTCTTGGTACTACATTGTTAAGCAGGCCGTTGGTTTTAGGACCATTGGTTGGTTTGGTATTAGGCGATGTAACCCAGGGTGTAATGATAGGTGCTACATTGGAGCTGATCTTTATGGGAAATATCAAGGTAGGCGCTGCTATCCCACCGGATATTATTACAGGCGGAGTTTTGGGTACTGCCTTTGCAATTCTCTCCCATAAAGGTCCGGCTATTGCATTGGCGCTGGCAGTACCGATCTCTATTTTATCCGAAATGGTGATCAGCGGTCTGTTTGTTTTCAGAGCGGTATTTAATAAGAAATTCAATCAGTATGCCGGGGAAGGGGATTATAAAGGCATACAGCGATTGCATATCTTCTCGGGGTTGCTGAAACCCCTGTTGATGGGTATTATCATTTTCATCGCACTGGAATTAGGCACCAACGCTGTAAAATCATTCCTGGATATGATACCGGCATGGGTACAATCTGGCTTACAGGTGGCTGGCAATATGCTGCCTGCATTGGGCTTTGCATTACTGATGAACCTGATGTTCAACAAACGTGTGGCTCCTTATTTTTTCCTCGGTTTTATGCTGGCTGCATTCTTAAAACTGCCAATTATTGCCATTGGCGGATTGGGTGTGATTATAGCGCTAATCGTTACTCAAGACCCGCCAAAACCTGCTGCTTCAGCTAATGATGATTTCGATTTTGACGAGCCTGCTCCTGAACCTGCAAGCATTACAAGGCAGGGTTTGAGTAATAACATCATCAGAAAATTATTCTTCCGGTCGCTTACACTGGAGGCGAATTTCAATTTCGAAACCTGGCAGAATACGGGGTTTGCTTTCACTATTATCCCGGTTTTAAAGAAATTGTATACCACCAAAGAAGCCATGGCTTCGGCATTAAAGCGCCACTTGCAATTGTTTAATACCAGTCCTTATGGTTCTACGCTGATTATCGGCATTACAGCCGCCATGGAAGAGCAAAACAGCCAGGATACAGATTTTGATGAAGAATCCATCAGTTCAGTGAAGCTGGGACTAATGGGACCACTTGCGGGTGTATTTGACTCCCTGTTTTGGGGAACCTTTAAGGTGATCGCAGCCGGAGTTGGTACATCGCTTGCTATGAAGGGCAATATTTTAGGGCCGATCTTTTTCCTGCTGATTTTTAATGTGCCGCATTTGCTGCTGCGCTATAACCTCACCTTTATTGGTTATAATGCCGGGACTAAATTCCTGCAAAATCTATCCAAAAGTAATGTGATGGATAAATTGACGCAAGGCGCTGCGATATTGGGACTAATGGTTGTAGGCGCTATGCCTGCAACTTTGATGTCGATCAAAACGCCTTTATCTATCGGCGGATCGTCTTCTGCGGTTACTGTGCAAAGCCTTTTGGATCAAATTGTTCCGGCGATGATACCGCTGGGTCTGACCTTCCTGGTATACTACTTTGTGAAGAAGAATGTAAAAACAACCTACCTGCTGCTGGGCCTATTAGCGCTTGGCTTTGTGGGTAGTATAATTCATCTTTTTGTATGATGATCAGCGGCATAGGCGTTTCTCCCGGTATTGCGATAGGCAAAGCCCGTGTTATCAAAAAGCAAGCAGTTGTGCTGACCGGCACCTTATTGCTGAATGACGAAGAAATCTCCATCGCGATAGAAAAATTTGATAATGCCGTTGCTGTTTCGGTCACCGAAGTGGAAACGATGATGAGCAATCATGACGCGTTACAAGGTAATGAAGGATTAGAGATACTCGAAGCACACATTGAACTTTTAGGCGACCCGCAGATACGCGAAGATGTATTGGAGAAGATCCAAACCGGGCGAAAAAATGTAAATGATGCGGTGATCGAGGTGATACAGGCGGCTGTAGAGATATTCAAAAGCATGGACGATGATTACATGAGCGCCCGCGCAGTTGATATAGAGGATATTGGCAATCGTATCATCAAGAATTTAAACCCGGTTAAAGAGACTATCGATCAAATAGCTGAGGCTGGTACTATCATTATTGCTGAAGATTTGGCGCCATCGGACACCATCTCTATGGATATTACCAAAATTGCAGGATTTGCGACACAGATAGGAGGCAAAACATCACATGCGGCAATCATAGCTAAGTCGAGAGGTATTCCGGCTGTGGTGGGTTGTGGCGAGGCTTTGAAAACGGTTCAGGATGGAGATAAACTTATTCTTGATGGGCAAAGTGGCTCGATCATTATCAATCCAGATAAAGAAACCTTAAAGGATTTTGAAATAAAGCGTGCTACATGGCTAAAGGAATTAAACTTGCTTAAGTCATTAAAAGATACACCAGCACATACTATTGATGGAAAAGAAATTCACCTGCTTGCAAACATTGCCGATGCAGCCGAAATGGAAAATGCATTGGAGTTTGGGGCGCAGGGATCGGGCTTGTTCCGCACCGAATTTCTTTTCCTTGGTCGCAACGATTTTCCATCCGAAGAAGAACAATTTGAGTTTTATAAAGCGGTTGCCCTAAAAGCCAAAGGCAAACCGGTCGCTGTCCGCACGCTGGATATAGGCGGTGATAAGCAATTGCCTTATTTCAATTTCCCGGAAGAGCAAAACCCGTTCCTGGGTTACCGGGCTATCCGTTTATGCCTGGACAGGAAAGATATTTTCATCACGCAACTTAAAGCCATCTTGCGGGCAAGTACATTTGGCAAGCTGAAGATTATGTTCCCGATGATTGCCACGGTGAATGAGATCAGGGCAGCAAAAGCTATATTAAAAGAAGCTATGAAGATGCTGAACGATCAGCAAATTCCATTTGATCAAAATATCAAAATCGGTATCATGATCGAAATTCCATCCGCTGCAGTCATTGCTGATCTGCTGGCTAAAGAAGTGGATTTTTTTAGCATCGGTACCAACGACCTCACCCAATATACACTTGCTGTCGACCGGATGAATGAGAAGATAAAAGATTTGTATGACCCCTTTGATCCGGGTGTATTGCGGTTGATAGCCAATGTGATTGAGCAAGGTCATAAGAATCATATCGAAGTAGGGATGTGCGGAGAATTGGCTGGTGATCCTCGGGCGACTCAATTATTGATAGGCATGGGTTTGACAGAATTTTCCATGAGCGCTTCGTCCATACCGCTGGTGAAAAGCACGATCATTAAAACTAGTCTGACAGAGGCACGAAAGATATATGAAGATGTGAGACAAATGGATAACTCAAAAGACATCACCAATTATTTGCAGGAGAAAACCCAATGATATCAAAAGATTACATTATCACTTCGGCGGAAGGTATACACGCACGCCCGGCAACGGCTTTGGTAAAGCTGACCAAGAATTATAAGTCAGTCATCAGCATCAAAAAAGGAGACAAAACAGTAAAATTGAACAGCCTGCTGAATATTCTTTCGTTAGCTGCAAAAGGCGGCGAAACTATTTCTATTATTGCCGAAGGCGAGGACGAGGCTACAGCGATGGAAGCCATCGACCAATTCTTTAACGAACATCTGAAAGACCTATAAAATCAACCCCATGAAAATCACTATTTGCAAAGACGAACAGGAATTTAACATAACCGCGGCGTGGCGCATTATCGCGCAAATGCTGGAGAAATCCAATGCGGTAATCGGCTTGTCTACCGGGCAAACTACTATTGATATGCACCGCATCGTGTCGGAGATTCATCAGAAATATCCTTTTGATGTGTCAAACGTAACCCTGTTCAATGTGGATGAGCTGACCAACCTGTCACGCGATTATGCGGGCAGTTGCTACACTATGATCCTGAACCAGATCGCGGGGCCGATTGGTATTCCGGAAGAAAATTTCATCATGCCGCCAACCCTTTCAGATGATTTTGAAGCAGAAACTTTACTATTTGAAAAACGCCTTGCCGAACGCGGCGGTGCCGACCTGCAAATGCTGGGTATAGGCAGCAACGGGCATATCGGCATCAACCAGCCGGGAACGCCTTTTGAAAGCGAAACCTGGGTATCGCCGATGGACCCGGACTTTGAAGCGAGGGTACGCCGCGAAACACAAGTGCCTGATTCGGTTGATTTGGGTGGACTAACCCGCGGTATCAAAAACATTATGCACACCCGCAAAGTGATCCTGATCGCAAAAGGTAAGCATAAGGCGGAGATTGTCAAACAGGCTATACTTGGTCCGGTAACTACGGATATACCTGCATCGGTAGTGCAGCTGCATCCGAATTGCGAAATTTTGTTGGATGCGGATGCAGGGGCGTTGATAGAGGAAAGGGCGAAGGAAAGAGGGTATAATTGGTAGAAATAACTCACATTAATGGGCGCAGCAGTAAAGGACGACATTCTGTTTGATCTGATTTTGAATGGTAAAATTCGAATTCGTGATTGTGTCGTTAGCAGATTCAATATTTTTCTTGAAAATGGGGAATTGTGTATTGAAATAGATTTTAAATATTTCAAGGAAGAGCCCTTCAGGATAAGATTTTCAGTGGTTAAAGAATATGGTTTTTACATAATTCTACCCACACATTTTACATAATTGAGCATTTCAGGATATTAAGGGATAACGATTTGTATTATATCACGTTTGATCCCGAGGACGAGAGAAATTCTCAAATTTCAGAAAATGATAACGATTTTATCCGCTTTAAGAATTTCGAAGTTTTGCGCAGTTGACAAATAGACTTTTCTAATTTGAATCATGTAATTGAATGGATAATCAAATAAATTCAGTTTGGATATTTCATGGAGCTCAAGGCAGATTTGCAGGTGCCGTTTTCACATCAGTAGAAAAGGCAGAGCAATGGATTAAAAAACATAATCTAGCCGGTGTGTTAACCGAATATCCGTTAGACGAAGGGGTTTATGATTGGGCAATCGAAAACGAACTTTTTGCTGTAAAAAAGGATTCTCAAAAAGAATCCGTTTATTCAAAATTTCACAACAGCGGGTCAAGAACATTTTCATTATGAGGATGGAGAATTGATTTAGACTACTCTATCCCCCAACCCATACCCTTACCAGTCATATAAACAAAACCCTCGGCAGCTTTTACACCTAATTCCCTGCCGCGGAAATCTTCCATAGCGGTATGGCCGCAGGCATAAATGCCCGGCGGGTCCTGGCTTTTATGGCAGTAAACGGCCTGGCGTTTTTGTTCCTGGGTATCGGTGATATCCACATAGTCCGTCGGGCGGAATATCATGGTTTGTTCACCAGTACATACCTCGAAAAAGTATAAAGGGAACTTCTTACCTGAGCGCACCCATGTCTGTATCATCAGCAGACTGGCTATCTGGTGGTCTTTATGACTATCAACCGGCCAGTGGGTAAATACCAGGTCAGGCTTTTCATCGGCGATGATCTTTTGCACTTTCTGCAGCCAGGTATTATCCATTATGGTATCTCCGTCAATTTGTCCAACAAATACATATTTGGTTTTTAAAATAGCGCAGGCATTAATGGCTTCCTGTTTGCGAATGGCAGCGGCTTCGTTATGACTCTTGCCATCTATACCGGCTTCACCAGTGGTCAGGTAAATGATTGTGACATCATGCCCTTTGGCAACCAGTTTGGCTAATGTGCCACCGCAACCGCTTTCCGGGTCGTCCGGATGCGCACCAAAGCAAATCACTTTTTTCTTTGAATTTGCTTCAGCAGGATTTGCGTGTAATAATTGCGGCAGAGTAAGCAGCCCCAATCCTGCGGCGGTAGTTTTTACAAAATCGCGGCGACTGTTTGATGGTGTTCCCATGTCATAAAATGAATAATTGAAAATACAGATATAACCTTATATTTATCCTTACCCACCGCCAAAAATCTATTTTATGAAATATTTCTTCCTGTGCTTTTTGCTATTGCCACTGTTTGGGTCTTCGCAATCCAAGCCTTCAAAAAACTACGATATCTGTATTTATGGAGCCACATCCGGCGGGGTCATAGCCGCTCATACAGCAGCGGTGCAAGGCAAAAAAGTTGTATTGATCGCTACGGGAAGTCACGTTGGCGGGTTATCATCGGGTGGTTTGGGCTATACCGATATCGGCAACAAATATGTGGTAACGGGCCTTGCCTTAGACTTTTACAGAAAGATCGGTCAGCATTACGGTAAGCTGGAGCAATGGATATTCGAACCGCATGTGGCTGAGAAGATTTTCCTCGGTTACCTAAAAAATAAAAACATCACCGTGATCTATAATCATAGCCTGGTTAACGTTAAAAAGAATAGCGCCACAATTACTTCAATCGGTCTTCATAAAACATATAGTAATACCGGGGCGATTATGAATGTGAAGGCCAAAGTCTTTATCGATTGCTCCTATGAGGGCGACCTGATGGCAAAGGCAGGAATATCCTACTTCATCGGTCGTGAGGCAAATAGTAAATATGGCGAAACTTATAACGGTGTTGAACTGCGCGATAAGCATCAGTTTGCCGACAATATCGATCCTTATAAAATACCCGGCGACCCTAAAAGTGGGCTACTATGGGGAATCAGCAACGATATTTTAAAGCCGAATGGCACAGGCGATTCCAGGGTGCAGACTTACAATGTGCGTGTTTGCCTGACTAACGATCCCGTCAACCGGATTGCCATAACCCGACCTGCAGGCTACGATTCCACAAGGTATGAGCTTTATTTCCGCATGATAAAAGATAAAAAGCCTACGGCATTGCCTTTTGTGGTCAGTCGGATGCCCAACCATAAAACGGATATCAATAATAACGGTCCGTTCTCAACCGACATGATCGGCGTAAATTATAAATACCCCGACGGCGATGAAGTCACACGCCGGAAGATCATCGAAATGCACAAAAACTATACACAGGGCCTGTTTTACTTTTTAGGGCATGATATGCGTGTTCCTGAAAATATAAGGCAATTGATGTCGCAATGGGGTTATCCGAAAGATGAGTATACTGATAATGGACATTGGACACCACAGATCTATGTGCGCGAAGCAAGACGCATGATAGGCGCTTATGTTATGACGCAGGATAATTGTGAAGCCAAAAAGACCGTAACCGACGGTATAGGAATGGCCGCCTACACCATGGATTCACATAATGCCGAACGTATTGTAGTAAACGGTATGGTGAAAAATGAAGGCGATGTGCAGATAGGCGGATTTGGGCCTTACCCGGTATCTTACAGGGCAATTATCCCGAAACAAAATGAATGTACTAACCTGCTGGTTCCGGTATGCCTTTCGGCTAGCCATATCGCTTATGGTTCAATTCGGATGGAGCCTGTGTTTATGGTGCTGAGCCAAAGCGCTGCGCAGGCGGGAATCTATGCGATCGATCATCACATTTCAGTTCAAAATGTAAATATTAATACAATTAAAAAGACATTACTGAATAATCCTTTAGCTGATGGCAGTACACCGGATATTATTATTGATGATAATGATAAATCCCATGTTGCCATACAAGGCAGTTGGTTGACGGGTAAGAACGGCTATGGTCCAACTGTATTGAACAGCGATACCAATCAGACTTCGCCAAAATCAGTAAAATACAACCCCGAAGTTAAAAGGGCTGGAAAGTATGGAGTCTATATTTATTCATCATCGGAAAATAAAAAGCCATTCCAATTAGATGTTTTTGATGGTAAGCAGGACAAGAAAATTACAATCGATCCGGCAACTTTGCACGTTGAAGGACAAACAAGTGGCGAGTGGATAACATTGGGTAAATACTCGCTTCCTATTGGCCGGTCTGCATGGGTAAAAGTATCTACCATTCATCCAACCGATGGAATTCAAGCGGATGCCGTATTATTTGTTCCGGAAAGGTAGATCAGGCTAAAGCAAGCGAATAAGCCACCCAGTGATCGTGATGCGCCAAAGAGATCGGCACGGGAATTTCGACGTCATCTTTCAATATGATAGGGCATGAATGCCTGTTTTTATCGATCTCCAATTCAGCATCCGGGAAAATGGTATTCAGCATAGCCAATGCAAAAACCCGTACCGCTTTTGATTGATCATCCGCATCTGTTGAACCTATTTCTTTAATCCCCCACATCACCTTTTCAAAGCTATTAATGTGATTAACAACGGAAAAAATAAAGTCATCCGTGATAATCGTTCGGGAATAAAATGTGTGAGGGCTGTAGTCAATTACACTTTCATAAACTGCTCCTTTATTAAAATCCCTGCCTTCAAAATGAGATATTGCTTCTGCAGACGGTGGTTCAAGTCCGCTGAGACTAATTTTAGATGGCGAAAAGACTAAGTCAGGGTTGAGGCGTTGCAAATATTTAAAAACAGACTCCTTTACAGACCAGGCCAGCCAGACAAATTGCTCAAAAGGAAGCCTGTCCGAAAATTGCTCATCGTACAGAGCTTTTTCAGGTTCGGTAATGATCTTGCTGTAAAAGTTTTGCTGTTTGGTGCGGGCAACATTGATAGCCTTGAGCGCTACAATATCATTGCCCGTGCTGATCATTTTATCTTTGATTGATTTTTTCGGTGATCACATCCAGGCAACTGCCCACATTGGTCATTCTGTCTGCCGAATCGTAATCGATCTCGATATCATATTTTGCTTCCGCGTCAATAATAATGTCAACCAAATTGGCCGAATTAATTTTTAAATCTCTTATCAGGTCTGTCTGGTCGTTAATGCCGGCCAGCATCTCCTTATTTACGGTATAAGGGGCAATTACCTTTTTAAGTTCATTTAAAGTTTCTTCTCTGGTCATTAGTTGTTAAATTTTGAAAAAATTAAGCAGGAATTAACGTCGCCAAACCCAAAATTCGCCTTAGCAACAATATTAATTTCCTTTTTTATCATACTAGTCGGCAAGCTGTCAAGGCTCACCATATTTATTATCTCCGGATTTGGATCCTCTAAGTTAATATTTGGATGCACAAACTGATGAAATATTTGCAATACGCATGCCACAGATTCAATAGAACCCGC
>Ga0310811_10006070_pt1 | contig 15393 bp, 11 predicted proteins | sample YCmetagenome_FD_207642 | JGI IMG/M metagenome (GOLD analysis project Ga0310811, IMG submission 207642) | Soil microbial communities from experimental microcosm in Duke University, North Carolina, United States - YC | ecosystem: Engineered > Artificial ecosystem > Soil microcosm > Unclassified ...
CGATTGGCCAGTTGCTGTACGGGCCAATCTCCGACCGCTTCGGGCGACGGCCGGTGTTGCTAGCCGGTTTGGCGCTGTTCACGCTGGCCGGCACGGCATCTGCCCTGGCGCCGAACGCCTGGATGCTGGTGATCGCGCGCATCCTGCAATCGTTTGGCGCCTGCGCTGGGCTCGTGCTGGGACGGGCCATTGTGCGCGACTCGGCAACACCGGACCGGGCAGCCGCACAGCTTGCGATGCTGACGCTGGTCATGTCGGCCGCCCCTGCCATCGCCCCAGTGCTGGGCGGATACGCCACGGCCTGGTTCGGCTGGCGCGCCGCCTTTGCACTGCTGGCGATCATTGGTGGAGTCACGCTGGTGCTCGCGTTGCTGCTGTTGCCGGAGACCAATGCGACACAGGCAAGCACCCGGGCATCCATGCTGGTGGGTTCGCTACGACTGTTCCGTTCGCGGGCGTTCTGCGGCTACGTGGTGGGCGGAGCATGCACCACCACATCGTTCTACGCCTTCATGGCGGCGTCGCCCTTCATCCTGGTCAACCTGCTGCATCAGCCGACAGAGCGCGTTGGCCTGTATTACCTGTTGCTGATGGCGGGCGTGGCGGCCGGCAGCCTGACGGCAAACCGCATCGCGGGTCGCATCCGCACGGCGCTGGCTCTGCGCGTGGCCAACTCCATCGCGATCCTTGGCGCGGCAGCATTCATGGCGGCGGACCTTTCCGGGATGCTGACCGTGGCAACGGTGATCGCACCGGTGGTGGTGTTCATGGTGGGAGCCGGCATGGCCAGTCCCTTTGCGCTGAGTGGAGCCGTCAGCGTCAACGCACATGCGATCGGCGCGGCATCAGGTCTCTACGGCTTTACGCAGATGGCATACGGTGCGCTTTGTACCGTGGCGGTTGAGGTGTGGCGGCCAGGGTCCGTCTTCACCGTCGCGACGGTGCTGCTGGGGTCGGCGATATTGGGGCAGGTAGCGCTATCGATTGCGGTGCGGCGACCATGATCGTCCATTATTGAACGTCACCCGCAATCCCCAGTACGCTTCGGCACGCGAAACCGCTTGACGCCTAACGGTGTGGCGAGATGTCATCGCCGCAAGCAAGAATTGGGAGCACGTCAATGTTCATCCGCAACGCGTGGTATGTCGCGGCCTGGGCCGACGAAGTCAGCGAGGCACCGCTCGCTCGCCGCATCTGCAATGAGCCGGTCGTGCTCTTCCGCGACCACGAAGGGCGTGCCGCTGCTCTCCTCGACATGTGCTGTCATCGCGGCGCGCCACTGAGCATCGGCAAGGTTGTCGAGCGAGGGCTGCAATGCGGTTACCACGGCCTGATCTTCGATCGCTCGGGTGCCTGCGTTCATGTCCCCGGCCAGGACCGCATCATCGAGCGCACACGGGTGCGCAGCTTCCCGATTGTGGAGCAGGACGCGTTCCTCTGGATCTGGATGGGCGATCCGGCAAAAGCCGATCCGGCCGCCATCGTCCCCTGGCCGTATCACAACGACACGGTGAACTGGCCACACAAGCACACGATGTATCCGATCAAGGCCTCCGCCATGCTCATGGTGGACAACCTCATGGATCTGACGCATCTCGGCTACATCCACGTCTCCACGATCGGCGGCAATCCGATGCAGCATGTCGATGCCACGATGGAGACCGAACGCACGCCACTTGGCGTCAGGTTCACACGCTGGATGCTGAATTCCGTGCCGCCGCCCACCTATGTGAAAGCCGTTGGCTTCCAGGGCCGGATCGATCGTTGCCAGCGCTTCGAGTTCGTCGCACCCGGATCGGTGCTGCAATGGACCGGCGCGACCGACGCCGGCGGCTATCGTGGCGGGGATACATCCGACAGCAAGCTGGCGTTCCGCCTGTATCACGGACTGACGCCGGAGACAGAGACATCGTGTTTCTATTTCTGGTCGGCCGCGAACGGTTTCCGCCAGGATGAACCGGAGGCGACCGAGCAGTTCTTCCAGCAGGTCGCCGCTGCTTTCCTGGAGGACAAGACGGTAGTCGAGGCGCAGCAGGCGCGGCTGAGCGAGCTCGGTGAAGCGGCCCTGGTCGATATCGTCAGCGACTCCGTTCGCCTGCATATGCGGCGCGTGATTGACAAGCTGATCGCCGAGGAGGCGCAGCAGTCACTGGCGGCGGAATGAGCAGACCAGCTGCCGGGGCTGCAGTTCAACATTTCATCGCGACGGCGTAGCCTCTCCCGCGAGGGAGAATGAACATGGCCGACACGCATCGTATGCCCACGCACCATCCGCGCGTCATTGCCACGCGCCACATGGTATCCTCTGCCAACTGGCTCGCAGCCCAGGCGGGGTTCGAAATCCTGGAGGCCGGTGGCAACGCGATCGATGCAGGCGTGGCCGCAGGCATCGCGCTCGGCGTGTTGCAATGCGAATACGTGCACTTCGCCGGTGTCGCGCCGATCATGATCCACCTGGCGGACAGCGGCGAGACGGTGACAATCAGTGGCCTCGGGCCATGGCCGAAGCTGGCCAGCGTCGCGTGGTTCCGTGAGCACCAGGGCGGCCGCATCCTGTCCAACATCAAGCGCACCGTGGTGCCGGCAGCGCCAGATGCGTGGATCACCGCGCTGGAACGCTACGGCACCATGAGCTTCGCCGAGGTTGCCACTGCGGCCATCCGCTTCGGGCGCGAGGGATTTGGCTTCCAGTCTATTTCACATGAGGTCATGACGGAGGCTGCGGATACGATCCGCCGCTATCCGCAGAATGCGGCGATCTATATGCCTGGCGGCAATGTGCCAAAACCGGGAGAACGGTTCTTCCAGACCGATCTGGCCAACTCGATCCAGTACATGGCGGATCAGGAAGCGGTCGCAGGCAGGAGCGGCCGCGCGGCAGGACTGGCCGCGGCACGCAACGCATTCTATCGCGGTGACATCGCGCAGAAGATGGTCGCCTATCACAAGGCAAATGACGGCTGGCTGCGCGAAGACGACCTGGCGGAATTCCGGTCTGATGTCGAGACCGCGTTGTCCGCGCGCTATGGCGACGTTACGGTGTTCGGCTGCGGGCCCTGGTGCCAGGGGCCGGTGCTCTTGCAGACAATGAAGATCCTGGACGGGTTGGATCTGAAGTCACTCGGGCACAACACGCCACATTACGTCCATACACTTGTCGAGGCGCTCAAACTCGCGTTTTCCGACCGGCACACTTACTATGGCGACCCCAAATTCGTCGATGTGCCGATCGAAGCACTGCTGAGCGATGCCTATACTGCCCGGCGACGCGCGCTGATCGATCCGGAACGGGCCTATCCCGAAATGCCGCCTCCCGGCATGACGGAGGAGCTTGGCATTGGCTCGCATGCAGCCGCGCCGGCTAAGGCGGATCGTGAATATGTCGAGGGCGATCCCGATACCTCTTATGTCTGCGTGGTGGATCGGCATGGCAACTGTTTCTCCGCCACGCCGAGCGATGGCGCGATCAACACGCCGGTGATTCCAGGCACCGGCATTGCGCCCTCGTCGCGCGGCATGCAGTCCTGGACCGATCCAGCGCATCCGGCGTGTCTCGCGCCAGGCAAGCGGCCTCGGCTGACGCCCAACCCATCGATCGTCAGGCGCGACGGCAAATGGATCATGCCATTCGGCTCGCCTGGCAACGACGTGCAGCCGCAGGCGATGCTCCAGGTGCTGCTCAACATGGTGGTGTTCGACATGACGCCGCAGGAAGCGATTGAGCAGCCGCGTTTCGCTTCATCCAGTTTCCCGAGTTCGTCCGATCCGCACAGCTACACGCCGCGCCGCATGAGTCTGGAGCGGCGGTTCAGCGACGAAACGGCGGCGGCGCTGGACCGCATGGGTCACAGCGTAAATTGGTGGCGCGAGTGGGAATGGAAGGCGGGCTGCGTCTGCGCGATCGTGAAAGATGAGCAGACCGGCATGATGGAGGGCGGCGCTGATGTCCGCCGCCCGGGTGGCGTGCGTGGATGGTGACGCGATTGGGGCTGTTGCTTGCGATTGCGCTCCTGTGTGCGTTTCCGCGACCCGCCAGTGCTGATTCCAATGCGCTCTGGCACATTGTCGGAGAACGTTGCGTGCCGGACGAGAAGGATAACCATTCGCCTCGCCCGTGCGAGGAAGTGAACCTTGCCGGTGGCTATGCGGTGCTGAAAGATATCGTTGGCAACACGCAGTTCCTGCTGATCCCGACGACACGTGTCAGTGGCATCGAAAGCCCGCAAATCCGCGCGCCGAATGCACCGAACTACTGGGAAGCGGCGTGGCAGGCGCGGCGCTATGTGGAAGAGCGCGCGCACCGCACCTTGCCACGCAACGACATCGGTCTGGCGATCAACTCGATCAGCGGGCGGACACAGAATCAGCTCCACATCCACGTCGATTGCATGCGGCTGGATGTGATTGCCGCGCTGCGCGACCACGCAGCCGCTATCGGCCCGACATGGACGAAATTCCCGGTGCCGCTCGCACAGCATCATTATATGGCAATGCGCCTGGCGCAGCCGAACCTCGCGAATGTCAATCCGTTCGTGCTGTTGGCCGACGGTGTGCCTGGCGCGCGTGCCGACATGGCTCATGAGACTTTGGTGGTCGTCGGCGACACGTACCAAAGCCACGACGATTTCGTGCTGCTGGCGGGGCATGCCTCGCCGGCAACGGGAAATTGGGGTGCGGGCGAACAATTACAGGATCATGCCTGCGCTGCCGCGACAGTCGCGGGACGATAAACCGGGGAACATCATGGAACTTGGCTTCAATCTGCCGATCAGTGGCCCAATGTCGCACCCTCGCAGCTTCGCCCGGCTTGCGCGGGAAGGTGAAACGATGGGCTACGATTACCTGACGCTGACGGATCATGTCGTGCTGCCCGATCTCAGCGTGCCTGGCTATCCGTATTCGGAGTCAGGCGAGTTCATCGCCAACACACCGACAGAACGGCATGAACTGCTGACCGCGGCAGCCTTTATCGCGGCGAAAACATCGCGCATCCGGCTGGTGCTGGCGGTGCTGGTGGTGCCACACCGGCCGGCCGTCCTGGCTGCGAAGATGTTGTCCACCATCGACGTGCTGTCCGAAGGGCGTCTTGTCGTGGGCGTAGGCGCGGGGTGGCTGAAGCCCGAGTTCGATGCGGTCGTTACGACACCTTTTGCCGAACGCGGTGCGGTGACGGATGAGTATCTGGCAGCGTTCCGCGCACTGTGGACCGAACCGAACGCGAAGTTCGAGGGGCGCTACACGAAGTTTGCCGATCTGGTGTTCCTGCCACGACCTGTGCAGCAGCCCCATCCACCGCTCTGGGTCGGCGGCGAGAGTGGACCGTCGTTGCGCCGGGCCGCTCGTCTCGGCGATGCGTGGTATCCGATCGGGACCAACAACAAGGCGCTGCTGGATACGTTGCCCAGGCTGAGCGCCGGCATTGCCCGGTTGCGCAAGCTGACCGCCGAGGCGGGGCGTGATCCTTCTGCGGTGACCGTGGTGTTCCGGGTGAAGCGCTACGGGAAGGATGTGGCGCCGATTGCCTCGGATGGCGAACGTCGGCTGTTCTCCGGAAGCGATGCCGACATCATCAGCGACCTCCGCGCGTTGCGCGAGCTTGGCGTCACGGCGATCGATGTCGAAGTGGATGGGCACGATGAGGCCGGCACCCTGGCAAACATGCGGCGCTTCAAAGAGGAGATATTTGCGCGGCTCTGACGCCGTAATATACAAAAGCAGAGTATGCAGGTGAGCAAGTGGGGTAACAGCCTCGCCGTGAGGCTGCCAGTCGCCGTTGTTGAGGCTCTGGGATTGCGGGAAGGCGACGAGATTGAGATTGAAGTTGCTGATCGCCGCCATTTCAAGGTGGCCCGTGATCGCCGCCGCGACGAAACAATTGAAGCGCTGCGTAACCTGGGCTGAACTTTGCCGCCTGGATACCAGTTCTCGCGCGAGGAAGCCAACAAGCGCGGCTCATGAGTGGGCCGGCCTTTCTCGACACCAACATTCTGGTCTATGCCGCGCTGCAGCCTGACGCGCGTTCCGAGGCCGCCCGCGCGTTGCTGGCGCAGCGGGGCGTGATCAGCGTGCAGGTGCTGAACGAGTTCACAAATGTGGCGCATCGCCGGCTGCACCTCTCGTGGCCGCAGATCGAGCAGGCACAAAAACCCATTCGGGTGCTGTTTCCCTCGCCAATGGCCATTTCGGTCCAGACGCATGAGGCTGCGGTAGCGATCGCGGCGCGCACGGGCTACCAGCCTTGCGACGCACTTAGCATCGCATCGGCCCTGGAGGCACAGTGCGAGACGTTGCTTTCTGAGGATTTGCAAGATGGTCGGATCATCGATCGGCGCCTGACAATCCGGAATCCCTTTCGCTAGCCCCTCGGCGCTTGCCTCCCGCCCGCAATGCGGCGGAAGATGCTGCCCGGAGGCGGGCCAATGAAAGTATCGTATTTCGAAACCGGACGTTACGTGCCGCCACCCGATATGCCGCGCGAATGGCCGGTGCCATCGGGAGCGTACGATCCCGATGTCGGGGCCGCCGCGTTCCGCGGCATGGTCGAGCGGGTCAAGTTCGTCGAAGAGCTCGGTTTCGATTGGGTCAGCGTCTCGGAGCACCACTATTCGCCACGCATCCTGACCCCCTCCCCGATCGTATCCGCCACGTGGCTCGCCGCGCGCACCGATAAGATCAAGATCGCCATGCTTGGCCCGATCGTGCCGGTGAACAACCCGATCCGCATCGCCGAGGAAATGGCGATGCTCGACTCGCTCGCGCCGGACCGTATCGTCGTGGGCCTGCTGCGCGGCACCACCAACGAATATCTCAGCTACGACCTGAACCCAGCCGAAGCGCGCGAGCGCACCGATGAAGGCATGGAACTGATCCTGAAAGCGTGGAGCGAGCCACAGCCGTTCGGCTGGCAGGGGCGGCATTTCCAGTATCGCACAGTCTCGATCTGGCCGCGTCCACAAGGGGCACATCCGCCAACCTACGCGCTCGGTACCAGTGCCGAGGCAGGCGAGTTCGCCGCGCGCCACCACATCGGGCTTGGTGTGTCCTATGGCACGTTCGAGCTGATGGCGAAGGCGACGCAATACTACCGTGAACGATGCGCGCACTACGGCTGGGAGCCGCAGCCCGACGACATCATCTACCGCGCCAACATGATCCTCGGTGAAACCGACGACGCGGCCGAGGACGCGCTGCGCCGGCGTGACAAGCAGGCCCCCTTCCCTGTACGCGCGGGCCTGCGCGATGCACTGATCGGCGCGGACATCTCGCGCAACGTCGCGGGCGAACGCCGGCCCGCCAATGTCGGTGGCGTATTGCCGATCAGCTTCTGTGGCGGCCCGGATCGCATCGTGGACCAGTTGCGCCAATGTCGCGAGCAAATCGGCGCCGGCTTCGTTGATCTGTCACTACAGGATCCGGGGACGGGCGATACAGACAGCATGATGCGCTCGCTGGAACTGTTCGGCCGGAAAGTGTTGCCACGCATTCGGGAGTTCTGACCGTGGCCTTTCAGGAAGCATTCGTCGAGGCGGACGGGTTCCGCATTCGCTACATGGTCGCGGGTACGGGCACGCCCTTGGTGCATCTGCATGGCGCCGGCGGGTTGCGATTGACGCGAGCGCACGAGCTCCTGAGCGGGCATCACCGTGTATACGTGTTCGAGATGCCAGGCTTCGGCGCATCGGCCGAGAACACGCGCAGCAGGTCGGTCATAGATCTCGCCACCACAATGGCCGCGGCGTTGGCTCAACTCGGCATCGAAAGTTGTGACGTAATGGGGACGTCGTTTGGTGCCCGGGTCGTGCTGTGGATGGCAATCCGACACCCAGCTCTGGTAAGGGCGATCGTCTTGGAAGGGCCTGGGGCGATTCGCCCCGACGGGCACCAGCCGCCCTCCGGAACGCCGCAGGAGATCGCGCGACTCATCTTCGCGCATCCCGAGCGGGCTCCTGCGTCACCGCCCCTCGCCCCCAACATCCGTGAACAACAAAGTGCACTGGTTCGGCGGCTCCGAGGACCCGATCGCGATCCGGACCTGGAAGCCCGGCTGCGCGATCTGGCGACGCCGGTTCTGGTGGTGTTCGGCACGCTCGACCGGGTGATGCCGCCGCAGATGGGCCGCTGCTACAAGATGCTGCTGCCCAACTGCCATCTGGTGTTCACCTACGATGCTGGCCACGAGGTCAGCACCGATCGGCCCGAAGCGTTCGCCGATGTCGTCGATGATTTCCTGGAGCGGCACGAGGCGTTCGTGATCAACCGCCGCGGCACTTTGATCGACCCGTAACCCTATTTGCCTATACAGAAGCGGGCGAACAGCGTGTCGAGGATATCTTCCACGCCGACCGCGCCGGTGATGCGGCCAAGCGCACGCAACGCAAGCCGAAGATCTTCCGCGCGAAGTTCCGGCAGCTCGGCTGTCCGGGCACCGGCAAGCCGGGCAGAGGCTTCCTGAAGCGCGGCCCGATGGCGCGCCTGGGTCAATGGCGGAGGGCCGGACGATTCGGTCAGCGACCGCGCCGCGTCGGCGAGGCGGGCCCGCAGGATGGCCAGGCCTTCGCCGGTCAGCGCGCTGACGCCGATGGCATCGTGGCCCACGCATCCGCCGAGATCGATCTTGTTGGCGACGCGGATGCAGTTCCCCGGATAGGTCGCGGCTGCCGCTGTCGCCGTCGCGTCCTCGACCGCGATCACCATGTCGGCGGTGGCTGCGCGAGCCTCGGCCCGGCGGACACCTTCGGCTTCGATTGCATCCTGGGTGGCACGCAATCCGGCCGTGTCCACCAGCGTCACCGGGACGCCGCCCAATACAACGCGCGTCTCCAGTGCGTCGCGCGTGGTACCCGGCGTGGCGGAGACAATCGCCACGTCGCGTTCGGCCAGCGCATTGATCAGCGACGACTTGCCGACATTCGGTGCCCCGCTGATGGCGAACACCAGCCCCTCGCGCAGCCGTTCACCGCGGCGATCGTCATTCAGGTGTGCCGTCATCTCGGTTTGCAGCGCGGCCAGTTCGACATCCACCTGTGCCTCGACCTCGGGAGGCAGATCCTCATCAGGGAAATCGATCAGAGCCTCCTGCTCAGCCAGCAGCAAGCGCAGCCGATCCGACCATCCGCGATACAGATTGCCCAGCGCTCCATCGAGCTGGCGCAACGCTTGCCGTCGCTGCGCCTCGGTCTCCGCGGCAATGAGATCGTGGACTGCCTCCGCCTCGGTCAGATCCATCCGCCCATTCAGGAACGCGCGGCGTGTGAACTCGCCTGGCTCCGCTGGCCGTGCCCCCAACGCCACCAGCGCGTCGGCCAAACCTGTCAACACCGCGCGACCGCCATGGAGATAAAGTTCCGCGCTATCCTCCCCCGTGTAGCTCCCGGGGCCGGGCAGCCAGACCACCATCGCCTGGTCGATTTCGCCCAGCCAGCGCAGCGATACCCGCCTTGGCGGCGGCACGCGTCCACACAGTCCCGCCAGCACCCGGCGGGCATCCGCTCCGCTGAGCCGCATCACTGCGATAGCGGCATGGCCAGCGCCGGAAGCGACGGCGAAGATGGTGTCAGCGTCCATGCCGCCCTATGTCATGCCGACACCGAAGGAGCGCAACGCCATGAACCTGCTGCGCCACGAGACCTCGCCCTATCTGCTGCAGCACGCCGACAACCCGGTGCACTGGCGCCCCTGGGGCGCCACCGCGCTGGATGAGGCGCGGGCAGCGAACAAGCCGATCCTGCTGTCCATCGGCTATGCCGCCTGCCACTGGTGCCACGTCATGGCGCACGAATCGTTCGAGGACGCGGACACGGCGGCGCTGATGAACGAGCGCTTCGTCAACATCAAGGTGGACCGCGAGGAACGCCCCGACATCGATCACCTCTACATGTCGGCACTGCACGCGCTGGGCGAGCAGGGCGGCTGGCCGCTGACGATGTTCATCGCCCCTGACGGCGCACCGTTCTGGGGCGGCACGTATTTCCCGCCGGAGCCGCGCTGGGGCCGGCCATCGTTCCGCCAGGTGCTGATGGGCGTGTCGGATGCCTGGCACGCCGGCGACGAGGCGGTGACGAAGAACACCGGAGCGCTGCGCCAGGTGCTGGCGCGGATGTCCGAGGCGCATCCTGGCGACCTCCCTGCCCCGGTCCACCTGGATGCAGTTGCCGCGGCGCTGCTGAAGTTGAACGATCCCGAGCATGGCGGCCTGCGCGGTGCACCAAAATTCCCCAATCCGCCCATCTTCCGCTTCCTCTGGCAGAACGCCTTCCGCACCGGCGCGCGCGAGGGACAGGAGACGCTGCACCTGATGCTGGAGCGGATGTCGCAGGGCGGTATATACGATCATCTGGGCGGTGGCTATGCGCGCTACTCCACTGATGCGGTCTGGCTCGTGCCACACTTCGAAAAGATGCTCTACGACAACGCGCAGCTGCTGGAGCTGCTGGCGCTGGCCCATGCTCATCGTCCGAATCCGCTGTACATCGCGCGGGCCGAAGAGACGGTCGGCTGGATGACGCGGGACATGACGGCCGCGGGCGCCTCGTTCGCTGCCTCGGAAGATGCGGACAGCGAAGGTGAGGAAGGCAAATTCTACGTCTGGACCGAGGCGGAGGTGGACGCGCTGCTGGCCGCAGCCTCGCCAGCCTTCAGGCGCGCCTATGACGTGACGCCGGGCGGCAACTGGGAGGGTCACACGATCCTGCGGCGCGTGACACCGCCCGGTTCCGACGAGGAAGAAGCCGCGCTGGCTCAGTCCCGGGCGATCCTGTTCGCGGCCCGCGAGAGGCGGATCCGTCCGGGACGAGACGACAAGGTGCTGGCCGACTGGAACGGGCTGACCATCGCCGCCCTGGCGCGCGCTGCGGCGGTATTCGGGCATGCGGAATGGCTGGAGCGTGCCGGCAACGCGCAGGACTTCATCCTGGCGGAGATGGCCGGCCCTGATGGCCGCGTGCAGCACGCCTGGCGCCTGGGGCGAGTGACCGCGGCGGGGTTGCTCGATGATCAGGCGGCCATGGCGCGCGCCTCACTGGCGCTGTTCGAGGCGACTGGTGACGCCCGGCGGCTCGAGCAGGCAATCCGGTTGGCGGATGCGACACAGGCGTTCGCGGACGGCCACGGCGGTTATTACACAACTGCGGCTGATGCCGTCGATGTGCCGCTGGCCCGTCCGCGCACGGCGGCAGACAACGCGACGCCGGCCGGGAACGGGGTCCTGGCTGAAGTGTTCGCCCGCCTGTGGCACCTGACCGGTGACCCGACCTGGCGCGAGCGGGCCGAGGCGTTGCTTCGGGCCTTCACCGGCAATCCGGACCAGCTGGCCGCGATGCCGACGCTGCTGGCGGCAGCCGATGTGCTTGAGGAAGCGACAACTGCGGTGATTGTCGGTGCCCCCTCTGACCTCTTGGCAGACGTCGCACTTGGCGCGGCTGATCCTGCCGTGGTCGTGCTCCGCGCCGGCGACCCCAGCCAGCTCCCGCCGCGACACCCGGCGTTCGGCAAGCCGGCCGGGGAACAAGGCCAAGGCGCGGTGGCGTATGTCTGCCGCCGTCAGATCTGCGGCTTGCCGGTCAGCGATCGACAGGCATTGGCGGGCGTACTCAAGGTCCGGGCCATTGGGGCCACTGCATGACGTTCGTGTTCCTGCACTCCATGCATTGCGAGCCGTTGGCTGCCGAGATTGTCGAGCACGACTGAGTTCCGGTTCTTGCAAATCGGTGAGCCGTGTGCGTCACAACGGGCAGCAGCCCACTTCCCCCAACACGATCGTTTGCCGTGTGACGCTCATGCTCGCTTCATTGCTAGATCGTGATCTTCGCAAAAATCTCATTGCAGCGCTTGAACGCTCTATCGATTGCCGCTGCCGGTGTCTTGCCGTTCTTGATCACGTCGGCATGGACCTGGCCCCAGATCTGCTCGGAGTCGCACTGGCCCCAGGCAGGCGAGAACGCATTGTAGAGCGGTACGGTCGGGTTCAACACCGCTTCTGTAACGTAGGGCTTAAGACATGGCATTTCGGTGCTGAGCCAGAACGGATCGTCCTTCACCAGCTGTGGAATTGCCGGCACCCACCGACCCAGGCCAGCCTTCAGGTTCTCGTTCATCACCTTCGGCTGCATGAAATACTTCATGAAGTCCTTGGCAACCGCGATATTCTTCGCTCCCTTCGGAATGTAGCCGCCACCGGCATTCAACATGGTCTTCATCGGCGTACCGTCGTTTTTGTTCGCCGGGGCCAGCACCTGCATGTCGTGATAGAATGCCTGCTTGTCCTTGATCATCGCGAGCTCGGTCGACAGCGTTCCGTCGAAATCCATCACGAACAGCTTCTCATGATAGCCGTTATTGTCGTCAGCATCATTCCAGCTCAGCGCCTCCGGCGGAACCAGACCCTCCTTGTAGAGATTTGTCATGAACTCGACCGACTTGATCGCTGCCTCGCGAATCTTCGGATCGTCGGTGTGCAGCTTTCCGTCAGGCGTCACGATACCCTCGCCGCCGTTGGCGATCAGGAAATGGCGGAACAGGTTGTTGCCATCGTTCGGGCCAACCGTGGTAATCTGAAGACCGCAGGCGTAGATCTTCCGCATACCCTTGGCTCGGAGCGGCGCCTGAACCTGCTTGAGGTATGTCCAGACGCCATCCCAGTTCTTGGGGATTTCCGACATTTTGAGCCCAGCCTTCTCGACCAGGTCACCCCAGATGTGGAACGGGGTGGCACCCTGCTTGACCGGGCAAATGTAGTAGCTGCGCTTTTTAGTGGCCCGGTTGTAGAAGGTCGAACATTGCTTCGCGGTTTCCGAAAGCTGCGCTTCATACGGCGCCACGACATCGGACACATCGACGATCTTATCGTCCCAGGCATTCTGCGGCAGGATCGTCTCCGGTGCGTCCATGAAGATCAGATCCGGCACGTCGCCGCTGGTTAGCGCAGATATCGTCTTTTGGTTTAACGCCATGAAAGGCAGGAGACTGTATTCGATCTTGTTGCCGCTCGCTTTCATGTAGTCTTCGCAGACCTTCCGCATGGCGACGTCTTCCTCGGGTATAAAGCCCTGCCCTGCCCAATAGACCGCCGTTTTGGCCTGCGCATTTGCGATGTAAGGACGAGCCAGGGGCGCCGTTGCTGCAGCACAAAGCGACGCACGAATTACCGATCGCCGGCTCATGATCTTCATGTCCGCTTTCCTCCCGTGTTTGAGCTGGCGCCATTTGCGCCATTATGAGGTTGACTTTTCCGTCACGTGACCACGACGTCGGACTGGTACACGTGGCCTTTGGTCTCCGGGCTCAGCAGCAGCGATACAAGGACGCTGACGAGGCCGACAGTGGTGCCGATCAGCATCGGGATGGCGAAACCGAGCTGATAGTTGATCGCGAAGTAGGTCAGCACCGGCGCCACGAGGCCACCGGATATCGCCCCGGTATGATAGGTGAAGGCGCTGGCGGTGGCCCGCACCTCAGTGGGGAAACGCTCGGTCAGGTAGCTCGGCAACTGACTGTACATCGCGCCGGCAAACAGCGACTGCGCCCAGAACCCGCCGATGATCCAGAATGGATCGGTGGTCAGCAGGTAGATCGGCGTGATGAAGATCCCGATGAATGCCGGGAGCATCATTGACCACCTTCGACCAAGAACGTCGCCAACCCAGCCCCAGAAGCACATCGCACCGAAGGCCAACAGATTGGCAACCACCAGCGGCAGGCCGACCATCAGCGGCCCCAGGCCGAGGTCCTTCTGCAGGTGCGTCGCGAACAGCGCCCAGATCGAATAGTAGGTGACGAAGCAGCTGGTCATCCACCAGCAGGCCAGCAATGTGTTGGCGAGGAAGCGCGGCTTGAAGATCGCGAACAGCGGTGTATGCACTTCGCGCTGCTGCTCGCGTTGTTTCCTGCGATTCTCCAGCCAGACCTCTGGCTCCTTGACGTATTTGCGCACCCAGACCACAGCGAGCGCCGGCAGAACGCCGATCCACAACATGCCGCGCCAACCGATGAGGTCATCGCACAGCGCGAATATCAGCGCGGACATCGCGAAGCCGATCCCCCATGAGCCTTGCAGGACGCCGCTCATGAAACCGCGCGAGCGCACGGGCCACGACTCCATCGCCAGCGACGCGCCCGCGGGCCACTCGGCACCCATGCCAATGCCCAGCAACGCGCGGAAGAAGAACAGGAAGGCGAAGCTCGGCGAGAACCCGGCGATGAAGTTGCAGAGCGAGTACCACAGAATGGAGATCATCAGCGGTGTCTTGCGTCCCACCCGATCCGCCAGCCACCCCGACGCGGTCGCGCCAACCAAGCGCAGCCATAGCGTGACAGTGAATACGGCCGCCACGTCAGTCAGTGGAACTTTGAACTCGTTGGCGATCGGCACCATGATCAGAAGGAAGATGGTGAAGTCGAACGCATCGAGCGTCCAACCCAGCCAGGCGGCCCACCAAGCGATCCATTGGTCCTTGGTGGGTTCTTTCCACCATGGCACCCGCGCAAGCGTGACGGATGATGACATGATCGACTTACCTCCCCGGAACCAGAGCGTCACGGACACGGCAGACACGGACGGACGGATACCTGGGGGCGACACGGCGCTTCCCAGGGACGGGACGAGACGGTCAAGCCAACACTAGTGGGCATGCCTGCTATGCGTCAAATTAATAAGCGGATTGGCTTCCAATGTCTTTTGGACTGGCCTCACGACTGGTTCTCAGCCCGTGATTCGGCTCCGAAGTCTCATTCGGGTTCCAACCGCGAATACCTGAATGCGCCTGATTTCGTGCCGACGCGCACCGGCGCGATGGGAGGGCAACGGACGTCTTGCGATCGCCGGGCGCTGCCTCAACCAGACCGGCCGCGCCCCTACCCCTGATGCTCCCATCGCATTGCCCACAGCAAGCCGCGGGCGCTATCGTCCATGACACATCGTTCTGCTGGGAGGCGGGTCATGATCCATCACATCTCAATTCCGGCGCGCGAACCGCAACGTGTCGCCGAAGTGCTGGCCGAACTGATGGGCGGCCGCTGCGTCCCGTTTGGCCCGCTTGAAGGCGCGTTCATGGCAACCAGCGGCGATGCCCATGGCACCATGATCGAGGTCTATCCGGATCAGGCCACCCTCGACATCCCGGATCGCGATGAGCAGGTCGTGTTCGGCAAGAACCAGGCGCCGCCGCACACCTGGCCGTTCCACGCGTTCCTCTCGGTGCCTCTGGAGACGGAGCAGGTGGAACAGATCGGTGCGCGCGAAGGCTGGCGTGCCAAGACGTTCGGCCGGGGCATGCAGGGCCATAAGCCGTTCTTCCACGTCATCGAGTTCTGGCTGGAGAACCGCGTGATGATCGAGGTCGCACCGCCGGCGATGGTGCAGGAGTACCAGGACTTTTTGAAGAGTGTTGCGCCGGCGAC
>Ga0310811_10006071_pt1 | contig 15392 bp, 11 predicted proteins | sample YCmetagenome_FD_207642 | JGI IMG/M metagenome (GOLD analysis project Ga0310811, IMG submission 207642) | Soil microbial communities from experimental microcosm in Duke University, North Carolina, United States - YC | ecosystem: Engineered > Artificial ecosystem > Soil microcosm > Unclassified ...
CAGCCGAACCATCCACCCACCCAGGCGACCACCACCCCGACGAACGCCCCACCCCAGACACCCACTCACCACGACCAGGCGCCCGCCCGACCGGCTCAACAATCTCGAACAACTCCCCCACAACCCCCACCCCGATCAAATTCGAACACCTGCACGAATCATTTCACGAGAATAGGTGGACAACAACCAATACCAATGAGTAATCAAGGAGCTCGCGAAAACGAGATATCCCCATTTACACACTTAAACACTTTCGTTCAGAAATAATGTCCCATCGCAATCGTCCGATCCGACCGGTCCGCCCCGTCGCACGGCACACCACCGCGACCAAGCAAGATCGCTCAACGTCAACAATCTCGTCTACCAGCGAAAATGCCCCGCCGAACGGCGACTGCGAGATCACACCTACGACCTTGCGGACCCCACCCCGAGCTCCGGCATCCCATCAATGGATGCCGAGATCTAGGCACGAACAGAAATCGCGGCACACACGAATCAAATAGCTAGATACCGCCCCAACACCCGATTCCCGATATACCAGAGTCGAGAATAAACAGCCCGAATAGGCCAGGGCCCGCGGCAGCGACGGTCGACATCGCCGCAGAGATCGGCGGACGGTCACAACTGGTGCACGTCGCAGGTCAAGGTGCACGCCACAGGTCAAGTGGCCGTAGATACCAGTCATAACCAGGGTAAAACTGGGCGTTGACAGCACCACGTGACACCTGGTCTCATTAGGAAACCTTCCTAACTAACCTGCAAGGGTTCCTCCCCCAGCAGCCGCCACCCCCTCTCGACCCGCGCGCTCCCCCCCAACGTCGCAACGTGTTTCTCCACCTCGCCGTTGGATGCCGGCGAGATCGGCGGAGAAACGGAGAGACACAGTGACAGACCTGCCCAAGAGCAGGCGTACCCCCCGGCGAGGCGCTCTCCTGCTCGCCGTAAGCGTCGCCGTACTCCCGATGCAGTCAGCAGCGGGATGCGCAGCGGCAGACGCCACCCCGGCCAAGGTGGACCCCGCCAAGGTGGCCGCACTCGACTCCGTGACGGACTCGCCCGACACGGCCCTCCCCGCGTCCGACGGCGGGGGGAACGTGGCCGAGCCCACCCAGCCCGCCAAGCCCTCAAGCACCGGCAAGGCCGGTCCTGCGAGCGGAGCGGGCACGGCCGGCAAGCCCGGCACCACGGCCACAGCCAAGCCCAAGCCCAAAGCAAAGGCCAAGGCCAAAGCCGCGGCCGTCGACCTGACTGATCCGAAGAAGAAGGAGATCGCGATGGAGCTCGTCTCCAGCGCGGAGAACTCCTCTCTCGATTGGAAGGCCCAGTACAAGTACATCGAGGACATCGACGACGGCCGGGGCTACACGGCGGGCATCATCGGCTTCTGCTCCGGCACCGGCGACATGCTGGAGCTCGTCGAGCTCTACGCCCAGCGCAAGCCCGGCAACGTGCTCGCGCCGTACCTGCCCGCGCTGCGCAAGGTGAACGGCACGGACTCGCACAAGGGCCTGGACCCGAACTTCACCAAGGACTGGCGCAAGGCCGCGGCCGACACGGCCTTCCAGCAGGCGCAGAACGACGAGCGCGACCGCGTCTACTTCAATCCGGCGGTGAAGCAGGCCAAGTCGGACGGCCTGCGCGCGCTCGGCCAGTTCATCTACTACGACGCGATGGTCATGCACGGGCCCGGCGAGGACAGCGTCAGCTTCGGCGGCATCCGGAAGACCGCCATGAAGAAGGCCAAGACCCCCGCGCAGGGTGGCGACGAGGTCACCTACCTCAACGCCTTCCTGGACGCCCGCAAGGCCGCGATGAAGACCGAGGAGGCCCACAGCGACACGAGCCGGGTCGACACCGCGCAGCGGGTCTTCCTCAAGGCGGGCAACCTCGACCTCAACCCGCCGCTGAAGTGGAAGGTCTACGGCGACAGCTACAGCATCAACAGCTGAGCCCGGCCGAAGAAAAAGGATCTTCCCCGTCGACGGGGAAGATCCTTTTCTGAGTGCTACGGGGTTCTATGCAGGCGTCAGACGGCGCCGAGGACGTCCACCACGAAGACCAGGGTGTCGGTGCCCTTGATGCCACCTTGGGCGTTGCCCTCCTTGCCGTACCCGAGGTCCGGCGGGATGGAGATCAGGACGCGGCTGCCGACCGGGACCCCGGTGAGCCCCTGCGCCCAGCCCTTCACGACCTGGTTGAGCGCGAACGTCGCCGGCTCACCGCGCTGCCAGCTGGAGTCGAACTCCTTGTCGGTCCCCCAGATCTTGCCCGTGTAGTGGGCGAGGATCATCTGGTCGGCCTTGACCTGCGGCCCGGAGCCCTTGATCACGGTCTTGACCACGAGGTCCTTCGGCGCCTTGGCGTCGGTCTTGGTGGTCAGCGTGGGCGCCTTGTCACCGCCCGGGTTCTCGAGCTTGACCCCGTCCACGGCGGGGTCCACCGCGGCGCCCTGGGCGGCCTTCGGTGCGGCGGACTCGACGTCGACCACCAGCACCTGCGAGGTGGTGGTGAAGTCGGTGCCCTGGTCCTTGGCCTGCGTGATCTGGTCGGGGCTCAGGCTGTCCTTGGCGACGACGGCGACGACCCGGCCTCCCGGCTTGGCGCCGACGAGAGCGTCATGCAGGGACTTCGGAAGCTGAGGGCTGACCGTGACGAACTCGGAATGACCCTGGTCGTAGTCGGAGCCCGACGACTTGTTCTCCTTGCCGTCCCAGTTGTAGACGGTCACCTTGGCCGTGAGGACGTCGCCGTCCTTGGCCGCCGTGCCGGAGCCGTCCAGAACCTTCAGGGACGACGACGTGAGCGGAGGCTGGCCCGCCGGGAACGTCACCGTCGGCTTCTTGCCGGCCTCTCCCGCCACTTTCAGACCCGCGGCGGCGGCGGTTCCCGCGCCCGTGCTGGGAGACGCGGTCTTCTGCGCGGTCCCGCAGGCTGCGGCGAGCAACAAAGGCAAGGCTGCGGCGACTATTGCCGTACGGCGGCGCATGTGGAATCCCTCAGAAAGACAGCTAGGTTCGGGTAACCCTACCCGAACCCGCTGTCGGAACGACGTAAGGAGATCACATTCCGGCGATGAGCTTGTCAACCCTTTCATCGACGCTGCGGAACGGATCCTTACAGAGCACGGTCCGCTGGGCCTGGTCGTTCAGCTTGAGGTGGACCCAGTCGACGGTGAAGTCGCGCCGCTTCTCCTGTGCCTTGCGGATGAACTCGCCGCGGAGTCTGGCTCTCGTGGTCTGCGGCGGAACCGACTTCGCCTCGAAGATCTTGACGTCACTCGCCACCCGCTCGACGGCCCCCCGCTTCTGCAGCAGGTAGAACAGGCCGCGCTTGCGGTGGACGTCGTGATAGGCGAGATCGAGCTGGGCGACTCGCGGCGATGAGAGCGGAAGGTCGTACTTCTGCCGGTAACGTTCGATCATCTGGTACTTGGTGACCCAGTCGATCTCCCGCGACACGAGGTCGAGATCGCCGGTGTCGACGGCGCGGAGCGTCCGCTCCCAGAGCTCCAGCACCCGCTTGCTGATCTCGTCACCGCCGCGCCGGTCGACGAAGTCCCGCGCCTTGGTGAGGTACTCCTGCTGGATCTCCAGGGACGAGGCCTCCCGCCCGTTGGCGAGCCGGACCCTCCGGCGGCCGGTCATGTCATGCGACACCTCGCGGATCGCCCTTATCGGGTTCTCCAGCGACAGGTCCCGCATCACGACGCCGGCCTCGATCATGCGCAGCACGAGGTCGGTGGCGCCGACCTTGAGCAACATGGTCGTCTCGCTCATGTTCGAGTCGCCGACGATGACGTGCAAGCGGCGGAACCGCTCGGCGTCGGCGTGCGGCTCGTCGCGCGTGTTGATGATCGGACGTGACCGGGTGGTGGCCGAAGAGACACCCTCCCAGATGTGCTCGGCCCGCTGGGACACGCAGTAGACCGCACCGCGCGGCGTCTGCAGCACCTTGCCGGCCCCGCAGATGATCTGGCGGGTGACGAGGTAGGGGATGAGGACGTCGGCCAGCCGCCCGAACTCCCCGTGCCGGCCCACGAGGTAGTTCTCGTGACAGCCGTAGGAGTTGCCGGCGGAGTCGGTGTTGTTCTTGAACAGGTAGATGTCTCCTGCGATGCCCTCCTCGCGTAGACGCTTCTCGGCGTCGACGAGGAGACCTTCGAGGATGCGCTCCCCCGCCTTGTCGTGGGTCACCAGCTCCACGACGTTGTCGCATTCAGGGGTGGCGTACTCGGGATGACTGCCCACATCCAGATACAGACGGGCGCCGTTACGGAGAAATACGTTGCTCGATCGGCCCCAGGACACCACTCGCCGGAACAGGTACCGCGCCACCTCGTCCGGTGACAGCCTGCGCTGCCCCCTGAACGTGCAGGTGACGCCGTACTCGTTCTCCAGCCCGAAGATGCGTCGATCCATCACTTAACCCTATTCCCCGAATGTGACAACCGGATAGGGATCACCTGGTAATCGCCGAGCCTGGCCTTGGTGGTTACTCGGCCGAGCCGGTGTCGATGTCTCCGTCCGGAGCGGTCGGAGGCTCCGGCAACGAGACGTCTTCGGCGGCAGGCTTATCCGGTGGTGTCTCGGACTTGGCCGTCTCGAGCAGTTTCTCGAGGCGGGGACCGGCGAGGCGCAAGAACTTTCGATGCTCGCGGCCGCGGTCGAGGACCGCCACCTCGATCTGGGTGGTGGGAGGGCGCTCGCCTCCCGGCTCGGTCAGGGCGACCAGGGCGGCCTCGAGCGCCTCCGGCAGCGGCAGGTTGTCCCTGTAGCGCTCCTTGAGGCGGCCCGCGACGGCCTCGGCCTGTCCGCCGATGACGGCCATGCCCTGCTCGTCGAACACCGACCCGTCGAAGGTCAGCCGGTAGATCTGGTCATCGGACTGGGATTCGCCGACCTCCGCGACGACGATCTCCACCTCCAGGGACTTGATCGACTCGGTGAAGATCATGCCGAGCTGCTGGGCGTACAGGTTGGCGAGACCGCGGCCGGTGACGTCGTTGCGGTTGAAGGTGTAGCCGTTGATGTCCGCGTAGCGGATGCCGGCCAGGCGGAGCGACTCGAACTCGTTGTACCGCCCGACCGCGGCGAAGCCGATCCGGTCGTAGATTTCACTGATCTTGTGGAGAGCCTTGGACGGGTTGGGCGCCACGAACAGGATGCCGTCGGCATACTGCATGACGACCACGCTGCGGCCTCGCGCGATGCCCTTTCGCGCATACTCCGCCCTGTCCCGCATGATCTGCTCGGGTGAGGCATATCCAAAGGGCATGGACACCGGGGGTGTTCCTCTCTACGAGTTAGCGCAGCGGGGCGATCGGTCCGTCGGGGGCTTCCATCCGTACGGCGATCACGGCCTGGACGAGCTCCGCGATCTCGTCGTCGGGCAGCCGGCGGTAGCCGTCCGCGGTGATCACGGAGATCATCGGCCAGATCTTCCGCGTCACATCGGGCCCGCCGGTGGCCGAGTCGTCGTCGGCCGCGTCGTACAGCGCGTTGAGGCACGCCATGACGGTGTCCTCGGGTGAGGCGTTCTCGCGGTACAGCTTCTTCAGCGAACCGCGCGCGAAGATCGAGCCCGAGCCGATCGAATGGTAGTTCCGCTGCTCGTACGGCCCGCCGCCCACGTCGTAGCCGAAGATCCGCCCGCCGTCGACGGCCGGGTCGTAGGCCGCGAACAGCGGCACGACCACGAGGCCCTGCATCGCCATGGCGAGGTTGCCGCGGATCATCGTCGCCAGCCGGTTGGCCTTGCCCTCGGTGGACAGGGACCGGCCTTCGGTCTTCTCGTAGTGCTCGAGCTCCACGCGGTAGAGCCGGGCCATCTCGATGCCCGTGCTCGCGGTGCCCGCGATGCCCATGCAGGAGTAGTCGTCGGTGCGGAAGACCTTCTCGATGTCCCGCTGGGAGATGATGTTGCCCGAGGTGGCGCGGCGGTCGCCGGCCATCACCACTCCCCCGGCACACGTCGCCGCGACGATCGTGGTCGCGTGGGGGATCTGATCACCGACCGGCACGGCCGGCGTCTGCGCCCGGGACGGCAGCAGATCCGGCGCGTACGCGCCGAGAAACTCGGTGAAAGACGAGGACCCCGTGTATGTGAAGAGGTTGTTCATCCCGGCCTGCTGAGATGCCACGCGACTCCCTCCAAGCGTGCGTTGTTACGCCCGACCCTACTCATGTCACCGCACTGGTTGCACTCTTCCCGATCAGCTCAGCGCGAACCTCGTTTCTTGATCGTCGTTCCGGCCGCGCCTGCGGTTGAACCCCCGCGGGCACCGCCCCCGTTCTTCACTGCTTCACCAAACCGTTTCTTTACTCGTTAGTTGTCCCGTGCGACTGTCGATTTTGTCTGTACGTCATGACTTTGACGCGGAGGTCTTCATGAGACCTGTACTCGCGGCGGTGGCGGGAGCCGTACTGGTCCTCGCGGCCTGCGGAACGGGAAGCGAATCCTCGGACGGCAGTGTCACCCTCATCATCACGTCGAACGCGATCTCCGGCGGAAAGAACGCCGAGACGGCCGACTGGACGACCCGGTGGGTCATCCCCGAGTTCGAGAAGGAGCAGAAGGCGAAGGGCCGCCAGGTCCACGTCCTGTTCCAGCCGAGCGGTGTCGACGACGAGCAGTACAAGACGAAGATCGCCCTCGACCTCAAGTCGCACGCCGGGGCCGACGTGATCGACGTCGACGGCATCTGGGTGGGCGAGTTCGCCCAAGCCGGCTACATCAAGCCGCTGTCCGAGGTCGCCGGCCCCGAGGTCGACTCCTGGGAGGGCTGGAACCAGATCCCGAAGGCCGTACAGGGGCTGGGGATCTTCGAGGACAAGAAGTACGGCCTGCCGCAGGGCACCGACGGCCGCGTCCTGTACTTCAACAAGGACCTGTTCAAGAAGGCCGGCCTGCCGGCCGACTGGCAGCCCACGAGCTGGCAGGAGATCATCCACGCCGGCAACGCCCTGAAGGCCGCCGGGGTGCCGGTGCCGATCCAGCTCAACGCGGGCACCGCGATGGGTGAGGCGACGACCATGCAGGGCGCGCTGCCGCTCCTCGCGGGCGCGGGAGCGCAGATCTGGGCCGACGGCAAGTGGACGGGCGGCTCCCAGGCGCTGAAGGACGTGCTGGGCTTCTACCACCAGATCTACACGACCGGGCTCGGCGATCCGAAGCTTCAGCAGGAGGCGCAGGGCAGGGACAAATCGTTCGCCCAGTTCGCCGAGGGCAAGATCGGCATCCTGGCGGAGGGCGACTACTTCTGGCGGGCAGTCGTCGAGCCCAAGGCCGGCGTCGCCCCGATGCAGAACAGGGACGCCGCAGTCGGGTACGCCCTCATCCCCTCCGAGCGCCCCGGCTCGGGCATCCGCGGGCAGGACTTCGTCAGCATGTCGGGCGGCGCCGTACGGGTCCTGAACCCGAACTCGAAGAACCCGAAGCTGGCCTGGGAACTGCTGTCGTTCATGCATTCGGCCAAGGCCACCACGTCGCAACTCGCGGGCGCGGCCAGGATCACCTCGCGCACGGACGTGAACGACGAGGTGCTCGGGGTCGACCCGATGCTGAAGTTCGTGTCGGACGAGGTGCTGCCGATCACGGCCTACCGTCCGCCGCTGGCCGTGTATCCGGAGGTGTCGGTGGCGCTGCAGGAGGCCACCGCCGCCGTCGTCTCGGGCAAGACGGTCGACGAGGCGGCCGCCGCTTACCAGCAGAAGGTGGAATCCCTCGTCGGCGGCGCCGCCAATGTCGCAAGCTGACCCATCGGGCCTGGGACGCGCACGAGCCGTCGGGTTCGTGCTCCCAGGCCTGGTGCTGATCGGGATCTTCCTGATCTTCCCGGCGCTGTGGACCATCTATCTCGGCCTGACCGACTACCGGCTGACCGGCCTCGCCGCGGCGAACCCGCAGGTCGTCGGCTTGGACAACTACACCACGGCGCTGGGGGACGACCGGTTCCGCAACTCGCTGTGGCTGACCGTGCAGTACGTGCTCGGCTCGGCGGTGGTGGGCCAGGCCGCGCTCGGGTTCGCCATCGCGTGGATGTTGCGCAACCGCCCCGGGCCGGTCAAGCGCATCACCGAGGGCCTCGTGCTGCTCGCCTGGATCCTGCCGTCGTCGGTGGTCGCGTTCCTCTGGATCGCGCTGCTGGACCGCGACGAGGGCACGCTGAACGCGCTGCTCCACACGCCGGGGTTCGCCTGGCTGCTCGACTACCCCATGTTGTCGATCATCGTGTTCAACATCTGGCGGGGCACGGCCTTCTCGATGATGTTGTACGGCGCGGCGCTGGAGAACGTGCCCCCGTCCCATCTGGAGACGGCCAGGCTCGCGGGCGCGTCGACCTTCCAGCAGCTCAGAGATGTCGTGTTCCCGAGGATCAAGGGCCACGTGCTGACCAACCTGCTGCTGATCAGCCTGTGGACCTTCAACGACTTCACCTCGTTCCAGCTCACGGCGGGCGGGCCCGAGGGCCGTTCGGAGATCCTCCCCGTGTACATCTACAACGTCGCGCTCAGCGGCGGCCAACTGGGCTTCGGTGCGGCGATCTCGTTCCTCGTCCTGCTGATCAACCTCGTCTTCGCCTTCATCTACCTGCGCCTGCTTCGCGACCGCAGGAAGGTGGTCGTCCCATGACCCGCGAGGGGGCTGAGGCGAGCGCGGGTGTGAGGCAGCCGAGGCGCGACGAGGGAAGGCACCGCCGCGAAGAACCCGCGAGCGGTCGTGCCGGAGGCACGGCCATGACACGCCACGCGCTCGCGACGATCGGCCGCGCCACGTTCCTCGCGGTCGTGCTGGGGTTCTTCTCCCTGCCGCTGCTCTGGCTCGCCTCCGCGCCGTTCGACGCGCACCCGTCGATCACGACGTCGCTGCCGGAGTTCACGTTCGGCAACTTCCGGTCCCTGCTCGACAACCCGTATGTCATGAGCTCGCTGCGCAACTCGCTCCTGCAGGCGGCCGGCAGCGCGGCGCTCGTGGTGGTCCTGGCGGCCCTGGCGGCGTACGCGCTCTCCCGGGTGCGGGTGCCCGGCAGGGACGCGCTCCTGTACGTGCTGCTGCTCCTGTCCTCCGTGGTGACGGGGACCGCGGCGATGGTGCCGCTGTTCGAGCTGGCCACGCGGCTGAACCTGATCGACACCCACCTGGGGGTGATCCTCACGCTGTCGGGCGGCCTGCTCCCGGCCGCGATCTTCATTCTCAAGGACTTCATGGACGGCACGCCCACGTCGTACGAGGAGTCGGCCCGGGTGTTCGGGGCGTCGCCGCTGCAGATCCTGCGGCACATCGTGATCCCGCTGGTACGGCCCGGCCTGGCCACGATCGCGGTGTGGGCGGTCGCCAACGTGTGGGGCAGCTTCCTGCAGCCCTTCATCCTGCTCCGCGATCCCGACAAGTCCCCCGGCGCGGTGATCCTCTACACGCTCTACACCGAGGGCGGCGCGCCGCGTCTCGACCTGATCTCGACGTTCTCGCTGCTCTACTCGCTTCCGGTGGTCGTGATGTACGTGTTCGTCAGCCGCAGGTACGGCTTCCGCTTCCACGGAGGGATCAAGAGGTGATCTCGCTCAGCGGTCTGACCAAGGAGTTCCCCGGAGGCGTCCGGGCGATCGACTCCCTCGACCTCGAAATCGGCGACGGCGAGTTCTTCGCCCTGCTCGGCCCCTCGGGGTGCGGGAAGACGACGTTGTTGCGGACGATCGCCGGCCTGGAAACCCCCACATCCGGAAATATCGGGATCGGGGGGGCCGACGTGACCGGGTTGCCCCCCGGACGGCGGGACGTCGCGATGGTCTTCCAGGACTACGCGCTCTTCCCCCACATGGATGTCACGTCCAACATCGCCTATCCCCTGCGGATCAAGAAGGTCTCCCGGGCGAGGCGGGAGGCCAAGGCGGCCGAGACGGCCTCCCGCCTCAGCCTCTCCGAACTGCTGGCGCGCAGGCCCGCCCAGTTGTCCGGCGGCCAGCAGCAGCGGGTCGCCCTGGCCAGGGCCATCGCCAGCCGCCCCCAGGTGTTCCTGTTCGACGAGCCGCTGTCGAACCTCGACGCCCGGCTGCGCCTGGAGGCGCGCACGTTCCTCAAGCGCCTCCAGCGTGAGCTCGCGGTGACCACCGTCTTCGTGACGCACGACCAGGGAGAGGCGCTCGCGCTCGCCGACCGGATCGCCGTCATGAACGCCGGGCGGATCACGCAGGTCGGCACGCCGTCCGAGGTCTTCCACCGGCCCGCCGACCCCTTCGTGGCCGGTTTCATCGGCTCCACCCCCATGAACCTGCTGCCCGCCTCGGCCGAAGGGGGCGAACTCCACGTCGCCGGCGCCGTGCTCCCCCTCCCGCGCGACATCGCGGACGGCCCTCTCGTGTACGGCCTCCGGCCGGAATATGCGGACTTATCACAATCCGCACTCATCGGGAGGCGAGACGCCTTCTCGGGGAAGGTAGCCGTCGTGGAGAATCTCGGCACCGCCCACCTCGTCACGCTCGAGTCGGGGGACCTGCTGATCCAGGTCGTCGTACCCGAGGGAGACGAGCCCGCCATCGGCGCCTCCGCCTGGGCCGTCCCCCGTCCCGGCCGCGCCCTCCTCTACCGCGACGACCGACTCCTCACGGGAGCCTGAGGATGGCCTGGATCACGGGAGCGCCCGGAGAGACGATCCGGGGGACGTGGACGCTCGACGACCGGATCTCCGGCCCGGTCAAGGAGGTCGCGTTCGAGATCCCGGCCGGCACCGCCGCCCTCACGGTGCGGCTCGGCCACGACAGCTCGGCGGGGGTGCTCGACCTCGGCTGCTCGGGCCCGGACGGCTTCCGCGGCTGGTCGGGCGGTGCCCGCACCGAGTACACGATCGGCCCCCTGTGGGCGACCCCCGGCTACCTTCCCGGCGACATCGAGCCCGGGGTCTGGCGGGTGCTGATCGGCCTTCATCGCATCCCCCTCGAGGGCATGCCGTACGAGATCACGGTGATCGCCCACCCGCGGCCGCCCGCCGCGCCGCGCGATCACCCGAGCCGGTGCAAGCGCGCACCCCGTGACCCGCACCGGCAGCCCGCCGCCGCGCGCCGGGGCCTGCCCTCGCTCGACGGGTTCCACTGGCTGGCCGGAGACCTCCACGCCCACACGCATCACTCGGACGGCTCGCTCAGCGTCTACGAACTGGCGTGCTTCGCGGCCGACCGCGGCCTCGACTTCCTCGCCGTCACCGACCACAACACGGTCAGCCACCACGCCGACCTGGCCTCCGGGTCGGCGCTCGCCGGCATCCTGCTCGTTCCCGGGCAGGAGGTCACCACCGATCTCGGCCACGCCAACGCGCTGGGCGACATCGGCTGGGTCGACTTCCGGCGCCCGCCCGACGAGTGGGCCCGTGCCGTGGAGGACCGGGGCGGGGTGTTGTCGGTCAACCATCCGCTGGCGGCCGACTGCGCGTGGCGGCACCCGTTCGGCAGCCGGCCGAGGACGGCCGAGCTATGGCACTGGAGCTGGTGGGACCGGACGTGGGGCGCGCCGCTCGCCTGGGGGCAGGCGTGGGCGGACGACCTCGTCGTCGTGGGCGGCGGGGACTTCCACCGGCCGGAGGACGGGCACCCGCCGGGGGCTCCCACGACGTGGGTGCTCGCCGACTCCGCGTGCGACGGCGCGGACAAGGTCGTGCGGGCGGTGGCAGACGGCCGAACCGCGGTGTCGGCGTCGCCCGACGGGCCGCTGCTGCTCCGGCACGGCGAGGAGTTCCTCGTGGCCGGCGGGGACGGGCTCGTGTTGTGGGGTCCGGAGACGCGGCGGGTCATCCGCGGGGACCGCGTGCTGGTGCCGGCCCGGCCGGGCGTCCATCGGCTCGAGACGCCGGTGAACGAGGTGATGGCCCTGTGCACCTGACCCCCGCCGCACCTGGCACGGCCTTTGCGGGAAGGCAGGCGTGATCACACCGGCATCGTGGGAAGGTCACGTGGCAGCCGGGGAAGCCCGCGTGATGGTGGGGGGACGGTGACGGGCGTGGACGTGGTGAAGGTGGCCGTCGTGGGCCTGGGCGTGGCCGGTCAGGTCGTCTACCTGCCGTTGCTGGCGCGGCGTCGCGACATCTTCCGGGTCTCCGCCGTCTGCGACCTCGACCGCGAGCACGCGGAGAACGTGGGGCGCGACATCGGCGCCACGGCGTTCGACGACCCGATCGTCATGATGGACAGGGGCGGATTCGACGCGCTGATCGTCTTGACCAACGGGTCCCACGGGCCGCTCGTGAAGGCGGCCCTCGACCGCGGCTACTGGGTGCTCTCCGAGAAGCCGCTGGCCTACAGCCTGGCCGAGCTGAAGGGCGTCCCCGAAGACGCCCGGCTCATGGTGGCCTACATGAAGCAGTACGACCCGGCGACGCAACGCATGCTGGACGCGCTGCACGAGGCGGGCGGGGCGGCCGCGATCCGCCATCTGGACGTCACCGTGCTGCACCCGTCGGACGAGTCGCAACTGCTGTTCGCCAGGGCACGCGCGACGAAGCCCTCGCCCGAGCGGCTGGCACCGTACGCGGAGGCCGACGAGCGGGCGCTCACCGCCGCGGTCGGAGCGTCGTCGGAGCGGCTGCGGCGCCTGTACGCCCGGGTCGTGCTGGGCAGCATCTGCCACGACCTGTCCCTCATGCGGATGTTCACCGGCCCGCCCGACACGGTGGACCACGTGTCGGTGTGGCCCGTCGACGCTTTCCCGCCGTCGGTCGAGGTGAGCGGCACGTTGCGCGGCAGCGGTTCCGGCAGGTACGGCATCCGCTGGCACCATCTGCCGAGCTATCCCGCCTACCACGAGACCGTGCTGGTGCACCACGAGCACGGCTCGCTGGAGCTGGAGTTCCCTTCCCCCTACCTCCTGAACGCCCCGACCACCCTCACCTGCCTGTCGCGGGTCGGCACGACCGAGCGGCGAACGGTCTACCGGGACGTGGCGGAGGCGTTCGAACGGCAACTCGTCGCCTTCCACCGGTTCGTCACCCAGGAGGAACCTCCTCTCACCGGGCTCGAGGGCGCCATGGAGGACATCGTCACCGCCCAGCGGATCATCCGCCGCTATGCCGAATGGGCCGGCATCCCCATCAGCGGCGAATGCGTCGAGAAGAGCGAGCGCACGCGTGAACCCATTACCGGCCCCCTCGGATGATCGTCCCGAGATCGTCGTCGTCCCTCACACCCACTGGGACCGCGAGTGGTACCTCCCGTTCCAGCGGTTCCGGATGGGCCTGGTCCGCATGCTCGACGACGTCCTGTCCGCGATGGACGACGACCCGGCCTACCGGTTCACCATGGACGGCCAGCTCGCCGCCGTGGAGGACTACCTGGAGATCCGGCCCTCCCGCCGCGACGACATCGTCCGCCTCGTCACCGAGGGCCGGTTCGCCGTCGGCCCGTGGCTGATCCTGGCCGACGAGTTCCTCTGCTCCGGCGAGACCCTGATCCGCAACCTCGAGTACGGCATGCGCGGCTCGGCCGCGCTCGGCGGGGCGATGCGCGTCGGCTATCTTCCCGACCAGTTCGGGCACTGCGCCCAGATGCCGCAGATCCTGGCGTCCGCCGGACTGCGCCACGCCTGCCTGTGGCGCGGGGTCCCGGCGCACGTCGACCGGGACGCGTTCGTCTGGACGGGCGCCGACGGCACCACGGTGACGACCAGATACCTGCCCGGAGGGTACGGCAACGCCGTCGCGCTCCTCAGCGGCCCGCCCGAGGGCCTGCCCGACCGCGTCGCCGCCTTCGCCTCCGCGATGGACGGCTGGCGCTCCGACGCCCTGCTGCTCGCGATGTACGGGGCCGACCACTCGGCCCCGTCCCGTGAGATCACCGCCGCGGGACTGCGCGTCGCGACCCTCGGCGAGTTCATGGACACAGCAGCAAGCGCCGCCAAGGGCGCCGACGGCGACCTTCCGCGGGTGACCGGCGAGCTGAGGTCGCACGCGCGGGCCAACATCCTGCCCGGCGTGATCTCCGCTCGCGTGGGGCTGAAGCAGGCCATGGCCCGGGCCGAGCGGGTCATCACGCGATACGCCGAGCCGCTGTCCGCCCTGTGGCTCACCGACCGCACGGCCTCCGCGCGACTGCTCGATCTCGCCTGGCGGCGCGTCATCGCGTGCAGCGGGCACGACTCGGTGACCGGCTGCGGCGCCGACGAGACGGCGCAGCAGGTGGCCGCCAGGATCGCCGAGGCCGAGCAGATCGGTCAGGCCGTCGTCGACCTCGTCGGATCGTCCCTCGCCGCGTCGGCGGGGAAGGACGCGACCGTGGTCGTCAACCCCTCGCCGTTCGAGCGGTCCGGCCTCGTGCTCGCCGACCTCCCCGAGCACAGCGCCACCCTCGTGGGCCCCGACGGCCGGGCCGTACCCGTCCAGCGTCTGGAGCACGCCCCCACTCTCCTGGACGAGACCGTCATGGACGACCTCGGACGGTTGCTCGGCCGCGTGCACGAGCGGGAGCTGTTCGGCCACGAGATCGTCTCCTGGGCCGTGGAGCGGCCCCGCGAGGACGAGGGCGGCGTGTTCACCGTGACGGTCAGCCGCCACGCCTCGGGGGCGTACGCCTATGAGGACCTCCGCCAGGCGATCCTCCGCGCGGGGCCGGGGCCCTGGGTCGTCAGGACCCTGGCGGAACCGGTCGTCACCGTCGCCGCCCATGTCACCGTGCCGCCTCTCGGCCGTTCGGTGCTGACCGCGCGGGCTCCGGTCTTCGGCGGCCCCCGTGCGGGCCTGCCCGCCGGCGCGATCCTGGAGGAGGCGGCGGACGGGGCCACGCTGGACAACGGGCTGCTGCGCGTCCGGGTCGCCGCCGACGGCACGCTGTCCCTGCGGAGCGCGGAAGGAGTCGAGGTCCACGGGGTCGGACGCGTCGCTCACGGCGGAGACGTGGGAGACACCTACAACCACGCCCCTCCGCCGCAGGACCACGTGAGCGACGTCCCCACTCACGTGTCGGTGGAAGAGGTGCACACCGGGCCGCTCGTCTCGGTGCTCGACGTCGTCCGGACCTACGAGTGGCCGGCGGACGAGCGCGCGGCCTCCCAGGTGACCACCGGCGTGCGGACCAGGGTGGAGTTGCGGGCGGGCGAGCCGTACGTGCGGTGTGAGGTGTCCATGGACGTCGTCTGCCGGGATCACCGGATCAGGTGGCACGCCCCGCTGCCGTCCGGGGCGGCCGAGTCGTTCGCCGCGGGGCAGCTCGCCGTGGTCCGGCGTGGCCTGACGGCCGAGGGAGGCGGCGGAGAGGAGCCCCTGCCCACCTTCCCCGCGGAGTCGTTCGTGGCCGCGGGCGGGCTCGCGGTCTTGCTCGACCATGTCAGCGAATACGAGCTCGTCGGCCACGGAGCGGAGGTCCCGCAGGTCGCGAGGGAGCTGGCGCTGACGCTGGTCAGGTCGGTGGGCCTGCTGT
>Ga0310811_10006072_pt1 | contig 15390 bp, 18 predicted proteins | sample YCmetagenome_FD_207642 | JGI IMG/M metagenome (GOLD analysis project Ga0310811, IMG submission 207642) | Soil microbial communities from experimental microcosm in Duke University, North Carolina, United States - YC | ecosystem: Engineered > Artificial ecosystem > Soil microcosm > Unclassified ...
GGGCCTTATCGATCCTTTAGGGAACTGTCCCTGGCCGGGTCCGTGGACCCGGACATATGGTGCCCACCTACTTTCGTAGGGAACTCCGGGATCGAGCGCTTCAACGGCGTCTGCGGCTTCGCACTTGGTTTTTTCCTGGTTAGTTTTCCTGCGTTGTTGTTTCCCGTCGTCACGCTGCGGCGGTGGTTTTGAGTGCCGGTGTCAGGCTCGAATGGGGCATCTCATCCGCCGCGGCCTTGCTGTTGAGCATTCGCGTCTCTGGAATACTGGGTCGCCCGCACAGAAGCGCAGTTGCGCTTTCCTCGGGCGATGACAGCAAAGCAGGGGGATCAATGTCCGCGCCACTCTCGAAGGCCGCGCTCCGCGCCATTGCGCTGGCCAAGCGCGAAGCACTCAGCGAGAAGCAGCGTGAGTCCGCGGCGAAGGCGCTCGCCAAGCGCGGGCTGCCGATACCGATTGCCGCAGGCATGGTCATCTCCGGCTATTCTCCGATCCGTCACGAGATCGATCCGGCGCCGCTGATGCAGAAGCTTGCATCACAGGGCGCGCAGCTGGCGCTGCCGACGGTGAACGCACGCGGCAAATCCCTGATCTTCCGCGCCTGGTCGCCGGGAGACCGGCTGACGCTCGGCATGCTCGGCATTCCAGAGCCATCACCGGCCGCGGCCGAGGTCGTGCCCGACATCATGCTGGTGCCGCTCGCCGCCTTCGACCATACGGGCCATCGCATAGGTTATGGCGCCGGCCATTACGACTATACTTTCGCACACCTACGAAAGCATAAGCCGGTGATCGGCGTCGGGCTGGCCTTTGCCGCGCAGGAAATCGACGGCGTTCCCGCATTGCCGCACGACGTGCCGCTGGATTATGTGCTAACGGAAAAGCGCGTGTTCGATTTCCGGAGCGGTTAATTGCGAATTCTTTTCGTCGGTGATGTCGTGGGCAAGGCGGGGCGTACTGTGGTCCTTGAGCATCTGCCGGGCCTGGTCCGCGACTGGGCACTCGATCTCGTCATCGTCAACGGCGAAAACTCCGCCGGCGGCTTCGGCATCACCGAGGCGATCTACCAGGAGCTGCTCGATGCCGGCGCCGATGCGATCACGCTCGGCAACCACTCCTGGGACCAGCGCGAAGCGTTGGTGTTCATCGAGCGCGCGCCGCGGCTGATCCGCCCGGCGAATTTTCCGCGCGGCACGCCGGGCCGCGGCTCGGCCCTGATCGAGACCAAGCGCGGCCAGCGTGCGCTCGTCATCAACGCCATGGGCCGCGTCTTCATGACGCCGTTCGACGATCCCTTTGCGACCATTGCGCGCGAGCTCGAGGCCTGCCCGCTGCGCGAGGCGGCGGACGCCATCGTGGTCGACTTCCACTGCGAGGCGACCAGCGAGAAGCAGGGCGTCGGCCATTTCTGCGACGGGCGCGTCAGCCTCGTGGTCGGCACGCACACCCATGTGCCGACCGCCGATCACCAGATCCTCGCCGGCGGCACTGCTTACATGACCGATGCCGGTATGACCGGCGATTACGACTCCATCATCGGCATGCAGAAGGAGGAGCCGTTGCGCCGCTTCACGTCGGGGATTCCTTCCGGCCGCTTCGAGGCGGCCGGCGGCGTTGCGACGCTCTCAGGTGTCGCGGTCGAGACCGACGACGCCACGGGGCTGGCGACAAAAATCGGACCGGTGCGGATCGGCGGCAGGCTGGAGCCCGCGCTGCCGGAGTTCTGGCGGAGCTGAATTAGGTCAAATCTAACACCACGGGCGCGGATCGCCTCTCCCCTTGTGGAAGAGGCCGGAGAGTACTCAGCTCTCCCGGAAGCCCATCCGGAAGGCGCCCCAATGGCGGCCGCGGATGATGATCGGCGACGACAGGTCTTTCATCAGCACGAAATTGCCGCCGCCCATGTCGCGACGATAGGTCTGCATCAGGAACGGCCTCGTGTTCGCGGCGACCTTCTTCACCGCGCGGTCGCTGAAGAGGCGGCGGTTGCGGCAATTGGCGTTGTTCCAGACCGGGTCCTTGCCCTGCGGCTGGCGATAGTTCGGATTGTGCGTCGGCAGATAGCCGCCCTTCGCCCAGGCCACGCAGAACACGATGCGGGGATCGGATTTCTGGATCGGGTCCTGGATCGCGGGCAGCACGCGATCGGTGAACTCGACATAATTGGTGAGATATTGCTTGGGATCGGTGCCGGGAATCTCGCGATAGTGCTCGTCCATCAACTGCTCGATGGAGATCTCGCCGCGCTCGATCGCGGCCTCGAACGTCTGCGCAATGCGCCGCGCGGTCTCGACCACGACGCGGATCAACGGCGCGTCGGAGGTCTCGACGCCAGAGTCGGCGATCATCGCGATCAGGCCTTCGGAGGTCTCCAGCAATTTGGCGACCCGCTCATCTGCATGCTTGAGGTCGCTCGAGGAAAGATCGACGCCCTTGGCGAGATTGCCGAGCTCCTCGATCACCTCGTCGCAGTGCGAGAGATTGGAGGTCGCGGCCTTCGCAACCCCGTCGATCTCCTGGCCGACCCTCGAAAAGCCGTCCTGCACGCGGGCGATGATGTCCTGAATCTGCGCGGCGCCTTCGCCGGCGTTCTTCGCCCGGGTCGAAGCTTCGCCGCTTTCGCCGATCAGGCTGCCGACCTGGCCGTCGAGGCCGCGAACGGTGTCGCCGATCTGCTGCGTCGCCTGGCGCGTGGCCTCGGCGAGATTCTTCACCTCGCTGGCGACCACCGCAAAGCCGCGGCCGGCATCGCCGGCGCGCGCGGCTTCGATGGTGGCGTTGAGCGCGAGCAGGTTGGTCTGCTTGGCGATCGCCTCGATCGAGGTCGAGACTTTCGCGACCTGCGCCAGTGCCGACGATACGGCGCCGAGCCGCGTTTCGATGCGGCCGACCGCCTCGATCAATTGCGCGATGTGGCTGACCGCGGTCTCCACCGCGTTGCGCGACTGCGTGATCTCGTCGACCGCCGCCGAGGTCGCCGACTGCACCGCTTTCGAGGCGCCGGCGATATCGTGGTTGGCGGAGACCATGGTCTTCGCCGTCTCTTGCAGATGGCCGAACAGCTCCGACTGTGAGGAGACGCGCTGCGCCACCTCCTGCACATTGCCGGCGACATCGGCGAGCTCGACGCCGAGGCCGCCAATGCGATTGGACAGTTGATCGACCAGCCGCTCGCTGAGCGAGGGGGTGGAGATGGAGGTGATGGACTCTGATTTGACCGGTTGTGCGTTCATAGTTTGTAAGCCGTGCGAAATCCGCCCCAATGCCGCCCGCGAACGCGGACGGGTACATCGATCTCGCGCATCATGATGGTATTTCCGCCACCCATGTCGCGAGCATAGCTCTGGATCAGATAGGAGCGCTGATTCTGTCCGGCCGCAAGACCCGCGGCATCGTTGAAGATGCGGCGATTGCGGCTATTCGCAGTATTCCAGGCGACGTCGCCCGCGCGCTGTGGTTGCGAATAGATCCTGTTATGCACCGGAAGGTAGCCGTTGCGGTCAACCACCGCGCAGAATGCCATGCGCTTGTCCTTGGCAAGACAAGCTTCCTGGAACGCCGGCAGCGCGCGCTCGGCCCAGTCGAGGAATTTGGTGCGATACTGCACCGGGTTGGTGCCGGCGATCTCGACATAGTTCGCATCAAAGAGGTCCTCGACGGAGACCGCGCCCGATGCAACGCCCCGCTCGAAGATGCCGGCGAGTTCCGCGCCGGCTTCGAGCGAACGGGTGACGGCCTCGACATTCTCCTCGCGGATCGACCACAGCACGTCTTCGATCTTCTCTACGAGCTCGGCGCTCAGTGACTCGAACCGCGCCAGTGCGCCGGCCTTGCCGTGTTCGCCGACGCGGATTCGGCAACTGCCGATGCCCTCAAGCGTGACGTTGAGATTCTGGTGCAGCGGCAGGCTCGCGGCGTGCGGCCCCGAGATCAGGATGGCCTGCGAGGAAATCTCATAGACGGGAGCCGAGATCGCGCCCATGGGCCCGGCGATCTCGATCTTGAGATGGCACGGCAGCCGCTCCTGCTTGCGGCGATCCTCGCTCTCGCCCTGGCGGAGCAGCACCGCGCTGCGGGTCTTGAGCTTGTGCGCGAAGACGGTCACCGCCTTGCCGGCGCTGGCGACGCTCTCGCCATGGGCGGCCGCTTGTCTGGTTGCGACGTCGATCTCGGCGGCGCTGTCGCCGACCGCGACGATGAACTGCGAGGCGGAGCTCGCATTGTCCGACATCTCGCCGGTGGTGCGGCTCTGCTCGGCGACCGCGCCGTTGACGTTCTCGAACATCGGGCGGATCGCCTCGATCGCCAAGGAAATCCGGTGCACGGCCTCGGCGGAGCCGGCGGCGTCCTTCTGCAGCGCCTCGATCTTCTTGGTGATCTCTTCGGTCGCGCTCTGGGTCTGCACCGCAAGCGCCTTCACCTCGGTCGCGACCACTGCAAAGCCGCGGCCGGCCTCGCCGGCGCGTGCCGCCTCGATGGTGGAGTTGAGCGCGAGCAGCGTGGTCTGGCGCGCGATCTGCGCGATCAGATTGACCACGTTGCCGATGGCGGCGGAGGATTCGCGCAGGCGATCGACATTGGCGCGGGCTTCGTTCGCAGCAGTGCTGGCCTCATCGGCAAGCTTGCCGGCGTCGCGCACCTGCGCGCCGATGCCTTCGGCCGAGCGGGTGAATTTCTCGCTCACCTCGGCAAAGCTGGTCGCGGTGCTGCGCGCAGCATTGCTGCGCCCCGAAAGCGCGTCGGTCCGCTCGCGGATGGTGGCGAGCGTCGTTGCGGTGGATTGCGCGCCGCCGGCGACCGATTGCGCCGCGCGCTCGAGCTGGCGAATCAGGCCGCCGAGCTCGAGGTCGAGCAATTCCAGGATTTCGCGGGCGGGGCTGGCAGCTGCGGCGGTGGTGTCGGCCGGCGTAGACGGAATTCTCGTCTCGACGACGGGTGCAGCCGCCTCCGGCACTCGTTTTCTGAATAAACCGAACGCCATGGTCTCTCTGGGAGCAAGCGGGAATTGCGGGGCCCATCCTTGCATCGAGGCGTGAAGTCAGGGTTAACAATTGCCTCATATTCCATCGAGCGGTCCCTACTTTCGTACCCCATCGGACCCCAAATCTTTGATTTCGGCCGGTCTTGCGCCTATAAGGCCGCGCTTTCCTTAACTCCCATCAGCACTTCCCTAAAGAGATACCGTCATGGCCGGCCATTCCCAGTTCAAGAACATCATGCACCGCAAGGGACGGCAGGATGCCCAGAAGTCGAAGCTTTTCGGCAAACTGGCGCGGGAAATCACCGTGTCCGCCAAATTGGGAACCCCGGACCCCGCCATGAACCCGCGGCTGCGGGCCGCCGTGGTCGCGGCGCGCCAGGAAAACATGCCCAAGGACAATATCGAGCGGGCGATCAAGAAGGCGCTCGGCGGCGAGGGCGAGAACTACGACGAGATCCGCTACGAAGGTTACGGCCCCGGCGGCGTCGCCGTGATCGTCGAGGCGCTGACCGATAACCGCAACCGCGCCGCCTCCGACATCCGCTCCTATTTCACCAAGTCCGGCGGCAATCTCGGCGAAACCGGCTCGGTCGCCTTCATGTTCGATCGCACCGGCATCATCGAATATGATCCGAGCGTCGCCTCCGATGACGCCATGCTCGATGCCGCGATCGAGGCCGGCGCGGATGACGTGATCTCCAGCGAAAACGGCCACGAGATCTACGCCTCGCAGGAGAGTCTGCGCGAAGTGGCGAAGGCGCTGGAAGCCAAATTCGGCGAGCCGCGAAAGGCGGCGCTGACCTGGAAGCCGCAGAACACGGTTTCCGTCGACGACGAGACCGGCGAGAAGCTGCTGAAGCTGATCGACATGCTCAACGAGCACGATGACGTGCAAAACGTGTTCGCCAATTTCGAGATCTCGGACGCGCTGTTGGCGAAGATGGGCGGGTAATCATCCGTTATTGCGAGGAGCGATAGCGACGAAGCAATCCATGTCGCCATTTGCGGCGTGATGGATGGCTTCGCTCCGCTCGCAATGACGAATCGGAGGTCAGCTCGGTCGTTGATAGCTATACGCCTGAGCTAGGCTTGAGACTCCCTCATGGGTTATAAAAGCCCATGACTTCGCAGCCGATTCGCAGCTCTCTCCGTATTCTCGGCATCGATCCGGGGCTTCGCCGCACCGGCTGGGGCGTGATCGAAAGCGACGGCAATCGCCTGGTCTTTGTCGGCTGCGGCTCGGTGGAACCGCCGGACAGCCTGCCCTTGGCGAGTCGATTGCTCGCCATTCATGACGGGCTTGCCGCCGTGCTCCGTGACTTCAATCCGATAGAAGCGGCCGTCGAGCAGACCTTCGTCAACAAGGATGGCGTCGCCACGCTGAAGCTCGGGCAGGCGCGCGGGGTTGCGATGCTCGTGCCGGCGATGTTCGGCATCGCGGTGTCCGAATATGCGCCGAACCAGGTGAAGAAGACCGTGGTCGGCGCTGGCCACGCCGACAAGAACCAGGTCGCCATGATGCTGAAGATATTGTTGCCGAAGGCCGAGCCGGCGTCGGCGGACGCCGCCGATGCGCTTGCGATTGCGATCACCCATGCACATCATCGAAATAGTGCGACGCTGCGGCTGAAGGTGGTCGGTGTATGATCGGAAAGCTGAAGGGCCTGATCGATTCCTATGGCGAGGATTTTGTCATCCTCGACGTCGGCGGCGTCGGCTATCAGGTGCATTGCTCGGCGCGCACGCTGCAAGGCTTGCCCTCGCCGGGCGCAGCCGCGGTGCTGTCCATTGAAACTTACGTCCGCGAAGACCAGATAAAGCTCTTCGGCTTCAAGAGCGACATCGAGCGCGAATGGTTCCGGCTGCTACAGACGGTGCAGGGCGTCGGGGCCAAGGTCGCACTCGCCGTTCTCGGGACACTGCCGCCGGCGGAGCTCGCCAATGCCATCGCGCTGCGCGACAAGGCCGCCGTGTCGCGCACGCCGGGCGTCGGTCCGAAGGTTGCCGAGCGCATCGTCACAGAGCTGAAAGACAGGGCGCCGGCCTTCGCCAATGTCGATCCTGCGCTGGTCAACCTGTCCGGCGCGATCGATGAGGCGCGTGCGCCGCGCCCGGTGACCGACGCCATTTCCGCGCTGGTCAATCTCGGTTACGGCCAGCCGCAGGCGGCCGCCGCGATCGCCTCCGCCTCGCGCAGCGCCGGCGAGCATGCCGAAACCGCCCAGTTGATCCGGCTGGGCCTGAAGGAATTGTCGAAATAGATTATATCCCGCCGGGCAGATCGACCGACGAAGGAATGCAATCTCCACCATGCTGAGCAAGAAGGACAAGGAACTGATCGCCGCCGCCACCGATGCGATCAGCTCGCGCTATCGCAACGACTGGCAGGAAGTGGGCGCGGCGCTGCGCACCCGCGACGGCCGCATCGTCACGGGCGTGAACATCGACGCCTATATCGGCCGGATCGCCGTCTGCGCGGAGGCGATCGCGATCGGCCGTGCCATCACCGAGACCGGCGACAAGGGCATCGAGACCATTGTGGCGGTGCGCCATCCAAAGCCCGATGAGTCCGGCAAGATCGCGGTGGTCTCGCCCTGCGGCATCTGCCGCGAGCTGATCCACGACTACGACGCCAAGGCCCGCGTCATCGTTCCCAACAGCGGCAAAGAGCCGACGGTCACGACCATCGGCGAGCTGCTGCCGAACAAATACAAGCGAGGCAACGAGTGAACACCTCGCGCATCGTTACGCCCGAGCGCCGCTCGGATGATGTCGGCGACACCGCGCTGCGTCCGCAGTCTCTGTCGGAGTTCGTCGGGCAGGCACAGGCGCGCAAGAACCTTTCCATCTTCATCGAGGCGGCGCGCAAGCGCGGGGAGGCGCTCGACCACGTGCTGTTCGTCGGTCCCCCGGGCCTCGGCAAGACCACGCTGGCGCAGATCGTGGCGCGCGAGCTCGGCGTCGGTTTTCGTGCGACTTCAGGCCCGGTGATCGCGAAGGCCGGTGATCTCGCGGCCCTCCTCACCAATCTCGAAGAGCGCGACGTGCTGTTCATCGACGAGATCCATCGCCTGAGCCCCGCGGTGGAGGAAGTGCTCTATCCGGCGATGGAGGATTTTCAACTCGATCTCATCATCGGCGAGGGGCCTGCGGCGCGCTCGGTCAAGATCGAGCTGTCGAAATTCACGCTCGTCGGCGCCACGACTCGCGCCGGGCTCCTCACTAATCCCTTGCGCGACCGCTTCGGCATTCCGGTGCGGCTCAATTTCTACACCGAGGATGAATTGGAAAAGATCGTGAGCCGCGGCGCCCGTGTGCTCAAGATCGGCATGACCAATGATGGTGCCAACGAGATCGCGCGCCGTGCCCGTGGCACGCCGCGCATCGCCGGCCGCCTTCTGCGCCGCGTGCGCGACTTCGCTTCCGCCGCGAATGCCGACGCGATCGACCGCAAGATCGCCGACCATGCGCTGAGCGCGCTCGAGGTCGATGCCGCCGGTCTCGATGCGATGGACCGTCGCTATCTGACGACGATCGCGATGAATTACGGCGGCGGGCCGGTCGGCGTGGAGACGATGGCCGCGGCGCTGTCGGAACCCCGCGATGCGATCGAAGACATCATCGAGCCTTATCTGATCCAGTGCGGTTATCTGCAGCGCACCCCGCGCGGCCGGCTGCTCACCTCGCATGCCTTCCGCCATCTTGGCCTCGCTGAACCCACGCGCGATCCGTCGCAGTTCGGCTTGTTCGGCAATGGTGAGGAAGATTAACGATATCTCATGAAATGCTGCGCAAACGCACCCGAATTCCGCTGCAATCGATCCACAGAACAGGCGGGCATCACCATTTCCTGCCTGCATGATCACACGTCGTAAGTTCCTTCGCTTCCTCGCTGGCCTCGGTGCCTTCGGCACCTCGACAGCGGCCTATGGTGTCGGTGTCGAGCCGCTCTTGCGGCTCAACGTGACGCGCTACGACATCACGCCGTCGCGCTGGCCCACGGGCTTCCAGCTCAAGATCGCGGCCATCGCCGATCTTCACGCCTGCGATCCCTGGATGTCGGGCGAGCATATCGAGGCGATCGTCGAGCGCACCAACGCGCTTGACGCCGATGCCATCGTCCTGCTCGGCGACTACGTGGCCGGCCACCGCTACGTCACGCAGCAGATGCCGCCCTCGGATTGGGCTTCGGTGCTGGCGCAATTGAAGGCGCCGCTTGGCGTGCATGCGATCCTCGGCAATCACGACTATTGGTCAGATCGCGCGATCCAGCGCGAAGGGGAGGGCAAGACCATCGCGAGGCAGGCGCTGGAGGCGGTCGGCATCCCCGTTTACGAGAATGACGTCACCCGCCTGACCAAGGCCGGTCATTCCTTCTGGCTCGCCGGGCTCGGCGACCAGCTCGCCTATCTGCCGGCGCGGCGCTTTCGCCCCGTGCGCCACATCGGCGTCGACGATCTCGGCGCGACGCTCGCGAAGGTCACCGACGACGCGCCGGTGATCCTGCTGGCACATGAGCCTGATGTCGCCGCCCGCGTGCCGTCGCGCGTCGCGTTGCAGCTCTCCGGTCATACCCATGGCGGACAGATCCGGCTGTTCGGCTGGTCGCCCGTCGTGCCGTCGCGCTATGGCAACCGGCTCGCTTACGGCCATGCCAAATTCGATTGCGATGTCATCGTCTCCGGCGGCCTCGGCTGCAGCATCATGCCCTTCCGTCTCGGCGTGCCCCCGGAAATCGTGCTGGTGACCCTGGGCGCGCGGCCGGCATTGTCGTAGGCCGTGCTTGCACGGCAGGCGGTTTTGCGCAAAACGATTGCTTTGGGCAATCGAGGGCGCAATTGACCAATCCCATTCTTGACGGCGAGATCCGCGACGGCCGCCATCACATGCAGGTCCGCGTCTATTACGAGGACACGGATTTCTCCGGCATCGTCTATCACGCCAATTATCTGCGCTTCATGGAGCGCGGGCGTACCAATCATCTGCGCCTGATGGGCGCCGAGCAGCATACGCTGTTCGCGGAGGCGGAAACCGAGACGCCGGGCTTTGCCTTTGTGGTGCGCTCGATGACGCTGGATTTCTTGCGGCCTGCACGCATGGACGACGTGCTCGACGTCGTGACCTGGCCGGTTGTGGTGAAGGGCGCTTCGATCGTGCTGGCGCAGGAGGTGCGGCGCGGCGGCGAGGTGCTGGTCAAGGCCGAGGTCCGCGTGGCCTTTATCAGCGGAGGCCGGGCGCAGCCGGTTCCGAAATCGATCCGGGCCTTGATGAAGGCCGATTTGATTTAGTGATCGGCCGATGTGATATCGGCCATCGACTTGTCGCGTGATGGCGATAGACTTGCGGCCCCACACGAAATCGAGGCCCACTATGTCGCGTCCACCGCTGCCGCCCTTCACCAAAGAGACCGCCGCCCAGAAAGCCCGCATGGCGGAGGATGCCTGGAATTCGCGCGACCCCGAACGCGTCGCGCTCGGCTATACGGAGGACAGCCGCTGGCGCAACCGCTCGGAGTTTTTAGAAGGCCGCAAGGCGATCGTGGCGTTCCTTACGCGCAAATGGGCGACCGAGCTCGACTATCGCCTCGTCAAGGATCTCTGGGCCTTCGACGGCAACCGCATCGCGGTGCGCTTCCAGTATGAGTGGCACGATGCGAGCGGCCAGTGGCATCGCTCGTACGGCAATGAGCAATGGGAGTTCGACGAGCACGGCCTGATGCGCCGCCGCGAGGCCAGCATCAATGACGTGAAGATCGCCGAAAAGGACCGGCGCTTCCATTGGCCGGCGCCGGGACCGCGCCCGGCCGATGTGCCGGGCTTGGGCGACAGCCCGCTTTAACTCCGCCGCTTGTCGACGTTCCCCGGATGCTGCGCAGCACCACAAGCGCGTTCACGCGCGTCTACGACACGCTATGGTGCTGCGCTGCTGATCCGGGGTCCACACGGCTTACGGCGATGGGTCCCGGATCTGCGGTGCATCGTGAAGGCACGCTGCACCGCGTCCGGGACACGAGCGGCTGCTACGCCGCCGCCTTCTGCCGCGCGAGCTCGGCCTTGTAGAGCTCGAACTCTTCGGCGATCGCCTCGGCAACGCTCGGCCGTGTACGCAGGCGCTCGTAATAGGCTTTCACCGCCGGCCATTTCGCAAGCTCGACCGGTGGCGTTGCCATGGTCCAGTTGATGACGGTGACGAGATAGGCATCCGCCACGCTGAAATGGTCGAGCAGATATTCGCGGCCCTTCAGATAGCTTTCGAGATAGTCGAGCCGCGACAGGTTCTTCTCCAGCACGTAGCTCTTCACCTCCGGTCCGGCCTTCCTGTCGAGCAGCGGAACGAACAGCCCTTTGTGCAGTTCGGTCCCGATGAAGCAGAGCCATTGATGCAGCCGGCTGCGCTCGATGGCCGAACTGGTGCCGAGACCTGCCTTCGGGAAACGGTCGGCGACATATTGCAGGATCGCCGCGTTCTCGGTCAGCAGCGTGCCGTCATCGGTGCGCAAGGTCGGCACCAGGCCGAGCGGGTTCACTTCGCGGAAATTCGAGCCGTCATTCTGCACCAGCTTGGTCTTGGGATCGACCTCGAGATAGTTCGCGGCCTCGCCGGCCTCGTAGAGCGCGATCCGGGTCGCCATCGAGCAAGCGAGCGGCGAGAAGTAAAGGTCCATGGATGCCTCCTTGGCGGTCGGGGCCCTCCGAAATGGCCCGGTGTTGATTTTTATACTGTCTCGCATAATATGGATCCGGTCAAGGAATTTATTGCGAAATGGTACAAAAAACTAGAAAAGCGCCGCCCGCCAGGGCGTTAGCAGCGAAAAACGAAGCCGCGGCCGCGCCAAGGCGCCGCGGTCGGCCGCGTAGCTACGAGCCCGACGTGGCGCTCGCCAAGGCGCTCGACCTGTTCCGCAAGGACGGCTTTGCCGCGACGTCGCTCGACGATCTCAGCGCCGCGACCGGCATGAACCGGCCGAGTCTTTACGGCGCGTTCGGTGACAAGCGCGAGCTCTACATCAAGAGCTATCAGCGCTATCGCGACGACGCGCGCGCCTCGCTGATCGACATCTTTCGCAGCGAGCAGCCGATCCGCGAGCGGTTGAAGCGCATCTATGCGGTCGCGCTCGACATTTATCTCTCCGGCGAGGCCGGTCCGCGCGGCTGCTTCACGGTGATGACGGCCGCATCCGAAGCGGTGTCCGATCCGGATATCCGCGCCATGGTGCTGGAAGGCTTTGTCGAGCTCGACAAGGCATTCGTGGCCTGCTTCCGCCTGGCCAAGGAAAAGGGGGAGCTGCCCGAAAGCGCCGATCCGGTCGTGCTGGCGCATCTCGCCTCCGCAACCATTCATACGATTGCCATCCGCGCGCGCGCACACGTGCCGCGCAAGGAGCTGGAAGCGATCGTCGATGGCGCGATCGATGTGATGTGCCGCGCGGCGTGATACGCGCGCGTGGATCGATCATTTCCCGTCTGGAGACATTTTGCGGTTGACGCCTGGCGCGCGCGCCGGGGCGACGTCGCTAATATCCGCGTCCGCGATCGACGACATTGTCCAGCGCACCGCCAGCTTCAAAGCGCTCGATCTGCTCCGCGACATATCTGGAGATTTCGTCGGGGTCAGTGTCGGCTGCATTGTGCGGCGTCAGCACGACCTTCGGATGGGTCCAGAACGGGCTTTGCGGCGGCAGTGGTTCCTCGGCGAAGACATCGAGCGAGGCCGCGCCAAGCGTGCCGTCGTCGAGACAAGCGAGGATGTCAGTCTCGTTCTGCAATCCGCCGCGGCCGGCATTGATCAGGACCGGCGCGCCCATCGGGCTTGTCCGGTTGAGCCTGGCAAAGACGTCCCGATTGAGGATGTGCCGAATGTCCGATGTCAGCGGCAACAGACAGACCAGGATGTCGGTCTGGCGCAGGAAGGCGTCGACGCCGGCTTCGCCATGGAAGCAGGCTACGCCCTCGATCTGCCGCGCGCTCCGGCTCCAGCCGGAGATGCGAAAGCCGATGCGCCGCAGCACCTCGGCGGCGTTGGCGCCGAGCACGCCGAGCCCCATGATACCGACCGAGATCGCCGACGCCGGCCACTGGGATTTCGGCGCCCAGCGCTTTTGTCGTTGCGATTCGCGCAGGTAAAGTTCCTGCCGGTGGTGCATCAGCACATGCAGCGCGACATATTCGGCCATGCGGCCTGTGAGGTCATCGACCGCGACGCGGACCAGCGGCACATCGGGCAGGGTCTTGTCGGCCATCAGGGCGTCGACGCCGGCGCCGAGATTGAAGATCACCTTCAGGTTCGGGAAGGCCGCGAGTTCCCCCGGAACCGGCTTCCAGACCGCGGCGTAATGGACGTCTGCCGCGTTCTCCTTCGCTTCCGCCAGTGGCAACACGCGCCGGTCGCGGCAGACCTCGCCGAACCGCTGCTTCCAGCGCTCCGGCGACCAGTTTTCGGTGCCGCCATGGATCAATAGCGCCAGCGCGCCCCTGCTCATTTTTCAACCCCGGTTCTCAAACGTGACCTGCACCACAGTACAGATCGGCGCACGGGTCTAGCCTCTCCGCATTGGATTGGAGGACACCAAAATGCGCAAATTGATGTTGATTTCAGCCCTGCTTCTGGCTTCCGCGTCCGCTCATGCCGGACCGAGCGTCGGCATGGAGCTTGCCGCCGCCGACACACCGGCCGCGACTGCGCAGCCAATCGCCCAGCCACTGCCTCCGGTCACCCAGACTGACAACTCCAAGGACAGCACCAAGCCGCAGACCGCCGATGCGCCCAAGCCGCGCGCTTCCGGACCGCACGCGCGGGCCCGACGCTATGAAAGCGACGAAGCGAAGGCGCGCCGCATCGCCGCCAGGTACGGCATCTCCTGGTGATTTCTCCGACTCCGCGGCCGCGACGCCACGGCCTTTCCTCCACACAGAGGAGCTTCGTCATGACAAATGTCAAATATGTCCTCATGGTGCTCTGCACCTTCAGCCTTTGCGCAAAGATCGCGGGCCATACCTACCGACATCTCAATCCTCCGGCGGTGGTTGCGACGACGGCCCAATAGGCCGTCTGGAACCCGCCGAAAATTTCTTACACCCCGCTGTCGGCACCGGGCATACTCGTTCGTCCTTGAGGCAAACGGGACGATATCGGATGCTCTACGCCATACTTTGCTACCATGACGAGGACTTCGTCGGCTCCTGGACCAAGGAGCAGGACGCCGCCGTCATGAAGAAACTCGCGGTCGTGCAGGAGAAGCTCGCCAAGCAGGGCCGGCTCGGTCCGGTCGCTCGGCTGTTGCCGACCACGGCCGCCACCACGCTGCGCAAGGACGATCCGCCGCTGGTGCTGGATGGCCCCTATGCCGAGACCAAGGAGCAATTGCTCGGCTTCTACGTGATCGACTGCAAGAACCTCGACGAGGCGCTGGAGGTTGCCCGCGACCTCGGAGCCGCCAATCCCGGCGGCGCCTATGAGATCCGTCCCGTCGGCGTGTTCGCGCCCGGGAGCCGTCCTTCATGACCACAACCGATACCGCCTGGATCGACGCCGCGCTGACCTCGGCGCGGCCCCAGGCGATCGGTGCGCTGCTACGCTATTTCCGCGATCTCGATACCGCGGAAGAGGCGTTTCAGAACGCCTGCCTGCGCGCGCTGAAAACCTGGCCGCAGAACGGCCCGCCGCGCGATGCGGCAGCCTGGCTGATCATGGTCGGGCGCAATGTCGCGATCGACGAGGTCCGGCGCAACCGCAAGCAGCAGCCGCTGCCGGAGGATGATCAGTCGATCTCCGACCTCGACGATGCCGAGGAGGAAATCGCCGAGCGGCTCGACGGCTCGCATTATCGCGACGACATCCTGCGGCTGCTCTTCATCTGCTGTCATCCGGATCTGCCGGCGACACAACAGATCGCGCTGGCGCTGCGCATCGTCTCGGGTCTGACGGTCAAGCAGATCGCGCGCGCCTTCCTGGTCTCAGAGGCGGCGATGGAGCAGCGCATCACCCGTGCCAAAGCGCGCGTCGCCGAAGCCGATGTGCCGTTCGAGGCGCCGGGCGCGGTCGAGCGCTCCGAGCGGCTCGTCGCCGTTGCCGCCATGATCTACCTGATCTTCAACGAAGGTTATTCGGCAAGCGGCGACACCGCCGAGATCAGAAAGCCGCTGTGCGAGGAGGCGATCCGGCTGGCGCGGCTGCTGCTCAGGCTGTTCCAGAGCGAGCCGGAGATCATGGGGCTGACGGCGCTGCTGTTGCTGCAGCATGCCCGAACAGGAGCCCGTTTCGACGCCGATGGCGGGCTGATCCTGCTCGACGACCAGGACCGTACGCTGTGGAATCAGAAGATGATCGCCGAGGGGCTGGCGCTGATCGACAAGGCGATGCGCCATCGCAGGAGCGGGCCGTACCAGATCCAGGCCGCGGTTGCCGCCCTT
>Ga0310811_10006073_pt1 | contig 15388 bp, 15 predicted proteins | sample YCmetagenome_FD_207642 | JGI IMG/M metagenome (GOLD analysis project Ga0310811, IMG submission 207642) | Soil microbial communities from experimental microcosm in Duke University, North Carolina, United States - YC | ecosystem: Engineered > Artificial ecosystem > Soil microcosm > Unclassified ...
AGCGCGCTCCCCCAGCCCAGGCACGCGAGGGCACCGGTGTTGCAGTGCGTGTGCACCTTCAGCGGGCCTGCCCCGCACTCCTCGACGAGAAGCGCGGCGCCCCGCTCGCTCACGCCCTTGCTGACCTCGATCGTGGCGTCGCGGACCGCGAGGGCGGCAGCCTCCACCGCATCGGGACCGTCGCGGAGCACGGCCGCGACCGCGAGCACCTCGCGGCGCAGGTTGACCGCAGTCGGGCGGGCGTCAGCGATCCGCTTGACCTCGGCGTCCAGCCGGCCGGCGTCCCACCCCTCGCGCTCGGCCTGCCGGACCGCCAGCGCCACGCCAAGCGCGCCGGCCACCCCGAGCAGCGGCGCGCCCCGCACGACGAGCCGGACGATCGCGTCGACAAGCTCATCCACCGTGGTCAGGTGGCGGACGGAGAGCTGGTGCGGCAGGACAGTTTGGTCAATGGCGATGATGTGACCGTCCCGCCAGCCGATAACGTCATCCAGTACGTCGTTGCCCACAGCTTCGACGCTACCCTCCGGAGGCTCGTGATGCTGCTCCCCGATGCCCGCAAGGCGATCGTGACCACTTGCCAGGAACTGTCCCGCACCGGGCTGGTGGTGGGGACGGCGGGCAACGTGAGCGTCCGGGAAGGCGACCTCGTGGCGGTCACCCCGAGCGGCTTGCGCTACGCCGAGCTGACCCCCGAACTAGCAGGCGTGCACCGGCTCGACGGTGCCGCGGTCGAGGCGCCGCTCGCGCCGACCAGCGAGCTGCCGCTGCACCTGGCGATCTACGCGGCGCGGCCCGAGGTCGGCGCGATCGTGCACACGCACCCACCGGCCGCCACCGCGCTGTCCACGCTGGTGGATGAGGTGCCAGCCCTGCATTACTACGTCGCGATGTTCGGCGGCCCGGTACGCGTGGCCGAATACGCCACCTATGGCACGGACGAGCTAGCGCGCAACGCGGTACACGCGCTACGCGATCGCACCGCCTGCCTCATGGGCAATCACGGCGCGGTCACCGTCGGTCCGGACCTGACGACCGCACACGACAAGAGCGTGTACCTGGAGTGGCTGTGCGACGTGTACCTGCGGGCTTCGTCGGCAGGCACCCCGCGCCTGCTGCCACCCGCGGAGATCGCCGCCGTCGCCGAGAAACTGACGAGCTACGGCCAGCAGCCGCCGGCCACCTAGGCCGCGCCCTGGGAGCGGTCAGCCGTGGGTAATGGTGAACCCGACGATGACCGCGGCGGAGACCACCACGTGCCCGGGTGCCAGGTCTTCGGCGGATGCGTCGTCGCCGTAGCTGTGGCTGCGGTACCGCTCGGTGCGCACCTGCTCGGGGTCGACGTCTTCGATGTGCACTACTGGTCCCAGTCGTGCTCCGGCCGCTTCGGCGTACAGCGACGCCTTCTCGTGGGCGGCGTCGACGGCTTTCCGGCGGGCCTCGGCCCGCATGGCCTGCTTGCCAGTGACGTCGAAGTCGACTCCCTCGATCTCGTTCGCGCCCGCTTCGACCAAGTCCACCAGCAACTGCTGGACATCGTCGAGGTCACCGGACTGGACCGCGAACGCGGCCGTGCACTCGTAGCCCAGGAACTCGCGCCTGCTGCCCCCGTAGTTCCACGTGCTCTTCAGCCCAAGCCGGGATCGCTCCACACCGCCGTCGGGAACTCCGTGCCCGCGCAGCACCTCCCGCACGGCATGCACGGAGCCGCTGGCCCGGGCGAAGGACTCCCCCGGGGTCTTCTCCAGGCGGACGATTTTGAACCGGACCCGGACCAGGTCCGGTATCGCCTTCACGCTCGCCGCCCCGTACGCCGCCGCGCCCCATGGTCGCTCAACCATCTGCATGGCACACATCCAACCAGCGCGACCGCCGCAAGACCCCTAAACCAGACCACTCCGCGTAGAGAGTCAGGCGGGGAGGGGCAACGATGAGGTGTCGAGCGTGAGGTCGAACGGGGCCGGTAGCCGGAGCTTTTCGCCTGCGGTGACCGTGGTGACCCTGGCGTAGCCGTCCTTGCCCGGCTCGCTGTGAAGCGAGACTTTCACCGGCTTGCTGAACCTGTCCATGAGCAGGTACAGCGGGACCCCCGCAAGCGCGCATGCCCTCGGCTTGACCTCGCGATCCCGCTGGATGCTTGACGCAGAGACGACCTCCGCCGTGAGCAGCACCCGGTCGAGCGGTCGCAATGACTCAAGGTCCGGAAGAGTGCTCGCGGCGCGCAGGATCATGAAGTCTGGCGCGATCAGGTCTGTCGTAGGCGGGAGTTCGATCTCTCCGGCACTGTCCCCGAACCAGTCGTTAGCGTCGCACACCTCGGCGAAGGAGCGCACCAGCCACCGACAGACGCGTTCATGCCAGATCACCGGCATGGGGCTCACGATGAGCTCCCCTCCGATGATCTCGGCTCTGATTCTGTCGTTCTCGATCTGGTCGCGCACGTCGCGCAGGCTCCTGCTCTGGGCCGACTCCTGCGGGACTTCCTCCCACTCGGGGTTCCGCTTGCGCTCTGCCGCCATGACAACCATGGTGCCATCTCCTATCGCTCCGATCACCAGCATGCCACCGCTGGCGCGTCACGCGCACTGACGTTTATCAGCATGCATAGTCGACCATACGCGACTGATATAGACTATGCATCTACAATCTGCGATTAGATAGCACTCGAAATCAGGTTGTAACGACCTCCGTCGCCGGCAGGTCGCGGAAAAAGTTCGGGCCGGCCCGTCGGAGTAGCGGGCGTTCTGGCGACGATGAAGGTATGACGCACCCGCAGGTGCGGCCCGATCCGGCGCTCGGGCTGCTCGAGCTGTATGACGACGCGCTGCCGCACGTCTACGGCTACCTGCTGGCCCGGTGCGGTGACGTGGGGCTGGCCGAGGATCTGACGGCCGAGTCGTTCCTCGCCGCCGTGCACGCGGTCCGCAAGCCTGGCGCGCCCGACCCTTCGGTCCCGTGGCTGATCGGGGTCGCACGGCACAAGCTCGCCGACCACTGGCGGCAGGTCGCGCGGGAGCAGCGCGGGCTGCGGCTGCTGGACGGCGAGCCGGCGCCGGTCGACGACCCGTGGGAAGCCGCCGTCGACCGGATCAGGGCCCGCGAGGTGCTCGACCAGCTCGGCGCGCACCACCGGGCCGCGCTCACGCTGCGCTACCTCGACGGGCTGCCAGTCCCCGAGGTGGCCCGCCACCTGGACCGCACCGTGCACGCCACTGAAGCGCTGCTGGTGCGGGCCCGCACCGCATTTCGCCGGATCTACGAGGGAGAGGAGGGCTCGCGATGACGGATCCGTTCGAGGCCCTGCGCGAGCCTGCCACCCCGGTCGATCCCGATCCCGGCTTCGCGGGGCGGCTGCGCCAGCGGCTGACCCGGGAGGTCTTCGCATCGTCCCCAGGAGGAACCATGTCTCAGCAAACCACCACCGCGACCCAGCAACCGGCGGTCGAGCGCGAGCCCGCCTGGCCTCCGGCACTGACCCCGTACATCATGGTCTCCGACGCCCGCCGCGCCATCGCCTGGTACACCGACGTGTTCGGCGCGCAGCACCGGGGCGCGGACCACGTCAACGCGGACGGCACAATCGGCCACGCCGAAGTCGGCATCGGCGATGCGGTGCTGATGCTCTCCGAGCCTTCCGACCTCTGGCCCGACGTACCGGTAAGCGCACCAGACAACCCCACGACGTTCACCCACAGCCTGCACCTGCAGGTTGCCGACGTCGATGGCACGACCGACCGCGCCCGGCGCAACGGTGCCTCGGTAGAGCGCGAGCCGGCCGACCAGCCCTACGGCCGCGGCGCGGTGATCGTCGACCCGTTCGGGCACCGCTGGCACCTGCTGCGGCCGCCCGCCGGCGCCACCCGGCTGCGCCAGGGCGACGTCGCGAACGTGACGCTGATGGCACCGGACGCGGAACGGGCCAAGGACTTCTATGCGGCCGTCCTGCAAGTGCCGTTCTCCAGCCCTCATGCGGGAACGTGGCGGACCGAGGAGACTACGCCTCCGTTCGGTATCTTCCCGTCGCAGGGCGAGCAGGGAGAGGTCCAGCTGTCGTACCGCGTCGACGACATCGCCGCTGCGGTCGAGCGGGTGCGGGCGGCCGGCGGCCGTGCGGACGAGCCCGGGCGCAGGCGGTTCGGCCTGCTCGCCGAGTGCACCGACGACCAGGGCACGACCTTCCGCCTCTGGCAGCCAGCCGACTAACCCAAAAACCACGAACATCTCCATTCAGAACGACCGCGTGCTCCGCCTCCCCCGTCCCCTCCGCCGTGGAGGGGACGCGACGAAAAGGACCGCTCACGCTCCGGTCATCGCACCAACCGCCCGGCGGGCGGGCGGCACGCGGTGCCTGAGCCGGAAGGCGCGCCCGAGGCGGAGCCGCAGGTCCCGCAGTGCGGCGGCGGCTTCACCCGCGCGGATGTCCGCCGCCCGCTGCTCAGCCGCGGTGAGGCCGTGCTCGTACTTGTACAGCTGATGCGCCACTGGGTAAACCATCGTTTCCTCCGTCGGGTGAAGTTCGCCTGAGCCGCTTTCCGGCTCGTCACCCTGACGACGAACGGGTTTTCCCGAGATAGACACGGCAGCGCCGACTGCTCGCGAACTCCTTATCCGGTGAGGTCGTCGCGGAGTTCTCGTACCAGGTCCGCGATCTCGGCGGCGGTGCCGCGGCGGGCCTGGGGCCACGTATTGACGTCGACTCCCCAGTATTCGCGGGGAGTGCCCGGGAACCTCGGCAGGAGGTGAACGTGCAGGTGCGGCACCCCGTCGCCCAGTACCGCCGCGTACACGTGCTCGGCGCCGGCCACGTCGCACAGCGCGCGGCTCGCCCGCGTGCACCACGAGCCGACGGCACGGGCCTCGGCGTCGGTGAGATCGCCGAGACCCGGTGCGTGCCTGCGCGGCTCCACGAAGAGGTGGCCCAGGTAGGCGGTCGTGTCTTCGCCGCCGAGCGCGGCCGCTGGCGGAATGTGGGACACCAGCACCAGGTCGTCTTCGGCGACGGGCCCGCCCGGCACCAGCGGCCCGCGGTCCTGATGCTTACGGCAGATAAAGCACTCCGCGCCGCCCTGGCCGCGCAAGACGGTCAACGGGCCTTCCTCTGGTGCCGGAGGCTCGAAATGATCGAAGTAGGTGGCCGCGAGTTCCGGGCTGAGCTGGAAGTCGTCGCCGTCCTGTGCCGCCCGGGCGCGGATGCGCTCCAGCACCGTGGCGCGGTCGGTCGCCAGGTACACCGTCTCCGGGACGACGCCGAGCGGCCGCAGCAGCTCGCGGTACTCCTCTCGCATCTTCCTGGACCAGAACGAGAAGTCCAGCACCACGTCTGACCCGGCCCGCACGAGGTCTGCCATGCGGGCGCGCAGCGCCTGCTCGATATCCCCGCGCACGTCCTCGGGCAGGGGCATGGCAGTGATGCCGCGCGACCACGCCTCCTGATCGAACGACAGGCGGACCATCCCCTGCTGCTCAAACTGCCGCGCGACGGTCGATTTCCCCGATCCGGCCGGCCCGCACATGAAGATGACCCGTCCCATGCGCGCCACTATAGGAGCCGTGCCGGGGGTCAGGCGTGCTGGGCGAGGGCGCGGGTGGTGAGATACCGCCGTTCGGGGATGCTCGCCGTGCGCCGGGCGGCGTCCAGGTAGTCGGACTTGGCGCCGTCGTGATCGCCGGCGAGTTCCCTGAGATGCGCCCGGGTGGCCAGGAGCCGGTGGTTGCGCGCCAGCTGGCTGTCGGACTCCAGGGAGGCGACCACCTCAAGACCTGCCTGGGGTCCGTGCACCATCGCGACCGCGATGGCCCGGTTGAGCGTCGTCATCGGATTCGGGGCGGCCTTCTCAAGCAGGTTGTACAGGCCGAGGATCTGCGGCCAGTCGGTGTCGTCCATCGTGCGTGCTTCGTCGTGCACCGCCGCGATCGCCGCCTGCAGTTGGTAAGGCCCGACCGCGCCGCGGGGCAGCACCTCGGAGATCAAGGCGACGCCCTCGGCGATCGAGGCCTGCGTCCAGCGTGTCCGGTCCTGCTCGGCCAGCGGGACCAGGGCGCCGTCGGGCTGTGTGCGGGCGGGGCGCCGGGCATCAGTCAGCAGCATCAACGCCAGGAGGCCGGCCGTCTCGCCGTCCTCTGGCAGTAGCCGGCGCAGCAGGCGGGTGAGGCGGATGGCTTCGTCCGACAGGCTCGGCGCGGTCAGGTCCTCGCCTGAGGAGGCGGTGTATCCCTCGTTGAAGATGAGGTAGAGGACGTGCCGCACCGCGCCCAGGCGTTCGCGGGCCTCGCCTGGTGGCATCTCGAAGCGTATTCCACTGGACTTGATCATCGCCTTCGCCCGGCTGATGCGCTGCGCCATCGTCGCCTCGGGGACGAGGAAGGCCGTGGCGATCTGCGCCGTCGTCAGTCCACCCACCGCGCGCAGGGTCAAGGCGATCTGGCTGGGCGCAGACAGCGACGGGTGGCAGCACAGGAACAGCAGCTTCAGCGAATCCTCGCGGTCGGCCGCCGTCTCGCTGGTGTCCGTGATCGAGTCCGCGGGACGGGCGAGCAGCTCAGACTGCGGCGTCGCGGCGAAGATCGCGTCCTCTCGCCGGCGCCGGGCACTGTCGCTGCGCGACTCGTCGATCAGCACGCGGGTTGCGACCGTCAGCAGCCAGCCGCGCGGGCTCTGCGGGATCCCGTCCTCGGGCCAGCGCTGCACGGCCTTGAGCAGCGCTTCCTGGATGGCGTCCTCGCAGGCGTCGAATTGGCCGTAGCGGCTGATGAGCGTGCCGAGGACCTGCGGCGCCAGTTCGCGCAGCAGGTCCTCGACGCGTCGCCGGGCTCCGTCCGTCACAGGTTCGCCCTAGCCTCAGGCGTCGCTCGCGGACTCGTGCAGGATCGGCCAGACTTCGGTCGGGTTCTGGTCCGCCCACGGCATCTCCGCGGCGAGCTCGTAAGCCCGTTCCTCGCTCTCGACGTCGATGAGGCAGAAGGAGGCCATGTACTCCTTCGTCTCCAGATAGGGGCCGTCGCTGACGGCCGCGACCCCGTCCTTGCGCATCACCAGCCGCGCGGCGGCGGCGTCGGCCAGCCCGTACGCGCCGAGCAGTTCCCCGGTCGCCTGGTACTTCTTGTTGTAGGCGTCCTGCTTGGCGATCTCTCCCGGCCAGTCCTCGGCGGGGATGTTGGACCATTTCTCCTGGTTGCCGTAGATCATGAGCAGGTACTTCATCGCGGTTCCTCTCTCCGATAGATCACAGCCTGACGGGCCTGCGTCGCCCGCGTCTGGTCAGCGTGCTCTCACTGGAGGAACGAAGCTGCCCACCGCGTTCTCTACATGCCCTGCCGCGCTTTTCCCTGCGGATCCGCCAGGCCCCATGTCGAGAAGCGCGGAACGGCTCCGTTTCCCCTGAGAAGGCACCATCGCAGCATCCAGGAGGAACATCATGTCCACCACAACCGCCGCCGCGCCCGCATCCGCCGCGTCGTTCCTGTCCCGCCGCCCTGTCTGGCAGGTTAGCTACCTGTCCGGCCTTGCCGCCAGCGTCGCCGTCGAGATCTGGGGACTGGCCGCCCGAGCCGCCGGCGTGCCGATGAGGGCGGCCGGCCTCGGCTCGTCCCACGCGTCGACGATCACCATCGGCATGTTCGCGATGGGGACGATGGTCGTCACGTTCTGGTTCACGTTCGCCGTCATCCTCATGGCCCGTTTCGCGAAGCACCCCAAACCCATCTACCTGCGCACGGCGCTGCCGCTGCTCGCCCTCTCCCTCGCCGTGCCGCTTACCGCGGCAGACACGGCGATCTCGACCAAGCTCATCCTCGCGGCCGCACACCTGATCGCCGGCGCGATCATCATCCCGGTGGTCGCGAGGCGGCTGGCGAGCTTAGCGCTGGGGTGAATCGGAGTTGCGATTTCGCCGTGGAAAATTGCAGCCTCTCAGGGAGCGGAGACGGCAGCGCCCCACCGCTGAGTTTCCGGCAGTGGAACGTCTACACCATGGAGGTACGCGATGAACAACAAAGACGCGGCTATCGCCTGGGGTACGCAGAGCCAGGTCACCGATCCAGGGAAGGCGGCGGCGGCCATCGATGACCTGCCGTCGGAGATCCGAGTGCTCCGGGAGGCGAGCTCGCAGCTGGTGTTCCACTACCGGGCCGGCGGGGATTTCGCCGAAAACGGAGTGCCCGCCGAGCGGACCGCCGAAATCAACACCCGGTACGCGGACGCCATGTTCGCGCTGCTCCTCGAACGCGGCGAGCCGTCGCTCGGCCGGGCCCGCACGGCACCAGACCGGGTGGTCGGCTGCTGCCGCGACGCGACGGTCCTGTTCCTGTCCCTGGCCAGGCACAAGGGAATTCCCGCCCGGGCCCGGGTCGGGTTCTCCGCTTACTTTGACCCTGGCTGGCTGATCGACCACGTGATCGCCGAAGTGTGGGACGAGGCCGCGGGCCGCTGGCGGCTCGTCGACCCGGAGATGAACAGCGGCTGGACACCGGAAGTAAACGGACGCCCCGTCGACTGGATGGACCTCACCGCCGACCAGTTCATAACCGGGCCGCGCGCCTGGGAGGCCGCCCGCGCGGGCAAAAGCGACCCCGAGCGGTACGTGGTCTCGCCAAACCTGGACGTGCCGGTGCTGCGCGGCTGGCCCTACATCGCGCACAACGCCATCCACGACCTGGCCGCGCTGAACAAGACCGAGATGCTGCTGTGGGAAGGGTGGGGCATGCAGCTCAGCCACGACCCCGGGCCGGTCCCCGACGCGGACGCCGCGGTGCTCGACGAGGTCTGCGCCCGCACGGCCGGGCCCGAGGTCTCCCCGGACGACGTCACCGCTCTTGCTGGCCGGGACGGGCTGCGCGTCCCGCCAACCGTCACGAGGTTCGACCCTTACGGCGGCCCGCCGCGCGAAGTGACGCTGCGCGGGTAAGCGCGGGTCAGACAGCCCGCCTGGCCGGCCCGCGGCGGAGCTGGGCGGTGATCCAGGTGAACGGCTGGACCGTCCCGGCGGGTGTCCGGTGCTGCTGGGACCGCCGGCCGGTGATGCTGACCGCGTCGCCGTAAGCCCTGGTCAGTTCGGCGGCCAGGTCCGCCGGCGCGTAGCGGGCGACCGGGAGCCCTGAGCAGTACTCGGGGCCGTCAGCGGCGAAGGTCGCCAGGATGACCGTGCCGCCGCCGGGCAGCGCCGCGCGCAGGGTGGCCAGGTAGGCGGCGCGGTCGCGCGGGCTGGTGAGGAAGTGGAAGACCGCCCGGTCGTGCCAGACCTGGTACGTGCGCTGCGGCCGCCAGCCGAGGAGGTCGGCCTGTACCCAGGCGATCCGGTCGCCGCCAGGGCGGGCGCGGGCGGCGGCGAGCGCGGCCGCTGACACGTCGGCGACGGTGACGTCGGTGTACCCGGCGGCGGCCAGCAGGTGCGCGAGCTGCGAGGTGCCGCCGCCGGCGTCGATGATCGCGGTGCCCTTCCCCGCGCTGCCGTCCGCGGCGGCCGTGACCAGTTCCACGGACGGTTCAGGGTCCGCCTGGTACCAGCTCACCTGGTCTTCCGCCCGGGTCGAGTAAACCTCGTCCCAGTGCTCCCGCCGCCCGGTCGCGGTGCTGTTCATCGCGCCTCCTGGGCTTCTACGATATTCCAAAGATCATTGGAATTATAGAATGCCCTCATGACGGATGGGTCGGTCAAGGGCACGCTTTACGACGGGTTCGCGCGGGTCGCCGGGGCGCTAGCCAGCCCGGCGCGGATCGAGTTGCTGAACCTGCTAGCCCAGGGCGAACGCGGCGTGGACGACCTGGCGGCGGCCGCCGGGCTGAAGGTAAGCAACACCTCCGCCCAGCTCAAGGCGCTGGCGGAGGCGGGCCTTGTGACGTCGCGGCGGTCTGGCACGCGGGTGTTCTACCGGGTCGCCGACCCGCAGGTGACGGACCTCGTCGAACTGGTCAAGCGGGTCACCTGCGACCGGCTCCCGGCCGCCCGCGAGGCCGCCCGCGCCTGGCTCGGCGACGAGGGCGACCTCGAGCCGGTGACCCGGGCCGAGCTTGCCCGCCGCCTGTACGCGGGCAGCGTCCTGGTGCTCGACGTCCGCCCGGCAGCCGAGTACGCCGCCGGGCACATCCCCGGCGCCCTGAGCATCCCCCTCGGCGAACTGCCGGCCCGGCTGGACACGCTGCCACCCGACGCGGAGATCGTCGCGTACTGCCGCGGCCGCTACTGCGCGATGTCACCGGACGCCGTCCGGCTCCTGCGCGGCCACGGCTACCGGGCAAACCTGATGGACGGCGGCCTACCCGAATGGCGCGCGGAGGGCATGCCAGTCAGCACCGCCTGACGGAAGTTGCGCGCGTTGCCGGGTGCACGCCATCATGGGGGCATGATCTCCATCCGAAAGGGCGGCGACGCCCTCGTGCGTTGACCGCGCCGGCGCGGCGCAATGACGCCGCTGCGACTGTGGCCGATTTCGGGAGCAAGCGAGCTCTCGGCCTGTGGCAAGAAGCCAGCAAGATCCGGCAGGAGTGGCTTGACCACGGCCTGTCCACGCAACCGGCTGACCGGCAGACCGCCGAACACAGCCTGACCATGATTTACGCAAGGATCTCCCGTCCGCGGCCCCGGTTCGAATGGGTCAGCTCCCCCGCCCAAGCGCTCCCGCTTGTCGCTGGCTGGCCTACCCTCGAAACGCTCTACGCGCTGATCCGGGATCCTCGCCCGCAAGGGAAACCGCCGCTGGCCAGTGACCTGGCCATGTCCGTTTCCCAGTTGCGCGGCGCACTCAGCGCCGGCGTCACCTACGCCGACCCTGAGCTGTGTCCCGCCCGGAGGGGCAAGAGCAAGGAACCCTGGCCCGAGCTGCCGCCGCAGCAGGCACTCGCGACCGGAGTTCCGCTCGGTGTCGTGCTGCACCAGAGCGTCCGCATCGCACTGCACCGCAGCCTCGCCCAGGGTTTCCGCGCACCCGTCCGCACCGCGCTCACCGGCGACCCCGCCCACGTGCCGGTGTGCTGGTACGGGCAGCAGGAAGCGTCGTGGATCGCCTACTACGACGCCTTGCACCGGCTCGGGCTCGCCCACTACCAGCCGGACGACCTCGACCACCTCGGCTACTGGGCCGCGCTAGCGCGCTCCTGCGGCTGGTGGTGGGCGGGCGAGGACGTATGCATCGTGGTGGACCGCCCCGAAGTGGCCCGCACCGAGCCGCTTCCTGGGACCTGGCATGACGAAGTCAGGCTCCAGCGCACCGGCCTCCGCTACCGCGACGGCTGGCATCCGCTGCTGACCTAACCCGCTGCTGGCCTAACCCCGCTGCGGGCCGGGACGAGCGCACTTCTCGCCCCGGCCCGCAGCTTGCTAGCGGTCCACGAACGCAGTCCGGCGAACCTGTACGGATCGGGGCGGAACGTCGGAGGGTGCGGCTAGCCTCGCGGTAGTCCTCGGGGCCACCCGTCGACGTTCAGGAGAGGAGACGGGATGCCGTGGTTTGAGAAGGACCGCAGTGATGTGCCCTCCGCCTGGGCGGCCGCGCTGGAGCAGCTGCTTGAGGCCATGGATCCGACTCATAAGGTCACTGAGTTCGTCTTGACCGGCCAGCCTGCCGAGGCACTGAAGAACGCCAGAAACAGCAACCAGTGGGCGCACGGCAGCATTGTCTGGCACGTCCCCGCCGCGCAGCAGGCGAGAGCGATGGGGACGTTGTACGCCGGATTCGGCGACGTCGACGCGGCGGTGCTGCGCCGTTGGGGCAGGGTGCTCGATACCGCCCCCAGAGCGGGACTGGGGCTTGGTGACATCGGCGGCTGGCACTGGCCTGAGCTGATGCTGCAGCAAGCGGCGGCCGGCGCCCCATCCGGGCCGCTGCCGTTCACCTTCGCCGACCTTGCGCGGATCGCCGAGGAAGACGGCACCCCGGCCGCAGAGCTGGTGCGGATGGCGTTCACCGTCGCCCCGTACAGCCGGTACGGGGGCCATGCCGACAGCGCCCGACGGTACTTGTCGCGTCTCCCCGGGTTCGCCGATGCCGTGGTGGCCCACCGCAACGTAGCCGGGTCCAGGCTTGTGTCGGGTTCCGTCGACGAGCGCGTCGCCGCGGCTAAGCTCCTGGGGATGCTGGGTGACGCGGTGCTCGGTGCCTTGGCCGGGCCGCTCGTCGAGGCCGCCACCTCGACGAGCGCCCAGGTGCGCGACGCCGCCCGGGCAGTACTCGCCCGGGTCGACGGCGCCGCTGTCGACCCGTTGCGCGCCATGGCCACCGACGGCACGCCTGAGCGGCGCGCCCACGCACTCGATCTCCTCGCGGCGCGTCCGGACCAGCATGCGTGGGCACGCCAGACCGCCGCCGCCGACCGGGCGGCGAGCGTGCAAGCACTGCGCGCACGCTGGGACGCGGCCGACGCGCCGGTGGAAATAGATGAATCAGAGCTACTGCCGGAGCTCCCGCCGCTGCCGTCGTGGTCCCTGCCCGCCGCCGACGCCGAGCGGATCGCGAACCAGGTCTACGAGGCCATCCGGCGGGGCATCGAATCCCACAACAGCACGCAGGAGGCACATCTCCACCGTCACCACCCGAATCACCCGTTTCGCGAGCTCCCCGAGCCGCCACGCAGCTTCGTCGCTGAGCTAGCGGGCCTGCTCGCCGCCGACCGCCCGGTGCGGGTCGGCACTAGCCTGGACGGCATTCCTTCCCTCCCGCGCAGGGTGCACGACCAGCTCGCCGACGTGATCCGGGAGCACGGATACGCACCGAGCACGGCTGTCCAGTTGATGGTCGCCTTTCAGTGGTTCGGTCAGCGCGGCGGCTACGGACCGTGGGCCGAGGTGATCGATGAGGTGCATGCCCGCTCCGGCGGACTAGACCTGCTCACGGTGCAGCGGATGCTCGACGCCGCCGGAGCTGACGGGCGTGCCTTCCTGTGGTTGGCCTACAGCGCCAAGTGGGGCTCGCGGCTCGGCCGCGACTGGCCCGACGAGCACGTCTGGCCGTTCGTCGCGCACAACCTCGACTGGCTCCTGGAGGAGTGGTCGACGTTCCAGGGCTGGACCATCGATGAGCACGCGCTCTTCGCGGCCGTCGCGACGTTTCCGAAGCCGCCGACCCGCCTAGTGGACCGCCTCTACGCACTGGCCGTGGGTGAGCGGAAGACCGACCGGCTGCCCGCCCAGGCGGCCCTCGAACGCGACCCTCGGCGCACGGCTGGCGCCGCCGCCGCCCTGCAGGACGGCAAGGCCGACATCAGGCTCGCCGCCGCGCAGTGGCTGACCCGGATCGCCGACCCGGCGGCACGGCCGGCGCTGCAGGCGGCCTGGAAGAACGAGAAGCAGGATGTCGTCCGGGGCGCCCTGCTCGATGCCCTGATCGCCATCGGCGAGGACGCCGGCACGTACCTGGACCCCGCGAAGACGGTGGCCGCCGCGGAGAAGTTCGTCGCCAGGGGCCTGCCGCCGGGCCTTGCCTGGCTCGACTGGGACGCGGTTCCCGAACTCACCTGGGCGTCGTCGGGCGAACCAGTCCCCCGGGCGGTGGTGCAGTGGCTCTGCGGCACGGCCGTAAAGGCCAAGTCACCCGAGCCGGATGCCGTGCTCCGGCATTACGCGGCGCTGTTCGACGCCGCCGGACGCGAGCGGCTGGCGGCCCACCTGCTCGCGGCGTGGCTGCGCGAAGATGTCCGGCCGCTCTCTGTGGCCGATGCGGAAGCGCAGGCGGCCCAGGCCGCCTCGGTGAATTACGGGTGGTACTCCGCGCCACAGGGACAGTACCCGGGGATGACCTTGGCGCAGGTGGCGGCGGCCCTGCTGCCCTCCTACCTCAAGACCCCGGCCGGCTCCGCTACTGCCAGCAAGGGGCTTCTCGCCGTGGTGGCCGCCTGCGGCGGACGCGACGTCGTCCCGCCGGCGGAGCGGTACCTGCGGGAGTGGTTCGGCTACCGGGCGGCCCAGGGCAAGGCCCTCCTCGCCATGCTCGCCTGGGTGGAACACCCCAGCGCCACCCAGCTGGTCCTGGCCATCGGGGCCAGGTTCCGCACCAAGAGCCTGCAGGATGAGGCGGTACGCCACGCCGCCGCACTGGCCAAACGCAAGGGCTGGACCGTCGACGAGCTCGCCGACCGCACCATCCCGACGGCCGGCTTCGGCGACGGCGCCGTCCTCGAGCTGCCCTACGGCCCGCGGACCTTCACCGCCGTGCTCCGCCCCGATCTCACCGTCGAGCTGCGCGACCCCGACGGCAAGGCGATCAAGGCACTGCCGACGCCGCGCCAGTCCGACGACGCCGAGCAGGCCAAAGAGGCGAAGAAGACGTTCTCCGCGGTGAAGAAGGAACTCAAGAGCATCGCGACGCTGCAGGCCCAGCGGCTATATGAGGCCATGTGCACGCAGCGGTCCTGGTCCGCCGAGGACTGGGACCGCTACCTGCTGCGGCACCCGGTAGTCGGCCCCGAAGTCCGCCGTCTGGTCTGGGTTGCACTCGTCGACGACGGCGCACCGGTCATCTTCCGGCCGCTCGACGACGGCACCCTCACCGACGCCGACGACAACGACGTGAAGCTGCCGGACGGGGCCAGGATCAGGGTCGCCCACGACAGCCTGCTGTCCCCCGGCGAGATCGAGCAGTGGAGCGCCCACCTCGCGGACTACGAAGTGACGCCCCTGTTCCAGCAGCTAGGCCGGGGCGTCCACGCCATCACCCCGGAGCTGCGGTCGAAACGACAGCTCACCGACTTCACCGGTCATCTGCTCGAGGCGTACGCCCTGCGCGGCCGGGCAGGCAAGCTCGGCTACACCCGAGGCGAGGCCCAGGACGCCGGGTTCTTCTACACCTACGAGAAGCGCTTCCCCACCCTGGGCATCGTGGCCGTCGTCAACTTCACCGGCAACCCGCTGCCCGAAGAGAACCGCCTCGTCGCCCTCAAGGAGCTCACCTTCCGGCAGGCGACCCCCGACGGGCGCCATGCCGAGCTGACGCTCGGCGACGTGCCGGCCGTCCTGGTCTCGGAGTGCTGGCAGGACATGCGGCTGCTGGCCGCGGAGGGCACCGGGTTCGACCCCGAATGGGAAAAGAAAGCGGAGTACTGACGTGACCGACGCCCTTGACCAGCAAGGCGCCCGCGGCGTCCTGCGCGCGCCCGCCGAGACCACGTACGCCGCCGAACTGGCGGCGCTGGAAGCGGCCGACCGGGGCAGCCGCCCACCGGGCTGGCGGCTCACGCCCCGCGCCGTGCGCGCCTTCGTGGCCGGCGACCCGGCACTCGGGGTGACCCGCAAGTTCTACGGCGACGACGCGCTCGTCGACCGCTGCGTCGTGACCCTGATGAGCAACCGCGGGCTGCTCCTGGTCGGGGAGCCCGGAACGGCGAAGTCGATGCTGTCAGAGCTTTTCGCCGCTGCCGTCTCCGGCGACTCGACCTGCACCATTCAGGGCAGCTCAGGTACCA
>Ga0310811_10006075_pt1 | contig 15386 bp, 17 predicted proteins | sample YCmetagenome_FD_207642 | JGI IMG/M metagenome (GOLD analysis project Ga0310811, IMG submission 207642) | Soil microbial communities from experimental microcosm in Duke University, North Carolina, United States - YC | ecosystem: Engineered > Artificial ecosystem > Soil microcosm > Unclassified ...
TGGTCTGCTTGCCGGACGGCAGCAGTTCTGACCGTTCTTCCTCCGTCAGCCGGAAATTGTCGGCCAGTGACTCGACCACGTCGGAGATCTTCATTTCGACCGTTTCTGCAGTACGCAGGACGGGCAGCATCAAGGTCTGGAAGTCGGGGATCGCCATTGCAAATGGGTGATTAGTGATGGATGACCGACGTTGGGCCGTGCTGGCCCGGGGGGCATCATGCCGCTCATGCGGGGCAGATTACCCAACGGATGATTGTTCGTCAAAACAGGTTTGTCCTAGGCGCAGCGGAAGCAAAAGGTTGGGGGCTGAGTCGGGGGGCAGTCGATCCCCGACGAAAGACGCACTTCCGGGTTCTGCCACGTTCAGTCATTCGCCTTCATGCTCGGACGGACATTCAAACGTCGGTCCGCCAGATAGCGGACGCACACCGGTGCAGTGTCGGCGTCACAAGGTCGGCCATGACCAGTCCCGAGACGTCAGCAAGCTCGTTTTCGAGGATCAGTTCGACACTGCGCACAAGCCCATCCGAAGCGTTGTTGTTGCCTGTACGCAGGCGCCTGAGGGCCGTGTCCTTATTGCCGAAAGCAGCCAGGAACGCGAACGGGAACTCCGCCGCGCGAAGGGTTGAAAGGCCAGTTCCGATATGGCTGCTTCGATTTCTACTGCATTCATGGGGCATCTCGCCTGTGTGACTTTCTTCCGCTCGCGTCCGAATGAGCTTCGCTAACTGATGCGACACTACGGGGAGCCACCTTGTAAATGGTTGTCCGTGAAGGTCCGGGTTTATCTGTTGTGAATTATCGCACCGCGCACGCGACGGCCCCCGTGGCACAGTGCGCCAGCACAAATACGTACGAAAACGATTCGTTTGCTACATGTAGAAATTTCATGTGCGAATACGGGCGTTTTCTTGTCATCGTATTGGTATGTCCATTTCGTGTCCATCGAGGGAAACCGTTCCATCTAATAAGTAACCCGAAAGGTTGGGGAATCTTCCGGACGACTTTTACGCCGGTCGTAGATTCGCGTCGTGGCAATGTTTGCGTGGACGAGCCATTCCTGAACTTTGGCGATATCGGCCTCATACTCCAGTGCATTGGTCGCCGCCGTTGCCCGCAGGCTATGCACGCCAAATCCCTGTACCTCGATTTGAGCGCGCGCCGCGTAAGCGAGCACGATCTTGTAGACGCCATCGGCAGTCAATGCTGCATGGGTCTTTCTTCGTGCCGGTTGAAAGAGTGGGGCATTCGGTACTTCGCCATGTCCGGCGACCTCGAGATAAGCGTGGATGCGTTCAGCGCTGCCAGCATGTAATGGCAGATAGCGCAGTTTGTTGCCTTTGCCGTGGATACGTAGATGGAGTACGCCGCGGCGGGCGTGGATGTCTCGAACCGTGAGCTTGCATAACTCTTCCCGGCGCAGGCCGTGATACAGCAGCACCGACAGCAGCGCGCGGTCGCGTTTGCCTTTGAGAGTTGTTGGATCTGGCGCATCCAGCAGCGCGCGCCTGATGATCGCCAAGTGCCGGCGTCTTGCCTTCATTGCTGTCGACCTTGGGCCGCTTCGCCCCTTTCACGGGATTGAAGTCGACGGCGTTCTTTTCGCACAGGTACTCGAACAGCGATGACAGCGCCGCGAGCTTGCGCCGGATCGTCGCACCGGACAGTCCACGAGTCTCGAGCGTTTTCCGCCACGCCAGCACGTGGGCGCGCGTGACGACGCGATGCTTGACGTTACGGATCGCTTCAAGGAACCGGGTGATCTCGTCCTGACTGAGGATCACCGGGAGTTTGCGCGGCGTCCGCGCTATCGGGAGTTCTTCGACCGCCCACTCGCGTTTGAGCGTGATGTGATACAGGAAGCGCAGCGCCGCGGTGGCCACCACCAGCGTGCTGGATGAGCGCCGCTGGACTTCAATCAGGTGCACCTGCCAGGCGCGCACCTCCTCCGGGCCTGGCAGTTCAGGGGAACGCCCGAAATATCTGGCAAAGTTGTTCACCTGCTGGAGATACGCGCGTTGCGTATTGGCCGCGAGGTTGCGCACGCGCATATCCTCGATCATGCGTCGACGTAGGGGTGTCATGGTGGACTCCGCTCTGAATGGTCACGACAGCAAACTGCACTGTCATCGTCCCACTCGAACGGATGTGCCCTACGGATGATCCCGGAGTCGATGCGCTGGCCAAACGCCTCCTCCCGCGTCAGCGGGTTAGTTCAACATGTTTTATCAAGAGTAGATCCGGGCGCTCGGGAACATTCGATCATCCCGGAAGCAGCCATTCGAATCAGCGGTATTGGCGGGAACAGACAGGTGATCGACACGGTATGGCTTACGAGCTACTGAAGGCGCGTCGAACCTGCTCCCACCCTCATGCAAAAGTCTTCGAAATCGCTACTCGAGCGGAACTGCGAATTGCAGAACGTGAAAACTTGCTCTTTGTAGTCGAATTGCACTGTTTGGCGTGCTCGTTCGGTCAGACGTCGCGATTTCTCTGAGAAGCTTGGCCGAACGAAACGCCTGACATTACGCAAGTCGGCGGCTGGAATGACAGTGTTCGATCGTCCCGTCAATTTCGCCTCGCAAACCCTCAACCCTTCCGAAGTGATGAAGACTGTTCTTGTAATCCACGGTGCCATGATCATCCTGATCAAAAGCAGCGTGGCCATGACGCCGGATATCACCGAAAGCAGCGGGTTCACCTGGGTCTTCGGCAACCCAAAAAGCCGCCACGATCCGTAGAACTCAATCCATGTCCTAGTGAACTGGCGATGCAAGGCAATGCCGGCTACGGAATAAGAACCTGGGGAAAGATCAAAGCATGCTCGACATCGTGCTGTTGCTGAGATCAGGTCAAGGTAGGTCTAATACAACGTTGCCTATCAGGCTTCCAGCTTCGACAGCTTCATGCGCTGCAGCAATGTCGTCCAAGGGAAAACGTGCCCCGATCGTGTGCTGTAGCTTTCCCTCCTCCAGTAGCTTCGTGAGGCCGTCAGTCGCCCTTTGCCTGTCCACTCGATCAAGGTCGTACACGACAAAGAAGCGCAGGCTAATTGAGCCAAAAAGAAGGTCGCGAAACGGCACTGCTGTTTCGCCGGGGGCATTAGAACCGTAGCAGATGATTGTTCCATGAGGCGCAAGAACTCCGAAGGGAAGCCATTTGATCGTCGTTGAGAAATCCATGTCGACGATCGCATGAACGCCGAGCCCCTTGGTGATTGCCTTGACCCTTTCAGGAACGTTCTCTTCCTTGTAGTAGATCGTCTCAGACGCGCCAGCATTCACTGCATGTCGTGCCTTCTCTACGGACCCTACGGTTCCTATCACCTTGGCGCCACCCATGGCGGCAAACTGAGTGGCATAGTGTCCCACAGCGGAAGACGCACCAACGACCAGCACGGTTTTTCCGGTGATATCGCCTAACATATGAATTGCCTGAAAGGCCGTCGTGGCAGGAATGCCGAGGCAGGCTGCCGCAGCAAAATCTCCTGCGGCCGGCAATTCCACGGCCTGCAATTCAGGCAGTACGACATACTGGGCGGCAGTGCCCATTGGGCGCTGCCATTGACCGTTCCAGACCCAGACCCGTTCCCCTATTCGGTCGGGATTCACGCCTTCACCAACCATATCAATGACGCCAGCGCCGTCACTGTGTGGCACGATACGCTCACTGGCTAGCGGTCGATTACGCCTCGACTTGACATCAGACGGATTTACTCCAGAGCAGGCTATTCGGACACGAACTTCACCTCTCCTAGGTTCTGGAATTGGCATCTCACCAACCATCAGAACCTCCCGAGCCTCCCCGTTTCTTGAGTACCAGGCTGCGCGCATAGCATCCTCACGTGAAGTTGCAAAGTAGTCGGCTGGTCAGCCAACTCCGAAATGTATGGAAGTATAGGGAAGAAAGTGAGCTCGCCGCGGGTGTTGCCTGCCTCGAAGTCCGCCTTGAATGCGTCGAGCTTGTCTTGCAGTGACATGATGGTGACTTGGTTTGGGGGCGCTGGCCGTTGGGCCGGCGTTGAAACCATCATCGGAGATGGGCGGGCAACATCGCAGCCCTTTCTGGTGGGCGCCGTATTCCTTGCGCCAGCGGTAATAGTTCTGCTCGGAAATGCCGGCTTCCTTACAGTCCAGCAGGGCGCTCCCCGGAACGTGACCGGTACCCGCCCGCGCAAATTTTTCCATGAACGACGCGTGGTAAGTCTATAACACCCAAACGGGGCTTCGCTCAGATCATCGATGATCTGCTGCGTGATGTTCACGAAACGCGTGGACGGCATACCGCCCTCCAAGATTTCGTGGTTGTTGATGCAAGAAGGCAACTTACAACGTCCGTTTCCGTTGGGAGGCAAATATGGACAAACGAGTGAATGAAGAAGGGATGGATCTGCTGTTCCGTCAGGCTCGAACCCACAACAGCTGGCTGCCTAAACCGGTCAGTGATGACACATTGCGCGAACTCTACGATCTGATGAAGTGGTGTCCAACGAGCGCAAACTGCAGCCCAGCACGTATTCTGTTTCTGCGCACTCAGGAAGCGAAGCAACGACTTCTACCGGCATTGGCACCAGGCAATATCGACAAGACGATGAGCGCACCGGTGACTGCCATCATCGCTTATGACGGCAAGTTCTATGACAAGCTGCCTAAACTCTTCCCGCACGCAGATGCACGAGCCTGGTTCGCCGACACACCGGAACTGGCCGAGGTCACGGCACGGCGCAATAGCTCGCTACAAGGGGCTTATTTCATCCTGGCTGCCCGCTCGCTCGGACTGGATTGTGGTCCGATGTCCGGGTTCGACCATGCAAAAATTGACCATGAATTTTTTCCTGCGAGCGCACAGGAGGGCACCTTCCAGCAGGAGTACTTTCCCGACAGCCACATCAAGTCGAATTTCCTGTGCAATCTGGGCTATGGTGATCCGGCAGGGCTGTTCCCACGCAGCCCACGCCTAGATTTTGATGAGGCCTGCAAATTGCTCTGACCGCCAGGAACCTTGCTTCGCGGGCCTGATCTCCCTCGCCTAGGTGCAAACGGCTCACATGCCGGTGGATCAGCAGGTGGACGTAGCGGACCACGCCGCCTGCACTTCTGCAATCAGTGCTGCCGAGCGTCCTTCGTAACGCGGCGAAAAGTGGAACGGCACCACCGCCCGGGCGCCGATCCGGCGCGCGATCAGACCGGCCTGGCGGGCCGTCAGGTGATTCTTGCGCAGGCCATGGGCCTTGTCCTCGTCAAGAAATACGCTCTCGATAAAAAGCAGGTCCACGTCGTGCATCAACGCCGACAGGGACTCTACGTTCGCTTCCGTATAGCGCAAGTCTGTTACGTAGCCAATGCGCTGTCCAGGAATGATGTCGACGATCAGGTGACGCAGTTCGCCGACCTGCCGGGTCATGGCGTGCTCGCCATGCCGGTCGAGCCACCGTACCTGAATGGGCGTCTCGTCAGGCGCGCCGGTCAGCACCGCATGTTTCAGTTCGCGCAGCCATGCACCCGTCGACACCCCCAGCGCCGCGAGTCGGTCATTCGCGACGACGACGCGGGCCTTCTCCTCGAGCACGTACGCAACGCACGGGATGTCATGATCGACAAACCGGCCGCGCACACGAAAGGTTGCTTCGTTGTGCACCACGTCGTCAGATCGTTCAAAGGATGGGCTGGCATCGCGGGCGAACCGTCTCCGACTCGAAAAGAAGGCGCGCTGGCCGCCACCGTCCACGCCGATTTCGCGCGCGTCGATCACCAGCTCGACCTCGTAACGATGCACCACGTTCCAGGTATAGGCGCTCAGCTTGTGTTCGATTTGTGCAAGAAAGTTGGGGCCGCCAAACATCACGATGCCAGCCTTGCGCCCGAGCATCACGCGCAAGAGACGATCGAAGCCGGAAAAATGGTCCATGTGCGTATGGGTAACAAACACATGTGACAAACGCATCAGGTGGCGGGGCATCAGCCTGGAGATATCGCCAAGATCGAAAAGGAGGGCACGCCGTTCGTCGCAAAAGTCCACGTATAGACCCGGGTCGCCAAACGCGTCATTGACAAGCCATGGTTTGAAGAGGGCGTGCATGAATCTGTCAGGGCAGCGTACGAATGGCTCTTGTGGATGAACGCAGTATGGATCTTCATCGTGCTCTGGCAAAAATCAGAACCGTCCGGCGCCTCAGTCCCGGCTCGTGAAGACCGTCAATACGCCGGTGTAGCCGTAAAGGTGATTCCTTGCAATCTCGCCGCCGGCGAAGAATCCCACAAGCGGTACCTCACCTAGCGCATTTCGCACCGTCTGCAACTCCGCGTGCCGCGCTCCGAAGTGCGGGCCGCCCCGTCCCGAGCAACTGATATACAGGGCGCCCGACATGTGCCCCGCCGTGCCGCTTTCCAGTTCCGCGCGGATTTCCGTTGCAATGCGCACCAGATCGACCTGGGCGGCCTCGGGGTTGCGCGTGCAAAAGGCCAGATGCATGCCGGGCTCGACCCGATCCGCAATCGCCAGGACCCGGTGCTCGGGATCCACGCCCACCAGGTGCCGCACGAGTGTGTCCGCGCCGAACTTTCCAGGCCATTTCGGCACGTCCTCGGCGCCCGTGCTCAAGCCCGCCAGGGTGGTAGACAGCGCCTGCGACAAAGCATCGATTGGCAGATTCCGGTCGAGTCCAAGGTCTTGCAACACGCAATCGAGTGCAGGCTTGCCGTCCAGCGTGCCCACCAGATTGTGTTGGGCCTGGGTGATGGTACGCACCGGCCCGATGGGCTGGCAGCCCTGCGTCACACGTGAGATCAGACCGACCTCGGGGCCGAAGAGCACGCCGGACATCCCGCCGGTGAACACGCCATCCGCTATATGCAGCGGACGGTTTCGCGCCGAGGACAGGCCGCCGAAGAGATAACCCGTGGTCGTGCGGGCGCTCAGTTCGTGCAGCAACTCTTGCACGTCCGGCGTGCTGCCCTCGGCATGGACCAGCGCGGTGTGGACCACGAACCCGGAGGATGTCGCAGGCAGTGGCTGCAGGCCGGAGAATAGCCGGAACGATTCCCGTGGCAGCGGCGCGAGCATCAGCACCAGGGCCGGCTCGTCGATGTATTCGATGCCGCTGGCGGCCACGCCGACACCGACCGTTCCGACCCATGCGACGCCAGGCTGAGCCCGGTGCAGTTCGTCGAGGATTGCCTCGGACGCGGGTGCGTAATAGTCGCTCATGTAACACCAACCGAGCGTGAACGGAGCGGATTCGTCAAGTTGCGCCGCACGGGCCGCAATTTGGGTTTGAACTTGCCTCTGGCACTCGGCCAGGGCCACCCGCCAATCGGCGTGGGCGGCGTGAGCGTGGACAAACGAAGCGCGGGACATGGTCCAAACCTGTCGAAGGCAACAATAAGTTGGACCTCCGCTGGCAGGGCATGTTCAGCCGGCCGTTGAGGAAACCCGTGACCGGACCGGCCGGCAGGGTTTGCGGTTCATGGGTACAACCCGTGATGTCCGCGACCGGCGCTTGCCGACCCTTCTCTGACATTCATTGGTATGTCGACTGAACGGCCGAAATCGGTGTAGTAGGGACGCCGGAATGAAGTAGCTGTCTTGTCAGGATCAACGCTCGCGGCCCGCACGTGTCGCGGTCTAAATCCAACAGTACGTTGTGGAGCGTTGGATACTAGCCCACCATCTGGGCTGCCCCCTCACAAGCACCCCGGCCGCGATCGATATATCGTCTATATTCAGCCAGTTACGAGCCGTCTCTCGGTACTCTGCCGAGACTGGCACGCCATGTGCTTTGAATTGGTTGGCGGCATCGCGAGCGGTATGTCGCCCAAACTTTTTATTTACTGACCTTTTTTTAGGAGAACTACTATGAAGACCCTTACGATTAATGACCTACTTGATGTCGAAGACCTGGATCGCGTCGCCATGTCTGCCATCACGGGCGGCATGATCGACCAACGCCTAGCCGAATACATCAACAACGTCTGGTGGTATACGCATGATTACGCTCTCGGCGCCCGCCCCGTCCCGAAATTCTGACCACGGCGGCCAACCCGCCCTCCGTGCCGTCTACGACGGTTCGGGGGGATCGTCCCGATGTGTGCTGAGTCCGTCGTCGTTATCGGTGAGCCCGGTGTGCACCGCGTACCCCCGTCGATCCCCGATTCAATCGGCCACGGGTGGTATCTCAACTCCACGATATCCCGTGAATCGTGGTTGATAACCAACCGATCCCGCCTCATCGACAGTATGGCGCCGCTCTGTCTCCGCCTTCCTGAGCTGCGCCCGCGAATCGAAGACCGGCAGTCGCACCTTGAGAGTAGGATGCCGAATCCCATTTACCTTTTGTGAACCAACGTATCCGTCCCCCCTTGCCGCCTGAATGGCCCTTTCAGCCGAGTCGCGATGGCTGGTCGCACCTTCGGCGATCTTGTCGCGCTCCAATATCGCGGCGCCGATGTGTGGCTCTGGAGGTGCCGATGCGGCGGCCACGTTACTGCCGAGCTGGAGGCGGTCGAGGGCGGCCGAACTCAGGACTGCGGCTGCCGTGAGCAGTGTCGTGTGTGGCGGTCCCGACCGGGCTCACCTGCGCTGCGGGGCGGTGAGGTGTTCGGCGAGCTGACGACCGATCGGTACGTTGGGGATGGTTTGTGGGTTTGCCGCTGCGACTGCGGTGGTGAGGCGAAAGTGAGTGCCGGGCGCCTGCGACTAGGCCAGGTGCGTTCGTGCGGCCGCTGCTGCGGCGCTTCGACCGACTGAGCGGCACAGTCTGGTCGGTTTGGTCATGACATGCGGGGCCTGTTTATCCGGAGTCTCACACGGTGGGATCGAGCGCCAGAATATGTCGGTCACGTCGGCAGTAATAGTCCAGCGCTCGATGCGCGCGAACAAGCCCTCGATGCGCGGGCGGTACCGGCGGATTCGATAGGTCTTACCATCAACTGTCCTCTGTGCGTTGGCATCATGCGCGAGGACGGGCACCAGGTCTTCCGCGCCGGAAAGGATGAAGACATCCGAATCGACAGCATCGAGATACTGCGGCAGGCCTTTGTCGGTCTTGCGCGTGATCGTCTCCAAGGACAACATCACCACCTGGTACGGCCGCACGGGCGAGAGCCGCATAGCAGACCTGGCCAATCCGAGTCACATCTTCAGCTGGTTGATCTGTCAGAGCCACGACGACAAAGGCAATGTCGTCATCTCTACGGCGCGCGATGGCAGCAACGCCTGGCACTTCGAGGTCGACTTCGACTATGGCGAGCATGACGCCAACGCGCCGACTGAACGCTGGTTCAACAGCTTCAAGAACGAACGGGTGCATGGCGAGCGCCACACGCCAGCATTCGCCCCTCGGCAATAGATCGCCCCTCAGTTCTTCGTGAAGAATCTGTCAATCTTGTCATACAAACTTCCGGTTTGAGGTGGGCATGGATAAGCAGGTTGGCAAGTCTGATTCATCAGAATCGATCTTCAGCACCCAAGGCGGCCGCACCGAGCCGGACGCCATCGAAGTGCCAAAAATCGAGCTGCCCAAAGGCGGCGGCGCGGTGCGCGGCATCGATGAAGAGTTCAAGGTCAACGCGGCCAACGGCACCGCCAGTTTCAGCATCCCACTTCCTGTCGCGGCATCGCGCGGTGTCGCGCCCAAGCTGCGTATTGCGTACAGCTCCGGCGGCGGCAACGGCATCTTCGGTCTCGGTTGGGACTTGGGCCTGCCGACCATCAAGCGCAAGACCAGTCAGGAACTGCCGCAGTACCTCGACGGCACAGGCAATGCGCCCGATTCCGATACCTTCCTGCTGGCCGGCGCCGAAGACCTGGTGGCGGAATTCAGCAGAGACGCGTTCGGCGCTTTCATCAAAAACGCGGAGAGGTGCGTGTTGCTCTTGAATTGATCGCGGTTCGACGCACCGTTGCGCTCGGCCGCCATAAGGACAGTGCTACTGTGAGGCGCCTGGAGCCTTGTATTGATGAACTGGAGTTGATGGCCGCCCGCAAGGATCCCTATGGACTGGCGCAGGCTGACGTAGCGTTTCACCATGAATTATGTGACATCAGCGGCAATGATTTTCTCCGTACCATATGGGAAGGGGTGGCTGGCCAGCTAACAATCGTTGTCGGTCTTTCAACGCTCGACAAGTCGATGAGAGACATTGTCAAGGAACACCGCACGTTGCTGGAGGCGGTAATCACTGGCGACATTAAAAAGATTGAGAAGGCGCTCGGAGAACACATCCGCGATCAAAATGCCTGCGTACATCTGGAGAAGATCATCGAGGACCGACGGAGGGCGTGCCCCCCCGGCTGACTTCTACCCGGGCATCGCCAGTCAGCCGATGTCCCGGCTTCCGAAAGCAGCCATTGGAGACTACGTCCTACGCGGTCTCTAGACAACCCGGTCCGCTTCATCGCTGACCACGACCACACTGTTGTTCGAGTGCAGGTCGATTCCACTAAACTGATATGACTTTCCGTGTCAAACGGGATCGGTTTTCAGTTTTTCCAAAAGTAACTTCTTTGCGATAGGTGGTCTGAATTTCCTGAGGGCGGCGTAGCAGTAAATTCGACGGTGAATCACACTGATATCCGCGGGTTGGTTACCGCATTACAGAGGTCCGTCTCGTGAGCCTGCCGCTCCCTTGTTCCGCAAATCGGTTGATGCGCGTTGCGATGTTTAGCCGCGGGTTGCTCGGGTACCGGGCTACGCCGCCTTCAGGAAACTCTTCTCCAGGTGTTCGTCGAATGTTGAGTGATCGGCACGGTTATGCTGCGAGTGCGGTGCGTGGCACGGCGAGCGACATTGCCAGACGGCTGATGTCCCAAATGAAACCGGCCAGCTCCCGGGCAACTGCGACCGTCGCGATGTTCGGGTTCTTGCCGCGTGCCGCCAGTCTGCGATATCGGCGGCACAATCTAAGCTGCGCGTCCCAGGCGCGATCAATGATGGCCTTGGGGATGCCTTCATGGCGGCGTTGAATGTCGGGACTCACGCGTGCCGGATGCCGGTAGCTCCAGGCCGCCTCGACGAGCAGCTTTCTGACGTAGCTGTTGCCGGTCTTCGTGATGCTGCCCTGGCGGCGCTTCCCGCCCGACGAGTGTTCGGACGGCGTCACGCCAAGCCAGGCCATCAGCTGACGCGGATGCTCGAAGCGCGACAGGTCCCCCAGTTCGGCGAGCATCCCTACGGCCGTGGTGAACTGCACACCGCGCATCGCCTGCAAGCCCAGGACGGCTGGATAGAATCGCCAGTTGGGCACCGCCTCGCGCAACGCGGTCTCGAGACGCTCGCATTGCGCGAGCCGATCCTCGATCATGCGCCGATGTTCTTCAAACGCCAGTTGCTGCCATTCGTTGCCGAACGAATACTGGCTTAGCCAGTGCCGGTGCGCGGGGCCCCAGTTGGCGCTACCGGTATAGCGCACGCCGTGCGAGAGCAGGAACGACTTCAGTCGTTGCCGGGCGCGCTTCAGATCGTCCCTGGCGCTCATCCATGCACGTGCCAGATCGCGGAACGCTTCATCGGCAACGGTGGGCACGTACACCGCTGACAGGTCGCCGGAGCGCACGGAGCGCACGAGCTTCACGGCATCACGTCGATCGGTCTTGACACGTTCCCCCGGCTTTCTGGGAATCAGTGATGGCGCGCACACCATGCAGTCGAACCCCTTCTGCACGAGCTAACGGTAAAGCCCATAACCGCACGGACCTGCTTCATAGACAACCACCACGCGTCGCGCTTTCGATTGCAGACGCTTGCACAGGCGATCGATATCCGTCTTCGTCGTACCGATCTTTCCGAGCAGTTCGACCTCGCCCGAGCCGAGCGCGTAGGCGACCGTGATCGAGTCCTTGTGAACGTCTAAACCGACGTACAACGTGCTATCGTTTTCCATTGCTGGCCTCCGTGCCGGAAATCGCCGGGTGTGGCCCAGTCCACACCGTGCGGCTCTGGCAGTGATGCTAACCCGCGTCTGATTCCTCACGGCGGGCCAGCCTCTGCCTCACGGAAAGTCATACTGCCTTGTTCATGCCGTCCTCCTGTGCGTCACGTCGGTGTTCGCACCTCCGACTCTACGCGAGCCGTTCGAGTCGAACGGCGGGGGGCCGGCTATATGATTATCAGCGCCACCGTAACAACTTAATCTTGTGGTTCGGGATCCAATCCCAACGCCTGCTTGATATCAGCGACCTTAGGCGTATAACTACGCTTCTCTGGATAAATGTCAAGATAGTTCAATGACTTTGCCTGCAGCAAGGGTGAAAGGTCGTTCGAATTGATGGCGCGAGAAAAGAAGCTCTTTAAGGATTTCATGCGAGGCACGAAAGACACGGAATCTATGGGCGTCAGGAGCTTTAGGGTTTCGATCGATGCAGACTTGGCGAGAGGCGAAAAATCGGTCAGATTCTTAGTGTTTTCCACATACAGGTACTTAAGATTCTTGCATTTTGCGATGGTGGAAATGTCCATCAACTTGGACAAGATGAAGATATCGATTCTCTGCAGATGATTCAGCCGTTCTATGCCTGACATGGATTTTATGTCGGAATCCGCTACTTCCAGCGTGACAAGCGACTCCAGGTGCTTCAAGAATTTAAGATCCTCTTCACCGGAAACCGAAAGGCGTAAGGTCCGCAATTTCGACAGCGTTTGCCATCCTCGAGTGGAGGTCCGGTGCCTAAAAGAGAGATATTCAAGGCCAGGAAAGTAAGACAAATCAACTTCTGGCGTGGTGCGTGCAGGCCAAGCCAGCTGCGTCAGTTTCTTTAGCTTGTACAAAGGTCCGAGATCTGTGTTCTTAGCGATATTCATACGGCACTCCAGGCCGCTCAGATTCGGAATTTCGTTGAGAAAGCTAAAATCGATATGCTGGGGCTTCGGATCCGGACGATGCGTGCTCACTTCGATGCTGACGATCTTTTTATCTCGCACATAGGCCAGCGCCTCGTCTAAGTGCTCCAGATACACCACCACCTGCGGCGGCCCTTCGCCGAAGCTTATCGAGGTCTTTTGTACTTCATAAGGCACGGATTCTTCAGAAGGGTCACTCATTCGGAGCTCTCTGTCGTAGATCTATTTTTTACAGGCACGTGCTGCTCGGTCAGCTTCCAGCTTTTCCAGAAGATCCTTAGCTTTTTTGGTCGCAGCGGCCCGCTTGTCAGGATTCTCTGCCCATGCTGTCGCCCCAGAAATGTGACTGTTCAAGAAGCCGGCAGGAACCCCTGCCCGGCCAATCCCTGCTTTGAACTTGGAAAGAACCATGGTTTTGTATTCGACCATCTTCCCGAGCTCGTTGTCGCCGCCGGTGTCGACGTGGGCCGCTGCCGCAATGTTGCAATCGTTTTTTCCTCCTCCCCGGCCTTTCTTAGAAGCTTTGAAACGGTCCTCTTCGCCCTTCCCAATATATCGTTTGCCGCTTTTGAGCTCGAAGATGTACGCGCCGCCACTGCCCGCGAGACCCAGCGGGTCGATCCAGCCAGTCGTATTGACTGCATAGCGATACAGGTTCGAATTTGCGGCCAACCCCAAGGGGTCTTGAGAAATGAACCTGCTCGTCTCGGGCTCATAGTATCGATAGCGGTTGTAGTATAGTCCCGTTTCCTCGTCGTAATACTGCCCTTGGAACCGTAGCGGCTGCTGAATCTCGCTGATCTCCGCAGCGAGAACGTTTCCGTGAGTCCGGTACGTAACCTTCCATGTGATGCGCCCTTCGTCGTTGCTGGCTTCCAGTGGCGTGCCGAGGTGATCGGTGTGCAGATGGTGAAGCGTGCCGTTGAAAAACTGCGCCAAGGGCAGAAAGGATTCGGGTTTATATAGGAAGATCGTCTCGTCGCATCCGCGTATTTGGAGGGTCAGGCGCTCGTCATCCCAAGCGAAGTACGTGACGCCGAGAGCGTCGCTTTTAGCGACCCGGCGCCCGATGGCATCATAGGCATAACTAAAATAACTGCGTGCCGCGACGAAGGTGTCCGAGCCGCGTTCCACTTCGGCTCTCACCAGCTGGTGGTCCGCATCCCAGTACAAGCGAGTCCGCGTCTGTACGCTGTCAGAGCGCATACCTTGCAGGCGCTCGGTCAGATTTCCATAGACGTCGTAGGCATAGCGAACGTCCTGCCAAGCGAGCAGACGGTCGCCGACGACCGTCAAGCCAGTACTATGCGCGTCCGTGCCGGTGGAAAGCGGATTGCTCGCGGGATCCCACTGGAAATGCTCGACGACGGCCTGCGCGTTGCCATTGGAACCCGCCCGGGCAATGCGCATTTGTCCGATCACGCTGTCCGTCACACGGCTCACGGCGTCGTAGCGGTAGTCGTTGATGTCGCGGTCCTTATCTTTCCATTTCCGCAACTGTCCGGCCGGGTCATAGTCGTAATGCCGCTCGATAAGGCCAATCAGCGCAGGCGTCGCTTTTCGCGTCACGCGCTGCGCCTTCAGTCGGTCAGAGGCGTCGTATACAAACTCGCTGACGAGGCTACCTTGGCTGCGCCGCACTTCCCGGTACAGATTGTCGCGCTCGAAGTTGGAAATCTCCTGACCGTCCAAGTTGATCTGGTGCAGGTGCCCCGGGCCGTAGAACAACTGATGGATGACCTTACCATTGGGCAACACAGTCTCGGTGCGGTTGCCCAGCGAATCGTAGTGATGCTTGAATGAAAAGGCCTGAGCTTGCTCGCCGGGCAGGCGAATATGCTGATCTTCCTGTATCAGTTGCCCCACAGGGTCGTAGACGAATGTCACCGCGGACAACCCATTGCGGGCCGAGGTCAGGCGGTCGAGCTTGTCATAGGTGAAGCTGCCGCCGGCAGAACGGTCGTGTTCGGCGCCAACGGGGTGCTTGGCCAGCACATTGCCGACCGCGTCGCACTCGAAACGAGTGACCTTGCCGGGGCCGAAAGCGGTGCCGCCTCGCTCGATGATGTGCGTCAGACCACCGGCTGCGTTGTGGCAGTAGCGCGTATGGCGGCCATCGAATCCTATTTCATCGGTGAGTCGATCCAGCCGGTCGTAGCCGAATCGAGTGACCTCGCCCTTCTCATTGGTGAAGCTGGACAGTCGACCCGCTGCATCGTACTGATAAGTCGTCTTCTGCCCCAGCGCGTCAACCTGCTCCAGCAGATCGCCGATGCCGTTATATCGCCAACGGGTGAGCCGCCGCAAAGGGTCGATGTAAGCGACGAGGTTGCCCTCTCCGTCCCACTTGTAATGGTGCGTGGCGCCGTCGGGTTCTACCTCTTGCACGAGATTGCCTAGGGGATCAAAGACGAAATGAGTGGTCTGCTCCAGCGCATCGGTGCAGCTGCGCATATGTCCCAGGGCGTCGTAGGTGTAACGGGTCGTGTGGCCGGAGCAATCGGTGTAGGCGATGAGATTGCCGGCTTCGTCGTGCAGCAGAATCTTCCTC
>Ga0310811_10006076_pt1 | contig 15385 bp, 7 predicted proteins | sample YCmetagenome_FD_207642 | JGI IMG/M metagenome (GOLD analysis project Ga0310811, IMG submission 207642) | Soil microbial communities from experimental microcosm in Duke University, North Carolina, United States - YC | ecosystem: Engineered > Artificial ecosystem > Soil microcosm > Unclassified ...
GAGGGATGCGTGAGCCACGCGTGGGTGAAATCGAAGGCATGCCCCAGCATCCGTGAACTGCCGCGAACCGGGATGTGCCGCGCAGCCCATTTTTTCGAAAATCGGGCGATTTGCCCGTCGGGACACCGATCCTGGCCACCGGACCTCCGGATTTTTACCGGTATTGCGAGGGCGTGCGGCCGAGGCGCTTTTTGAAGACGACGCCCATGTACTGTTGATTGCTGAAGCCGCACAGCTCCGCGACCTTGGTCAGGGGCAGGTCGGTGGTGGCGATGAGGTCGATGGCCCGCCTCAGCTTGCTCGAGGTGATCTGGTCGTGGATCGTGGTCCGGAGCTCGGTATGGAATCTACGCTGCAGGACGGTGCGCGAGACCCCGACGGCGTGGGCGATTTCCTCGATGGAAATGCCGGTGTGCGATTGCCGCTCGATCACCTGGATCGCGTTTTGCAGCACCAGGTCGCCCGTCTTGTGCAGGTTGCTGGACTCCCGCACGACCAGCCGGCGGGGCGAGATCAGGAGCGGGCGCTCGTATTCCGTGCCGTGCTTCAACTGCCAGTCCAGGAGCGCGGCGGCCTGGTAGCCGACGCTGAAGTGGTTCGGCCAGATGCTGCTCATCGGCGGATTGCAGATGTCGCAAAGCGGCCGGTCATTGTCCACGCCGACGACGGCGGCCTGGGTGGGCACATGGATGCCCGCCGAGCGGCACGCCTCGAGAATCTCGAAGCCCCGTTGATCGCTGCACACCATGATGCCGATCGGCTTCGGCAGGGTGAGCAGCCAGTCGCCGATCTGCTTTTGCCGCGCTTCCCAGGATTCGCTCTCCAGGGCCAGCGGGTCCATCTCGAGGACGGCGACGGTCATGCCCGAGGCGTCCGCGGAGGCGCAGAAAGCATCTCTCCGGCGAGCGGACCAGTCCCTCGATTTCTCTGGCTCGTCGGATTCCACCCCCACGAAGGCGAACTGGCGCATCCCGATCGCATGCAGGTGCTCGAAGGCCATCCGGCCGATCGCCGCGTCGTCGGTGTGGATGAGCGGGAACTTCGCGCCGACGACCTTCCCAAGCACATCGATCACCGGGATGTTCATGCTCTGGAGCTCATCGATCATGAAGTGATCGGAAACCTTGGCGATCACGCCATCGCCATGCCACGTCTTCCGCCAGGCGGAGAAGTTGAGCTTCATGTCGCCCGGGATGTGAAAAAACGACCAACTCGTTTTCCGGCGGGCATAGCGGGCGACCCCTCTCAGGATCTCCCGGCCGGAGGCTAGAGTCGTCTCGACCAGCAGGGCGATATGGGGGCGCTTATCTGTAGGGAGGGGCTTCGTCACTCGGGGGAGGAGGGCTGGTTCCAGCGGTTTCCGAGGAAAAGGTAAGGGAACGAAAAGGGGAAATCACGGGAAATTCCCAGGTCGGATTTCGACAATTTGTGATCTTAAGTCGCATAGACGCTTTCTGCGCGGGCGGTGTCTACTAACGGGAAATTCAACCCCCGGTGCCGCCCGAGCCGATGTCCGGCGGTGCCAGACAGCCCCACGTTTCCTTCCCCCTTTATGAACCGTCCGTCCATCACCCCGATCTTCCTTGCCGCCGTCCTATTGTCCGCCGCCCAACTGCCGGCGGCCCTTTATACCACCTCCACGAATGCCGGCGCAGGCGACGACTGGACGACCATCGCCGCCGGTTGGACGAGTGGAGCCGGAGCCACCGCCGGCAATGACTACGAGTCGCTCAGTGGCGCGCTCGTGCGCAGCCCCCGGAGCTCCGGCCCGACGGTCACTTTCCCCGGCAATTCACTCAAGATCGATACAGGCTCGGCCATGCGCTTCAAGACCGGCGACGTCGGGACGACCACGACGTTCGTTTTCAACAACGGAGGCTTCATTCTCAACGGTGGCCAGGGCCAGGCCGGTGATGCGATCAACTCGGTGGTAAGTGGCAGCGTGCACGTTATTGCCGCCTCCAGCTTGACCACGAGCGGCCCGGGAGGCGTGCTCGATACGCCGGGGCACGCCGCGGCGGACACGCGAACCTTCAGCTTCACGGCGAACGTGGACGGCACGGGCATGCTCACGTTGATGAATGGAAAGACCACGATCGCGAACCCCACGGGCAACGGTCTGCCGGACTTCTCCTTCACGGGCAACAACAGCTCGTTCAGCGGTGGATTCACCGACGTCGGGGGCTGGCTGCAAGTCGCGGGGATCACGAGCCTCGGCTCCGGAAACGTGACGATCACCGGCTTCGACGGCTCGAACCAGGCGATCTTCAATTCCACGATCGACCTCGTTTCCAACGGAACCCTGACCCTGAGCAACATCAACAGCGGCATCATCCTGGATCGGAACCTGACCTTCTCCGCCGTGAGCATCAATGGCACCAGCCTGGCCCCGGGGTCCTATACGGTCGCGGATCTCACCACGCTGGGATTCGGCGCGAATATCGCGGGCGGCAGTGATCCCACGAAAACCCTCATCGTCGCCGTGCCCGAGCCGGCGTCGACCGCGATCGTCACCGTGTCGGGCCTGATCGCGATCCTCATCTTCCGCCGCCGCCGCGCCTGAGGCACCCCACCTTTGAAATTTCCCCCTATGAAATCACAAACGCTCAAACTAACGACCCTCCTGCTTGCAGGTACCCTGTCCGCGCTGCCCCTGCATGCGGATCTCTACACCACCTTCACCGCGGCCACGGCCGGCAATGACTGGTCGACCGTCGGCGCCGGCTGGTCCAGCGGAGCCGGAGCGACGGCCGGCAACGACTACGAGGCGTTGAGCGGAGCGCTCGTCCGAAGCCCCCGAAACTCCGGCCCGACGGTCACCTTCCCTGGGAATTCGCTCCAGATCGATGCCGGATCGGCCATGCGGTTCAAAACCGGGGACATCGGGACGACCACGACTTTCGTCTTCAACGATGGAGGCTTCATACTCAACGGAGGCCAGGCACAGGCCGGCGACGCGATCAATTCCGTGGTCAGCGGCACCGTCCACGTCATTGCCGCCTCCAGCCTGACCACGAGCGGCCCGGGAGGAGTGCTGGATACGCCGGGGCACGCCGCGGCGGACACCCGGACCTTCAGTTTCACCGCGAACGTCGACGGCTCCGGGACGCTCACCTTGATGAACGGAAAAACCACCATCGCGAACCCCTCGGGCAATGGCCTGCCGGACTTCTCCTTCACCGGTAACAACAGCTCGTTCAGCGGAGGCTTCAACGACGTCGGTGGCTGGCTCCAGGTTGCCGGGATCGGGAGCCTCGGCTCCGGGAACGTGACGATCAGCGGCTTCGATAACCTGAACCAGGCCGTGTTCAACTCGACGATCGATCTCGTCTCCAGTGGCACCCTGACGTTGAGCAATCTCAACAGCGGCTTGATCCTCGACAACAACCTGACCTTTGCCGCCGTGAGCATCGATGGCACGAGCCTGGCGCCGGGAGCCTACACGGTGGCGGATCTGACGACGCTGGGATTCGGGGCCAATATCGCGGGCGGCAGCGACCCCACGAAAGTTCTCACGGTGGTGGGGGCCGTGCCCGAGCCTGCGACGGTCGCGCTCCTCTCCACGGCCGGCCTGGCCATACTTGTGTTCCGGCGCAAGCGAAGCGCGCGCTGAACACCGCCGCCCCGCGCAAGCTTCAACCTCCCCCGGCTCCGTTCGTCACCTTCCCGTGCCTGCGACCTTTGTTCCCCGCCCCCGTCTCGAGAGGCTCGTCCATCGAGTGAAGTCATCGGCGATCGCCGTCGCGCTCGCGATGGCGGCTTCGGCCGCCACCGGGAGCACGACCTCGACGGAGACCTTGCTCCTCTCGGGCACGAGCAAGGACGATCCCGTCACCTGGGACTTCTTCTGCACGGCCGGCCGCAATAGCGGCACCTGGACCACGATCGGGGTGCCCTCGTGCTGGGAGCTGCAGGGCTTCGGCACCTACAACTATGGCAATGAGCCGCTCTCCTCGCAGAGCTCGGAGCAGGGGCTCTACCGGCGGTCGTTCACGGTACCCGCGGAGTGGGCCGGGCGGAATGTGCAACTGGTCTTCGAGGGCTCCATGACGGATACGACGGTCAAGATCAACGGCGTGTCGGCCGGGGCCATGCACCAGGGCGCCTTCACGCAGTTCCGCTACGATGTGAGCTCGTTGCTCACCTATGGCGGGTCGAATCTCATCGAGGTCACGGTCTCGAAAAAGAGCGCCAATGCGTCGATCAACGACGCGGAGCGCACGGCGGACTACTGGATCTTCGGCGGCATCTTCCGGCCGGTCTATCTCGAGTGCCGTCCGGTGGAATCCCTCCAGCGCGTGGCAATCGATGCGAAGGCCAGTGGGGCCTTCTCGGTCCAGGTCGCGTTGAACGGCATCTCGACCGCCGACACGCTCACCGGCCGCATCCAGACGCTCGACGGGCAGGCGGTTGGCGCCCCGTTCTCCACCCCGCTCACCGGCTCGCCCGCCACCGCGACGCTCTCCACGACCGCAGCGGGCATCACGCCCTGGAATCCGGAGAAGCCGTCGCTCTACGACGTCGTGCTCGAGCTCCGGCACGGGTCGACCCTTCTGCACACCCTCACGCAACGCTTTGGCTTTCGGACCGTGGAGGTGCGGGCGGGCGACGGGATCTATCTCAATGGCGTGAAGATCCGCCTCAAGGGCGTGGACCGGCATACGTTCTGGCCAACCTCCGGGCGGACCTCGAGTCCGGAGCTGGCGGCCCAGGCGATCGAGATGATCCGCGGCCTGAATATGAACGCCGTGCGCATGTCGCACTATCCGCCGGACCAGTATTTCCTCGATCAATGCGACGCGGCCGGACTGATGGTGCTCGACGAGGTGCCCGGCTGGCAGGGCGCCTACGACGACGCGGTCGCGGCCCGCATGGTGAAGGAAGTCGTGGTGCGCGACGTGAACCACCCTTCCATCCTTTTCTGGGACAACGGCAACGAAGGTGGCTGGAACACCACCGTGGACGGCACCACGGCGACGAATCTCTTCGCGACCTACGATCCCCAGGGCCGGACCGTCCTCCATCCCGGCGCGGGCTTCAAGAGCGTCAACGCCTCGCACTATCCGACCTATCCCGTGCTCCAGTCCTCGCTCACCGGCGGCACGATCGTGATGCCGACCGAGTTCCTCCACGGCCTCTACGACGGAGGCATGGGCGCCGGGTTGCAGGACTATTGGAATCTCATGCACCAGTCGCCCAAGTCCGCGGGAGGTTTCCTGTGGGCCTTCGCCGACGAGGGCGTGGCGCGCGTCGACCAGGGAGGCGCGATCGATACCTATGGAAACAACGCGCCGGATGGCATCGTCGGCCCCTACCTAGAGAAGGAGCCGAGCTACGACTCGATCCGCGACATCTGGTCGCCGGTGACGGTCCCGGCCGCACCGGTGCTCACGGCGGCCTTCAACGGCCAGATCATGGTTGGCAACGACTATCACTTCACCTCGCTCTCGGCCTGCAGCTTCAAGTGGGAGGTCCTGGATTTTCCGCATCTCAGCGACACTGCCGCGACGGGCGCCACCGTGATCGGCAGCGGCACCGTGGCGGGCCCCGCGGTCGCCCCGCAGCAAAGCGGCGTCCTCCAGATCGGTCTTCCTGCGGGCTGGGCGGCGCACGATGCCCTCCGGCTCACCGCCCTGGATCGGGAGGGGCGATTCCTGCGCGCCTGGACGTGGCCGATCCAGTCCCAGGCGGCCATCGCCGCCGCGAACCTGCCCACGGCGTCCGGCACCGCCGCGCTCTCCGACAACGGCACCGCGATCATCCTCGCCGGCAGCGGCATCCAGGTCGCGATCGGAAAGACCACGGGCCTGATCTCATCGGTCTCGGTCAACGGCACGACGGTCTCCCTCGCGAACGGTCCGCGCCTGGTGAGCGGCACGGGCACCTTCTCCAGCATCAGCTCCGCGCAGGTTGGCAACGATCAGGTCGTCACCGCAAATTTCACCGGCAACCTCCAGACGATCACCTACCGCATGCGGGGCGACGGCTGGATGAAGGTCGACTACCAGTTCTCCCTCACGGGTAATCAAACCTCCATCGGCGTGACCTTCGACTATCCCACCGCGAAGGTGACCGGACTCCGCTGGCTGGGCGATGGCCCGCAACCGGTCTGGAAGAACCGGCTCGCCGGCCCGGCGCTCTCCGTCTGGAGCAAGACCGCCAACAACGCCGTGCCCGGCTATATCTGGACGACCGATCCGGTCTTCCGCGGCTATCACTCCGGCTTGCGGTGGGCGGTGATCCAGACCTCCGAAAAACCGATCGAGATCATCTCCGAGACGCCCAATCTCTTCCTGCGCGTCCTCACTCCGTCGAACGGTCCCAGCCCGGCCAACACCACCTTCACCATGCCCCCGGGTGATCTTTCGCTGCTCCAGGCTATCGCGCCCATCGGCAATAAATTCCACTCCCCCGCCGACGTCGGCCCGATGTCCAACCCGAACACCACCGCGACGGGCAGCTATGCCGGCACGTTCTGGCTCCATTTCAGCGGCCCCGTCAACCCGCCCACGCCGCCCCAGATCACGAAGGTCGAGGCCGCAACGGCCGGCCGCGTGACCGTGACTTTCGACCGGCTGATGTCGACGGACGCGTTCATCCCCAGCCGATACACCTTCTCTCCGGCGCGCAAAGTGCATGCCGTGACCGCCGGCGCGGCCAATTCCGTCGCTCTGGATGTCGAGCCGCTGGTCGAGGGGGCGAGCTACGATCTGACCGTCGGCCCCGTGACCAGCATCGATGGCCTGCCCCTGGCCGGGCAGACGGTTTTCCCGGTCTCCTATAACCGAGGGCTGTCCATCCGGCTCCCCTTCGATGCCGCGAGCGGAAATGTGTCTTCCGACACCTCGGGCAACAACTCGAACGCGACGCTCTCGAACTCGACCCTCGCCAAAGGGTATGCCGGATCCGCGGCGACGTTCACCGGCACCGTGGGCTCATCCGCGTCGATCACGCTCCCGAGCCTGACGCAACTGACCGTCGCCGCCTGGGTCCGCCCGCTTTCCGCCGGGAACAGCACGTTCCCCAGGATTCTGTCCTTCGTCGGTGACGGCATCCAATTCCTCCTCGATTTCACGGGTGGCACTCCGGAGACGATCGGGTTCCAGGCCGCGGGGAAGGGGAGCTGGCGCGGTGCGGGTATCGCGCTGCCCGCCCTCGGGACCTGGATGCATGTCGCCGTTTCCTACGACGCTAGTTCCTCCTCGGCTCCGACTTTCTATTTGAATGGCGCTCCGCTCTCCACCGTCGCCGCCGCCGGAGGCAGCGGAGCGTTCACCACCGCCGGAGTGGCGACGATTGGCAATCGCGCCTCCGACGGGCTGCGCGGTTTCGACGGCTCGATCGATCAGCTCCTGATCTATAACCGGGTGCTCAGCCCGGCGGAAATCGGTGGCCTGGCGGCGCTGTCGGCGACGCACACCTACGCGCAATGGCTGGCTTCCGCGGGCCTTGCCAACGGAGGGGCGACTCAGGACTCCGACCGGGACGGGCTGCCGGATTTCCTGGAATACCTCTTCGCCTCCAACCCGAATCAATCATCGGTTTCGCCCACTGCCGTGGACCTCGAGGGGGCGAACCAGGAGTTCTTTTTCCCCGTTTCTCAAGATGCCGAGGGCGTCAACGTGACCGTGGAGTCGAGCCCGAACCTGAATGACTGGACGCCCGTGCCCGCGAGCGACGTCTCGCCCTGGCGAATCTCGGCCGGATTTACGGAATACCGTGCGGTTGTCCCGTCCGGCTCGTCTACGCAGTTTTTCCGCCTTCGCCTGGATGCTCGATAGATCGCCGACCATGACCGCCAACCTCAAAAGCACAGAACCCAGACAGTTCGACGCCATTGTTTGAAAATCTGAACCGCAGGCCCGAGGGGTCGGACTGCGGTTCTTCCCGAAATCCCCGGCGATTCTCTATAGGGGAGGACTCGCCGGGGGTTTCCTTTTGGGAAGTGTGAACTAAACGGGATTCACAATATTAACAGGATTTACAGGAAGGATATAGGGACTCGGAAAGGGACGGCTGTTCCGGAAGGGCCGCTTTTGCCTCCGGTCGAGTAGAAGGAAGTGCGAGGAGGGAGCCGCTTCGATGTCTTCTTCTCCTGGAAAAAACCCGGCTCCATCGACCTGGCCTCTCCTCCCATTCCCTACCTTCCTGGAGCTTTCGTAATGCTCCTGTGAATCCTGTAAATCTTGTTTAGTTCACACTCTCCCCGAAATCGGCTCTTTTTCGGGCGTTTTTCGGGCTCGGAAATTCGAGGTGGGGACGATTTTCGTCAAAGCGATGCGCTGGTTTCGGTGCGTATTGTGCGCTGGGAAATTTCGCGGTTGGTTTGAGATTTACAGAGTAAATCCGGCTTTGTCGGGACCGGATCATGCCAGGGCTGTAACTAATTTTGTCCCATAAAGCGGTGACAAAGTTCTGTCCCCCCATTCGAGGACTACCGAGCGGTTATGTCGCGCACCTATCAGTGCGGATATGAAATGTTTCAGGCACTTCCTTCCCCGACCTTTGGGCTTCCGAGCGGCTTCCGCTTCGGCGTTCCTTGCCCTTCCGGCCTCTTTTCTCCTGGCTCCTTCCGCGCAGGCGGCGACTCTCACCTGGGATCCCTCCGCGACCGGAACGGGCAGTGATGGAAGCGGCACGTGGAATAACACGACGCCCGCCCTTTTCTCGAATGGCGCGAGCGACGTGACCTACACCCCGCTGGTGACGGCATCGACCTCGGCGGCGACGACCAGCGGCACGAATACGATCACCGTCTCGCCGGCCAATGCGGCCTTGCTCGTGGTCGGTCAGGCGGTTTCCTCGACCGCTTTTGCGGCGGGCACGACGATTTCCTCGATCAACACGGTCACCGGCGTGGTGACGATGAGCGCGAACGCCACGGCGGCGATCAACAATAACACGCTGCTCGCTTTCGCCCCGGTCGACAGCGTGGTCTTCGGCAAGGGAACGGGCGCCGCGGGGACGGTGACCGTGACCGGCACCCAGGGCGCGAATGCGATGACGGTCAATGCGGCCGGCAGTGGCGCCTACACCTTCAGCGGGGGCACGATCACCCTCGGCGCGAACAACAACGGCACGAATGGCGTGCTGACCCTGAACGCAGCCGGCGCGACGACGACGATCAACAGCGCCTTCAACAACAAGGGCATCACCTTCACGGCGGCCAACCAGACCCTGAAGCTGGGCGGCGGTTCCTCGACGGCGGCGAACTCCGTGGTCCTCTTCAACTCGGGCGGCACGATCTCGGGCACCAGCACGAACGGCCTGACCAGCACGGTCGAGCTGACGGCGGGCACCTACACGCAGGGCGGCGCGGCCGGGTCCTACAACATCGGCAATGTGGCCACGGGTACGGGCGGGTTGATCATCGATGCGGGCGCGACGGTCAACTCGGCGGTGACCTTCCAGGCCGGATCGGCGGGTCTCATCACTCTGAACGGCGGTACGATGAATCAGACAGGCACGAGCAACTTCGTGGTCGGCCGCGGTGGCGTGGGCCGCCTCATCCTGAACAGCGGCGCGCTCAACAGCACGTCGACCGGCTCGCTGCTCGTTGGCTTCCAGAACGGCACGGGCACGGCGGACATCAATGGCGGCGCCCTGAACGTCACCGGCACGCTGGCGCTGAACAGCCCCGGTAATACGCCCAACGTCACCGGCGGCACGGCGACGGTGAACATCACCGGCACGAGCGTGGCGAAGGTCGGCACGATCAACTTCGGCAAGGCGCCGGACTTCACCGGCACGGCCACGAGCGGCACCGGCACGCTGAACGTCAAGGGCGGCGCCCTCTACGTCGGCTCGGGCGGCATCGTGAAGACGGGCACGGGCACCTACACGGCCACGATCAATCTCTCGGGCGGCACCGTGGGCGCCTCGGCGAACTGGTCCTCCACGCTGGACGTGAACCTGAGCAATGCCGACGGCGGCGTGACCTTCAAGACGGCCGACTCGGCCAACGTGGCGCATGATATCTCCCTGTCCGGGAAATTGACGGGCACGGGCGGCTTCACGGTCGCGGGCGGCACGGGCACGCTGAATATCACCGGCACGACGAACGACTACACCGGCGCGACGACGGTGAACGGCGGACGCCTCGCCATCGGCGCGAACAACGCGCTCTCCACGGTGTCGAATGTCTCGCTCGGCGGCGGCACGCTTGGCTTCGCCACGGGCAACTTCAGCCAGGGCAGCTCGTCCGCGGCCGGCCTCGGCGCGCTCACGCTCAACTCGACGTCGGTCATCGATTTCGCGGGCGGCGACGACCTGCTCCACTTCGCGGCCAGCAACGGCCAGACCTGGACGGGCACGCTCTCGATCTACAACTGGACCGGTGGCGCCGACGCCCTCTACTTCGGCACGGATAACACCGCACTGACCGGCGCGCAGCTCAGCCAGATCACCTTCTACAGCGACAACGGCACGACGCTCATCGGCACGGCCGCGTGGGCCGGCTCGAATGGCGGCCTGACCGCGGTCCCCGAGCCCAAGGACTGGGCGCTGATGTCCCTCGGCCTTTGCACGCTGCTCGTGATCAAGCGCCGCCGGCGCATGATGTCCGCGGCTTGATCCGTTTTTCGCCCCCACGGCATGAGGCCGCGATCGACCCACGAGTCGAGAGCGGCCTCACCATTTTTCCCGACTAAAAAAAGTTTCCCCTCCGCCTTCTTCCTTCTCCCTTCCTCCTTCTGTCTTTATGAGCTTCCGCCTCTCGCTTTGTGCCGCGTTCTGCCTCCTCGCCGTCCCGGTGACCCGTGCGGAGACGATCCACGTCTACCTCGTCGGCGGGCAGTCGAATGCCGACGGCCGGGCGAACACGAGTGACCTGCCGGCGAACCTGCAGAGCCCGCAGGCGGATGTGCCGTACTTCGCGCCCGCGACGGGCAACACTCTCTCCACGCTGCGGCCGGGGACGACGCAGTTCGGCCCGGAGGTGACCTTCGGGCGGTCGATGGCGGACTTCTATCCCGGCACCTCCGACTTCGCGATCGTGAAGTACGCGGTCGGCGGCACGAACCTCTACTCGCAATGGGCCGCGGGCGGCGACGCGGACCCGACGACCGACGGTGCGATCTACCAGTCCTTCGAGAGCGAGATCCGCGCCGGCCTGGCGGCTCTGAAGGCGGCGAACCCGACCGCCACGCTGGTGATCGACGGCATCCTGTGGGTGCAGGGGGAGTCGGACATCGACGGCGGCGCCGCGACCTCGGCCGCGTATGGCGCGAATCTCACGCGGCTCATCACCGATATGCGGGCGACCTTCAGCCCCACGGCGGAGTTCTATTACACGCGCATCTCGGACAACCAGACCATCTATTCCGCCAGCGGCAGCTCGGCGACCCGGCAGAACTACCAGACCCTGCGCGACCAGCAGGCGCTGGTCAGCACGACCGTGGCGGGCACGAAGATGCTCGATATCGACGGACCGCAATTCACGATGAATTCCGACAACCTGCACTTCAATGCGGGCGGGCAGCAGGCCATCGGCAATGCCTTCGCCTCCGCCGCGCAGGCCTACGTCTCTCCGGGAGTGACGGCCACCGGGATCAGCTGGACCGGCTCGACCGGCACGGCCTTCGCCACGGCGTCGAACTGGACCGGCGGAGCGGCCCCGGCGGATGACCAGACCACGAACTACGCGGTCTTTTCCGGCACGCCCACGGCGAACCAGCCGGGCGTGGCCGCCGACCGCAGCGTCGGCGCGCTGCAATTCGGATCGGTGGCTGGCTGGAACCTCGGCGGCTCCGCGACGCTGACCACCGGCAGCGCGCTCACCGTGGGCTCGACCGCCTACGTCGGTCTCGACGCCTCGGCGCTGACCAGCGGGACGGACACGATCTCCACGGCGACCATCAAGCTGGGCTCGAACCAGACCTGGCTCGTCGGCACGGGCGGGACCCTGAACGTCACGAGCGCGGTCACCGGCAATGCCCTGACTCTCGGAAACGATGCGAACGCGGGCACGGTCATCCTGGGTGGCGCGACGGACAACACCGGCACGAGCGTGGTGGTGAACAACGGCACGGTGAAGCTCGCGAAGGTGAGCTCGTCGAGCGTGCACGCGGTGGGCGGCATGGGCCTCTTCATCAACGGCGGCACCGTGCAGGTGACCGGCTCGAATGGCGACCAGATCGCCGATGCGCTGCCGATCGTCTTCAATGGCGGTACGTTCGATCTCAACGGCAACACCGAGACCATCGCGGGCCTGAGCGGCAGCGGCGGCACGGTGACGAATACCTCCGGCACGACGGCCGGCCTGACCGTCGGCTCGGGCAACGTGACCGCGGCCTTCTCCGGGGTGATCGCGAACTCCGGAGCCGCCCTCAGCCTCACGAAGATCGGCACCGGTACGGAGACGCTGACCGGCGCGCGGACGTACACCGGCACGACTACGGTGAGCGGTGGCATGCTCTTCGAGGGGGGCACGCATACCGGCGCGGGTTCGTACACGATCGGTTCGGGCGCGATGCTCACCGGCAATGGCTCGATCACCACGGCCGGCGCGGCCACGGTGACCCTCGCGGCAGGGGCAAAGCTGGTGCCGGGTTCCTCGAGCACGACCGCCGACACGCTCACTTTCAAGCTCGGTACGGGCGCGACCTTCGACATCAGCGCCGCGGTCGCGGGCTCGGCGACGGGCGCGCTGACCTTCAATATCGGGACGACGGCGGACAAGCTCGCGCTGACCACCGGCACGCTCGCGATCGGCAACGGAGTGCTGAACTGGGACGACTTCACCTTCACGGCGCTGTCGAACTTCACCGCCGGCACCTACACGCTCTTCGACACGAGCGCGGCGATCAGCGGTACGCTCGGCACCTCGCTCACCGGCACGATCAATGGCCTGCCCGCCGCCTTGTCGCTGGCGAACAACAACAACGACATCGTCCTCACGATCACCGCGCCGGTGAACTCTTACTCGTGGGACACGAACGGCACCACCGCCGGCTCGGGCGCGGCCACGGGGACGTGGGACAGCAGCGCGAGCGCGCTGTGGAGCACGGACAGCACCGGCGTGGCCGCTCCGGCCGCCGTCACGACCTCGATCTACGACAATGTCACTTTCTCCGCGGGCAGCAACGGGACCGCCGGCACGGTGACGGTGAGCGGCACGCAGTCCGCGAATACGATGACGATCAACCAGGGCGGTCTGACCTTCACCGGCGGCACGATCGCGCTGGCCACGGGGGCGACCGGCCTGCTGCGGGTGAATGCGGGGGCCACGATCAATAGCGGGCTCACGGCGAAGACGATCACCTTCGGCGCGGCCGGCCAGACGCTGAAGCTCGGCGGCGGCTCGACGAGCCTGAACGCCACGATCGCCGGGACCTCGGCGGCGGTCGGGCAGGCGAGCACGCTGGAGCTGACGGGCGGCACCTACACGCTCGCCGGCACCGACAACATCGGCAACCTGAGCGATGGCTCGGGCGGACTCGTGGTCGATGCCGGGGCGATCATCAACGCCGGCTCGACCTTCCAGATGGGCAGCAGCGGTAGCGGCCTGCTGGTCGTGAACGGCGGTACGGTGAATCAGCTCAACTCCAGCAATCTGGTGATCGGTCGCAGCGCCACGGGCGTGGGCCGGGTGATCGTGAAGAGCGGCACGCTGGCGCACACGAGCACGGGCTCGCTGCTCGTCGGCTTCGAGGGCGGCAACGGCACGCTGGATGTGCAGGGCGGAGCGGTGAATGTGGCCGGCACGCTCTCGCTGAACAGCCCGCACAATGCCGACGGCGCGGGCGGCACTGCGGTGGTGAATCTCACCGGCGGCGTAACGACGGTCGGAACGATCAATTTCGGCAAATCGTCGGAGTTCACCGGCGTGGCCACCTCCGGCAGCGGCGCGCTGAACGTGAAGGGAGGCACGCTCTACGTGGGCGCGGGCGGCATCGTGAAATCCGGCACGGGCACGTACACGCCCTCGATCACGCTCTCCGGCGGCACGGTGGGCGCCTCGGCCAACTGGTCGTCCACTCTCGGCATGAGCCTGAGCAGCGCCGACGGCGGCGTCACCTTCAAGTTGGCGGACGCCGGCAATACGGCCCGCAACATCACGCTGAGCGGCGTCCTCTCGGGGGCTGGCGGCCTTGCCACCTCCGGCGCGGGCACGCTCACCCTCGCGGGCGCGAATACCTTCACCGGCGGCACGGTCGTCGGCGCGGGCAGCACCGTGACGCTGGATACCGCCGGCACGATGGCTTTCGTGATTGGCGCGAGCGGGATCAACAACAGCATCTCCGGCACGGGCACGCTGAATCTCAACGGCACCTTCACCTTCGACCTGAGCGGCGCGAGCACGGCTCCGTCGTCGAGCTGGACGATCGTGGATGTGGCCCATCTCACCGAGACCTTCGGCGCGAACTTCCGGGTCACCGGCTTCACCGAGAGCGGCAACGTATGGACCTCGGGCAACTATCGATTCGACCAATCCACCGGCGTTCTGAGTGTCGCGGCGGTGCCCGAGCCCGCGGAATGGGCGTTGCTCTCCACGGGCTTGTGTGTAGGGTTACTCATGTTGCGGCGGCGCCGGCGGACGAGCTAGCGGAGCCCGAGTACCTTCCCCCTGAAAGATGTCGCGAATCATCGAGCTTCCTGGCGAAGGCGAGCGACATCCGGTGCATCTACTCGGTCGGCTCCGCGGAGGAGGCGCTGCGGCGCATCCCGAAGGAACTGCCCGACGTGGTGATCATGGACATCGAGCTGCCGCAGATGTCGGGCATCGAGTGCGTGGCGTCGTTGAAGCGGATGATCCCGTCACTGGAGATCATCGTCTTCACGGTCTACGAGGACACCGATAATATTTTCCGCGCCCTGAAGGCCGGGGCCAGCGGCTATCTCATCAAGTCGAACCGCCCGGCGAACCTGCTGAAGGCCATCCGCGACGTCTACGGCGGTGCCGCGCCGCTCTCCGGCTCGATCGCGCGGAAGATCATCCGACACTTTCACATCGGCCGGGACGAGGTCGACGAGAACCTCTCGCCGCGGGAGGCCGAGATCCTCGACCATCTCGCGCAGGGTCAGCGCTACAAGGAGATCGCGGCGGAGCTGGATATCGGGATCGAGACGGTGCGTACGCACATCAAGCGCATCTGCAAGAAGCTGCACGTCCGGAGCAAGATCGAGGCGGTGGCAAAATATTTCCCACGCCCGTCGTGACGGCTGTGCGCCGCCGCTGCTTGAAAGCCTGGGCCTGGATCTGGTGGCTGGCCGCGGGGGCGTGCGGGATGACGGCGGCCCGGGCCGACGCAGCCCCACAGGTCAGCCTCGCGGTCACGCTGAGCGGTGACGGGGTCGGGGCGCAACAGGGCCGCAGCAGCTTTCGCTTCCCGTCCAGCGCGACGAACCTCGAGTTCCGGATCACGGGCGTGCTGAACGGCCGGCC
>Ga0310811_10006077_pt1 | contig 15384 bp, 17 predicted proteins | sample YCmetagenome_FD_207642 | JGI IMG/M metagenome (GOLD analysis project Ga0310811, IMG submission 207642) | Soil microbial communities from experimental microcosm in Duke University, North Carolina, United States - YC | ecosystem: Engineered > Artificial ecosystem > Soil microcosm > Unclassified ...
GGCCTTCGTGACGATCCGCCTGCGGGTGCGGCGACCCTTGTCGTAACCGGAGGAGGCCCAGTGCGCGACGGGCTCGTCCTCCGGACCGTTCTCGAACATTCCCTCAGACCCCGCACGCCCCGGACCACCCGGCACCGCGCGCCACTGTACTGGTCAACGCGCGGTGGGGTGATCACACCGGCCGTGGGAGGTGTGCGGCCGGGGAGCCGTCACGGAATCCGCGCTGTCCCGGCGACCACCCCAACTTGGCCGCCGGGACGCGGCTCAACCGACCGTCAGAGGTGGTTGTTGTTCAGAACGCTCGGGCAGATGGCAGCCGGACGGGTGCTCTGCCCACCGGCCACGTTCCCGGCGATGTCCTGCGCACCCAGGTTCCCGCCGATGACCTGGCGACCCTTGTTGCTCTGGTGCATGTTGTCGTCGGAGGTGCAGTTGGTGCTGCCCTCGCCCTGGGTGAAGCTGCTGCGGTCACCCGAGTCGTGGTCACCCCGGCTGTGGTGGCTGCTGTTGTGGTCGCCCCGGCTCTGGTCGTCGTCGCCGGCGTAGGCGACACCCGCGGCACCGAACATGGCCACCGCGGCGGCCGCCGACACGATGATGATCTTCTTCATACTCTTCCCTTCTCGATCCGTTCCTCCGCCATCGACTTCGAGGCGCACCCGAGGTGACACCTGAAGGTTCACGAAGGGATCAATTCACTTACTGACACTGGAGCTCGACCGAGAGGGAATCGGTGGCCGGGGAGTCGGATCCGGTCACACGGGAGCAACCGACCGGCTGCGTACAGGCCGAAGGCCCTGCCACTGATATCCCTGCTGAACGGCCCTGTTGCCGATCGGCCCGGCTGCGAACAGCCCTGCCCCTGACCGGCGATGTCCCGGCGACCACCCCAACCTGGCCGCCGGGACGCGTATCAACCGACCTCAGAGGTGGTTGTTGTTGCCGACGCTCGGGCAGATGCCGGCCGGACGGGTGCTCTGGATACCGAGAACGTTCCCGGTGATGTCCTGCGCGCCCAGGTTGCCGCCGATGAACTGGTGGCCCTTGTTGCTCTGGTGGAAGTTGTCGTCAGAGGTGCAGTTGGTGCTGCCCTTGCCCTGGTCGGAGTGCGAGCCGTCCGCGTAGGCGACGCCGGCGACGCCCAGCATGGCCAGCGCAGCGGTGGCCGACACGATGATGATCTTCTTCATGTTGTTCCCCTTCTCGATTTTGATCCTCCGCCGTCGACTTCGACGTGCACCCGGAAGTCTTACGAAGTGATCAACGAGACGAATGGGACTGAAGATACGAATGTTACGGGTGTGACGAATGTTATTTTTGTGATCGGGCCGACACGCTCAGTGATATCGCTGGTAGCGGCCTCGCGGGTGTAAACGCACGACAGCCGCACCCAGCGGTTGAGAACCCATACGGGTGACGAGCCGTCGAACTCGTCCGGCGACCCGCGCGAGGCCGAGCCCGCGCAGGTCGCACGCGCGAGCCCGAGCCCGCGCAGGTCGCGCGCGCGAGCCCGAGCCCGAGCAGGTTCGCGCCCGCGAGCCGAGCCCGCGCAGGTCGCGCGCGAGCCGAGCCGGGCCCGCGCAGGTCACGCGAGCCGAGCCCGCGCGCCTGCCCGCGCGAGCCGAGCCCGCGCGGGTCGTGAAGAGAGATCGCCCCGTCAGCCGGTGAAGCGGTGCTCGCCGCTCCAACCCGGGTCGCCGGAGGTCACGAAGCCCACCCAGGCGTCGTGGACCTCACGCACGAGACCGGCCGGGACGTCAGGGCCGAGCAGGCCCCGGGGTCCCCGGAACTCGGGTAGGTCGGCGGTGTCGAACACGAACGGCAGCTCCACCGCGTGGCAGGCCCCGTACGGGCCTCCGCGCCAGTCGAAGAGGTAACGGTGGGCCTTGCCGCCGGCCTCGGCGTGCCCGGTGAGCAGGGCCTGCGTCGAGGACCGGAACAGCTCGTCGATCGGGCCCTCCATCTGCGGGTTCTGGTAGAGCCGCGCCTCCTGCGAGGTGGTGCCCACCAGCAGGTCCACCCCGTGCCGGACCGTGGCCGTCTCGCGGACCACGGCGATCGGGGTCAACCCGCCCTGCCCGTCGACGGCGAGATCGGACAGCGCGGCGACCAGCCGCTGGTCGGGGACGTCCGCGAACCCCTCGACGGTGTGCGACACCCCGAGCTGATCGGCGAGACGGCGACCGACGGCGGTCGACCTGTCCGGGGCCAGCCCGTGCAACCCGCCGCTCTGGCTGATCGCCCGCCGGAAGAGTCCCTCGGCCCCCGGCTCGGTGAGCAGCGTGCTGACGATCATCCCGCCGGCGGACTGGCCGGCCACGGTGACCTGGTCGGGATCGCCGCCGAACGCCGCGATGTTCTCCCGGACCCAGCGCAGCGCGGCGATGACGTCGAGCACCCCGCGGTTCTCCGGAGCACCCGGCACCGAGAGCCAGCCCGGAACGCCGAGCCGGTAGTTACAGGTCACCGCCACGACTCCGTCGCGGGCGAAGGCGGACCCGTCGTAGGCCGGGGCGTTGCCGCTGCCGGCCAGGAACGCCCCGCCGTGCACCCACACCAGCACCGGCGCCCGCCCGGACGTCGAGGGCGTCCACACGCTCGCGGTCAGGTAGTCCTCGCCGGGCACCCAGGATCCCAGCACCGGGCCCATGTCCAATTCGCCGAACCATCGCCGATCGGGCATCGGCGAGGTCGCACCGGACGTCGTGGCGTCGCGCTCCCCCGTCCAGGGCACGGGGGCCGCCGGTGCGGCGAACCGCCCGGCCCCGATCGGTGGCGCGGCGTAGGGGACGGAGCGGAACACCGGCCCGTAGCGGCCCTGGGTCCCGCGCAGCAGCCCACCCGAGACCTCGACCCTGACGTCCGCACCTTCGGCCGCGTCGGCCACCCCGGTCGTCCGCGCGCTCGAACCATCCGCGCCGCTCACGCGAACGCCGCCCACTCGGTGATGGCGTACCGGTCGCCGTCGCGGCGCAGCTCCACCGCTCCCGCCGAGGGGAAGTGGGCCGGCAGCAGCAACCGGTTCTCGTCGGCCACCGAGTCGAGCACCCGGCGACGGCTGACCCGGGCCTTCGCCTCGTCCTCGTCCAGGCAGGGGCAGATGTCCGGCTCGACGATCTGCAGCGGGGTGTGCAGCAGGTCCCCGACGAACGCGGCCCGGTCGGTGCCGGAGTCCAGCTTCAGCACCGCCGACCCCGGGGTGTGACCGGGCGCCGGTTCGAGGCTCAGGTTCGCGTCGATGCGGTGGCTCCCCTCCCACTGGTCGACCAGGCCGGCCGCGATGACCGGTGCGACGCTGTCCTCGAAGACGCCGGCCATCCGTGGCCCGGACCTCGTGGTGTGCCCGTTCGCCGGGTTCCAGTAGTCGATGTCGGCGCGAGCCATGAGGTAGCGGGCGTTCGGGAAGGTCGGCACCCACTCGCCGGCGTCGAGGCGCGTGTTCCAGCCGACGTGGTCGGCGTGCAGGTGGGTGATCACGACCAGGTCGACGTCCTCCGGGGCCACCCCGGCGGCGGACAGGTTGTCCAGGTAGCCGGTGTCGAGGTGGTCGAAGACCGGCATGCCGGGGCGGTCGCGGTCGTTGCCCACCCCGGTGTCGACCAGGATCGTCGCCCCCTCGCTGCGCACCACCCAGGTCTTCAGGCTGGCCACCATCTCGTCGGTGGCGGTGTCCCAGAACTCCGGCGCCAGCCAGTCCTCGTGGCGGCGCCAGACGTCCTCGTCAACGTCCGGGAAGGCGAAGCCCCGGGGCAATCCCAGCCGGTGCTGCTCGAAGACCCGGGTGACCTCCACCGCGCCCAGAATGATCGTGTCCTGCGTCGTCATGCCACGAGTCTGTCAACTTCACGCGCAGCGCGCCGGGGGCAATGGCGTCCGTCAGCCCGTCGAGTACCGAGGCCACCGGCTCGAGCAGCCCGCCACCGGTGGGGCCACCGGAGCGGTCACCGCGCCGGTCTCCGGGTCTCGACGTCGCCGCGGGCCGGTCCCCGCGATCGCGTCGGTCGCCCTGACCAGCGGAATCGGGGTCGCCACCCGCGCCGCCCGAGCGCCGTGCGTCCGCGCCCGGCGGGTTCCCCTCAGGCGCGTCTCCCGAACCGGCACCCGAGCCCGACGCGGACCGGTTCGTCGGCGATACGGTTCCGGCATCCGGAACCCCCGCATCCGGTTGCCCGTTGCCCGGGTCCCCGGCGGCCGACCGCGGTCCGGACGCCGAACCCGCACCGGCGGCCGGACCGGGCGCGGAGGCGGAACCGTGGCGGCGGCCCGGGACGGTGGGAGTGGGATGCGCGGGTGGACCCGGGGTCGCGAGGTCCGGTGTCAGGTCGCCGGGCTCCGCGGTGTCACCGCCGCTCACACCGCTCGTCCGGCGGTCGGGGTAGAACCCGGTCAGACCGCCGGAGTGGGTGACCAGCGCACCGAGCGCCACCAGGCAGGCGACCACGATGGCGCTGAAACCGACGAGCAGCAGCGACCGCTTCGGCGACCCCTTCAGCTGCTGAGGCGGCAGGGGACGCCGCGCCGCCTGCTCCGGGGTCTCGCCGAGAAGTCCGGACAGCGTGATGGCGGGCTCGTCGTCCCGTTCAGCGTCCCGCTCCGGCATCCCTGTCCCGCTCCACCCGGTCCTCGTCCAACGTCCTCCCAGTTGTAGCTCTCGGTGATCAAAAAGGCCGGTAACGACACGATGGATGCGCGGTGATCTCCCCGATCGGCGGACAAAATCGCCGATCGTGCCAGGTGATCAGTGAATGGAGTGGCTCCGCGGGGCTGACGAACTGGACGGGCTAGACGACGACGATCGAGTCGAGCCAGCGCTCGCCGAGTTCGGTGTTCCCGGTGATCGTCAGGTCGCATTCGCGCCACGGGCGGCGGCCGGTGCTCCACACCGGCAGCTGCCCCACGGTCCCCGCGATACGGGCGTCGCCGTCCGGATCCTCGACCGGGCGCACCCGCAGCGTTCCGCCGCCGGCGGGTGTGATCGACCAGGTGCCGCCGCCCGGGCCGTCGAGGGTGAGGCCGACGGGCCGGTCCAGCCAGCCCATGGTGTGGCGGCTCATCTGCTCCAGCCCGGCGAGGATCCACTCGGTGACCACGGCGGTCCGGTTGGCGTCGGTCGTGGGCGGCGGGCGGTCCAGCACCGGGGCGATGTCGTGCGCGAGGTGCGTCCAGTGGTCGAAGACGAACGCGCTGGCGAACAGGGTCAGCGGGTAGGTGCCGAGCTCGCCGAGCCGGATCTTGGCCAGGCCGCTGCCGGGGGTGCGGGCGCTGATCGCCTGCAACCGGACGAAGCGCGGGCTCCACCGCTCGTACTCCGCGAGTACCCGCGACGGTTCCCAGCCGCGCCGGGCCTCGGCGTCGTCGTCGTTGCCGCGCTCCACGGCGTTCGACCGGATCACGCTCAGCAGCCAGGGCGTGAACGAGCCGTGGCACGCCGCCGCCATGTGCGCGACGACCTCCTGCACCCGCCAGCCGTCGGCCGCGCTGGGGGTGTGCCACTCCTCGTCGGACAGCGTGCGGATCAGCGTGAGCACGGCCTCCGACTCGGCCCGCAGCGCCGCGATCCGGTCGAGGCGGTGCGGGCTGATCGCGCTGGTGGACATGGTCGCCACGGCCTCAGACCTCCAGTCCGCCGGAGGTGCGCGCGCGGTTGTCGCGCAGCGGGTTGGCGAAGCAGGCGTCCTCGATGTGCGCGGTGTCCAGCTGCTCGTGCATGTGCGTGATCAGGCCGTTCTCGACGGTGAACACCTGCACGAAGATCACGTCGGCGGTGCCGCCGGAGGTGGTGGGCCCGCCGCCGCGCATCAGCGCCGCCACCCGCCGGTCGTCGGCGCACAGGATCCGGTACCGGTGCCCGAAGGTTGTGCGTTCCGGGTCGAAGGTGCCCAGGAACGGTTGGATGACGCCGGCCAGGCAGGCGTCGCGGCCCTCGAAATGACCGGAGACCGGGGTGCTTCCGGGCAGGTCGAACACCACGTCCGGGGAGTGCAGCTCGACGAACCGCAGCATGTCGCCCGCCGCCAGCGCCGCGTAGTAGTCCTCGATCACCGCGCGTGCGGCGCCACCCGGGACCGCCTCACCCGGCGCCGTCTCCCCCAGCTCCGGTGGCAGCTGGAACTCCGGGCGCGGGCGCGCCTGCGCCAGCTTGTCGCCGAAGACCACCTCCTGGACGTGCGCGGTGTCGTAGGCGGCGTCCAGCTTCACGATCCGGCCGTCGTCGATGGTCAGCGCCAGGAAGTACACCTGCTCGTAGCGGCCGCCCCGGACCGCGTCGCCGTCCGAGCGGGTGATCGCCACCGCGCCCGACCCGTCCACCACGGCGATCACCGCCTCCCGGGCGAAGCTGAAGCTGCCGGGCTCCAGCGCGGCGATCACCGGCGGGAACACCTCGCCCAGGCAGGCGTCCCGGCCGACGAACCGCCCCGACACCGGGGTCGTTCCGAGCATCTCGAAGACCACGTCCTCGTGATGGAGCTCGGCCAGCGCGGGGCCGTCCATCGCCCCCAGGGCCGCCAGGTAGCGCTGGGCGAGAGCCCGGTTGGCGGAGATGGCGGCTGCGTTCGGATCGGTCATCACGTCTCCGTTGACGTCAAGGGCCGGTACACGGGGCGGTACCGGTGGGGGCGGCTCAGGCCGGGGAACCCTCGACGAGGGCCGCCACGGCGTCCACGATCTTGGCGGTGTCCGGTTGCCCGTTCAAGGAGGCCGCGAAGGGCACCGGGGTGTATTCCGCACCGAGACGCAGCACCGGCGCCCGCAGCTCGTGCCAGAGCCGCTCGTGCAGCTGGCTGCTGATCTCCGCGCCGGGCCCGCAGAACTGGGTGGCCTCGTGGATGACGGCCGCCCGCCGGGTGCGGGCCACCGACGCGAGGACCGTGGGCAGGTCCAGCGGCATCAGGGTCCGCAGGTCGATCACCTCGGCGCCGACCCCGCGCCCGGCGAGCTCCTCGCGGGCCTTGAGCGTCGGCTCCAGCATCGGACCGTAGGTGATCAGGGTGACGTCGTCGCCGGTCTCGACCACGTTGGCCCGGCCCAGCGGGATCCGGAAGTCGCCGACCGGGACGTCCTGCTTGGCCTTGTAGTTCAGGTTCATGTGCTCGATGAACAGGCACGGGTCGTCGTCGGCGATGCACGAGGCGAGCAGGCCCTTGGCGTCCAGCGGGGTCGCCGGCATGACGACCTTCAGCCCCGGGGTATGCATGAACCAGGCCTCGAGCGACTGCGCGTGCTGCGCCCCGAACCGGGCCCCGCCGACGGTGGTACGCACGGTGATCGGGACCGAGCTGATCCCACCGGACATGTAGCGCAGCTTCGCGGCGTGGTTGACCAGCTGGTCGGAGGCGATGGTCACGAAGTCGAAGAACATGATCTCCGCGACCGGCCGGTAGCCGGCCATGGCCAGCCCGATGGACGTGCCCACGATGGCCTGCTCGGCGATCGGGGTGGCCCGCACCCGACGGGTCCCGAACCTCGTCGAGAGGCCCTTGGTGATCTTGAAGACGCCGCCGATCGGGTCGGCCACGTCCTCACCGAGCACGATGACTCGTCCGTCGGCTTCCATGGCGCAGGCCAGGGCCGAGTTCATCGCCATCGCCGCGGTCATCTGGGAGGTCTCGGTGCCCGGCCCGCTCGCCTGCGCGGTGCCCGGCCCGGTCGGCTGCCCGGTCGTCTGCCCGGCCGCTTCGGTGCTCATGCCCCGACCCTCCAGCTCGCGTCGGCGAATACGTCGGTGTACAGCTGCTCGGGCTCCGGCTCCGGGCTGGCCGCGGCGAACGCGAACGCGTCCTCCACCAGCTCCTGAGCCTCGTCGTCGACCCGGGCCAGCGTTCGCTCGTCCACCCAACCCTCGGCGACCAGCCGTTTCCGCCAGGTCGGGCTGGGGTCGCGCTCCATGGCGGCGGCCAGCTCGGCGGCGGGTACGTAGCTGTAGTCGGCGGTGCTCGTGTGCCCGGCCAGGCGGTAGGTGTGGGCCTCGACGAACGCTGGGCCGGCCCCGGAACGGGCGTGCTCGAGAGCCGCGCGCAGCTCCCGCCAGGTGGCCACCGCGTCGAAGCCGTCCACCGCGCTCGCCCGCACGCCGTAGGACGCCGCCCGCTTGGCCAGGTCGGTCTCGGCGGCGTACTCGGCCAGCGGGGTGTGCTCGCCCCACTGATTGTTCTGGCACAGGAACAGCATCGGCAGCTTCCACAGAGCGGCCAGGTTGATCGCCTCGTGATAGGCCCCGATCGAGGTGGCGCCGTCGCCGAAGGTGGCCACCACGACCCGGTCGGAGCCGTCGAGCTGGGCACCCAGCGCGATCCCCACCGCGATCGGCAGCCCCGAGCCGACGATGCCGGTGGTCCCCATCAGCCCGGCCTGCTCGTCGTGCAGGTGCATCGGGCCGCCCTTGCCCTTGGACGTGCCGTCGACCCGCCCGTACATCTCGGCGATCACCGAGCGCAGCGGCACGCCGATGGCCACGGCGTCGGCGAGGTTTCTATACGTCGACACCAGTTGGTCGCCGTCGCGCAGCACCTCACCCAGCGCGCCGCAGACGGCTTCGAGGCCGTGGACGGGGTAGCAGGCGGCACGCAACCGGCCCGCTTTGGCCTCGGTGCGGACCCGGGCGTCGGCCACGGTGATCGTCGCCATCGACCGGTACATCCGCTCGCACGCGTCAGCGTCCGGGACCTCCAGGCTCTCCACTGCGGCCTCCTCGTGACGCCATCGGTCCCACCCGGGAACGGACGGCCGTCGATACTGAACCAAGACTCAAGAAAGTAGCAGAGAGGCGGTCGCTTCTGGTCGCCAGAGTCACCGGGATCGGGTTGGACGACGGCCCGGTTCGCCGGGGGCCGGGTTCGACGACGGCCCGGTTCGACGGGGGCGCGGGTCGACCGGGGCGCGGGTCGACCGAGGCGCGGGTCGACGGGGGTCACCTGGTGGGCACGGGATCGCCGCGCCCACCAGGGACGTCTGTCGTCGACGCTCAGGCCGGCATGTCGAACAGCACGACCGGGGTCGTCGTGGGCTGCGGCGAACCGCCGTCCGGCTCGACGGTCAACCCGACCTTCGTGGCGTCGCCGAGCCCCCGGAACCGCAGCGGGGCCGCCTGATCCGGTCCGACGAGGCCCACCGATCTCGGGTGGCCGTCGCCGATCAGCCAGGCCTGGTAGGTACGCCCGGCGGGTGGCACGGGCAGGCCCGACACCAGCAGCACGGCCTCGTTGCGGTCGTGGGAGGCGATCACGAACGCCGTCCCGCCCCGCACCCCGACGCCGGAGCTGCCCCGCGCGTCCGGGGCCGCGGCCAGTTGCTCCACCGGCGCGTACCGGGCCTGCGCCTGGGCGAGCTGGGCCATCGCGGCGTCGCGTTCCTGCTCGACGCGGACGGTCACCACACCCATCACCAGCGCGGCGGCGGCGGCGAGTGCGGCCGCCGAGGCGCTCAGCCGGGAGCGCCACCGGGCACGCCCCCGGGAGGCCGCGGTACCGGTGCGGGCGGTACCGGTGGGGGAAGCCCCGGTGCGGGCGGTACCGGTGCGGGCCCCGGATCGACGATCGGTCGAGCGTTCGTCCGGGGAGTCCTGGCGGGTGGCGGCGACCTCTGTCATCACCTTGCGGCGAAGCGACTCCGGCGGCGACGCTGCGACCGCGAGACCGAGCTTGGCACCCGTGGCCCGCAGCTCGTCGACCTCCCGGGCGCACTCCGGGCACCGTGTCAGGTGCTCCTCGAACTCGCTGCGCTCGGCCCCCTCGAGGGCGTCGAGAGCGTAAGCACCGGTCAGCGTGTGGACGTCCGGGCTGGTCACGAACCCACCCCCAGGCAGTCACGGAGCCGGATCAATCCGTCTCGCAGTCTGGTCTTCACGGTCCCCAGCGGGGACTTCAGCAGGTCGGCCACCTCGGTGTACGTGCGTCCGCCGTAGTAGGCCAGCTCGACCGACTCCCGTTGCAGGGTCGTCAGCGATCCCAGGCAGCGCCGGACCTGCTCACGTTCCAGGTTCGTCGCCACCGCCTCGGCCACCTCGTCGAACTCGCGCTCGACCGACTCGACCCCGAAGCGCTCCTCGCGGACCCGCCGCGCCTGGGCCGAGCGCACCCGGTCCACCGCCCGCCGGTGCGCGAAGGTCAGCACCCAGGTCATGGCGCCGCCCATGCTCGGGTCGTACCGGGTCGCCGTGCGCCACAGCTCAACGAGGACCTCCTGTGCGACCTCCTCGGACTGCGCCGGGTCCCGCACCACCCGCAGCACCACACCCCACACCGGCCCGGAGATCAGCGCGTAGAGCTGCTCGAACGCGGCCTCGTCACCCTTCGCCACCCGGACCAGCAGCTCGTCCGCGGTGGGTGGGGTGTCGCCCCGTCCCGTACTACGTTCGGCGCCGCGCCACAGCGGTACCACCGGATCCCGCATGTCAGCGCCTCCCGCCATCGGTCCTCCCCCCACATTCGCCGCCGGGAGCCTGACGGTTTGGTCCGCACGCTAATACCTCAATCGGGTGAACGGTGAGTCAGACCAATCCGCATCGCCAGCAGGTCCGAAACACCGACGTGACATTCCGGCTCCCGCCACGGTGAGCCGGGCGATCCACATCCTTGAGAGGGACGATCCATGCGCGTACAGCGAATTGCCGCCGCCCTGGCCATCACCGCAGCGGCCGTCACCATGTCGGCCTGCGGCAGCAGCGACTCCGCCAGCTCACCGACCAACACCATCTCCACCACCACCGCCCAGGCCGCCCCCACCAGCGACGCCGCCGCCCCGCAGCAGTTCGGTTCGGCCTGCAGCGCCGTGCCGGCCAGCGGACCGGGCAGCTTCGACGGGATGTCGACCGCCCCGGTCGCCACCGCCGCCAGCAACAACCCGGTGCTGTCCACCCTGGTGACCGCCGTCAAGAAGGCCGGACTGGTCGACACCCTGAACAGCGCCAAGGACATCACCGTGTTCGCGCCCTACAACGGCGCGTTCGACAAGATCCCCTCCGCCACCCTCAACAAGGTGCTGGCCGACCAGGCCGGCCTCAAGAGCCTGCTGACCTACCACGTCGTCGGGCAGCGGATCACCCCCGCCGACCTCGCGTCGGGCAACTTCAAGACCCTCGAGGGTGGCTCGATCACCACGTCCGGCTCCGGCCAGGACTTCAAGGTCAACGGCAACGCCAGCGTGATCTGCGGCAACGTGCAGACCGCCAACGCCACCGTCTACATCATCGACACCGTCCTGATGCCGCCGGCCGCCAAGTAACCTTCCGGCACACGCTTGCTCGAACTCGCTCCGCCAGGGAGGTGGGCGCCCCGTGACCAGGGCGTCCACCTCCCTTTTGCGTATCCGGCTCGGGAACTCAGGGGGCGCAGCCGACCGTGGCCGCGCGGGCGGAAAAGCCGGGCAGCGATCCGGCCACATTCCTCCCGGCCGAGGATTACCATCGGGACCATCTTGACTCACATCCGGGCTCGCCCCACACCGCCGCGAGCAACCGGTTCCCGTGCCGGCCCGCCCCGTCGACGCGACCCCGTTCGACTCGACCCCGCTGGGGCGATCGGACCGCTCACGCGGCCCGGTACCCGACGGGCACAGCTCTCACGACAGGATTCGCATGTCAGGTAACAACGAGTTCCGTTCCCCCGAGCCAGGCCTCAGCGATGCCGAGCGGCGGCAGCTCGCGGAGCTCGAGCGTGGCCTCGCCGCTGACGACCCCGCACTCGCCGACGCACTGGTCTGGGGTGTGCTCCGCCAGGACCGGCCCGACCGCGTGACCAAGGCGTTCGTGGCGGCGGTCGGCCTGGTCATCCTGCTGTTCGCGCTTGTGGTCGGGGGTCCCGGAGCGGCGGCCTTCACCGCGGTCGCGGTACTGGGCGCCGCGCGCGTGTCGACCATGATGCGTGAGCAGCCCGGGCCGTAGCCCTCGGCGCTCGCGCTCACGCGAGCGCGAGACGGGTCCCCGCCGCGACCAGTGCGGCGACCAGCACCACGACCGCGAACGGCGCCCGCGCCAGGATCGCGACCAGCGCGGCGCCCACCGCGAGGCCGCGGACGTCGAACGCCACCTCCCCCTCAGATCCGAACGTGTGGATCGACGCGAGCGCGGCAAGCAGCGCGACGGGCAGCAACGCCGCCGCGCGCCGCACCCGCTCGTCGCGCAGCACCCGCTCGGGCACCGAGAGCCCGGCGAGCTTCACCAGGTAGCAGCCGAGCGAGCCGCCCAGGATGGCCGCCCAGATCACCGGGCACCCGCCGTCAGGACGCGCGCCGCACTGTCCGCCATCCCGCCTTTCGCTGCCCCGCCCCCCGCCGTTCCACCGCTACGGTCACCTGCACGGCCGGGCCCGGACGGGGCGAACGCCCAGGCCAGCGCGGGCAGCGTGGCCAGCAGGACCGGCACACCGGCGGGCACGTAAGGGGTACTGGCCAGCGCGATCGCCCCGGCCGCCAGCGCGACGACCCACGCGGGCGCCGTCCGCATCCGGGGTGCGAGCAGCGCGAGGAAGGCGGCCGGAGCGACCACGTCCAGACCCAGCGCGGCCGGGTCGGCCAGGGCGTGGGCCCCGAGCGCTCCACCCAGCGTGGCGACGTTCCAGCACCCGAACACCGCCAGCCCGGTCGCCCAGAACGCGGTACGGGCCGTCGCTCCGTCAGCCTGGCGGACGGCCATTCCGGCGCTCTCGTCGATGACCAGGTGCGCCCCGAGCAGCCGCCGCCACCCACGCAGCCCGAGCACCCGGGACAGGTGCAGCCCGTACAGGCCGTTGCGGCTGCCCAGGAGCAGGGCGGTCGCCGCGGCGGCGATCGGGCCGCCTCCGCCGGCGAGCACCCCGACCAGGGCGAACTGCGAGGCTCCCGTGAACATCAGCAGCGACAGCACCGCGGTCTGGGCGACCGTGAGCCCTGCCGCCACCGACAGCGCGCCGAAGGACAGCCCGTAGGCCCCGGTCGCCAGGCCGATGGCGAGGCCGTCGCGCACCACCGGTGACCAGAACCGGCCGTCCGCCGGCTCGTCCGTCATCGTGCGCTCCGCCGATACCCGGGACACCATCGTCGCCACCTCCCGCTCTGATCCCGCCGCCGTCGTGGCGTCCGGTCGTTGATCGGAAGGTAGCTGCGAGCGCACGATTGCTTCAATGCAGATTGCTCAAGACGGGAATGAATTGGCAGAATCCACTCATGGACGAGGTCGATCGCGCAATAATCGAGCTGTTACATCAAGACGCCCGGATCCCGAACAGCGAGCTGGCCAAACGGGTCGGGCTGAGCCCGTCGCCGTGCCTGCGCCGGGTGCGCAACCTCGAGACCGAGGGGGTGATCACCGGTTACCGCGCGAGCGTCGACCCGGCGGCGCTGGGCCGGGGGTTCCAGGTCATGGTGCACGTCAACATGATGGTGAAGAACCGGCAGACGGTCGCCGCGTTCGAGGCCGGGGTGCTCGAGCTGCCCGAGGTGATCGAGTGCCGCCGCATGTTCGGTGATCCCGACTACCTGCTGTGGGTCGCTCTCCCCGACACGGCCGCCTACGAGCGTTTCTACATGACCCGGCTGCTCGAGCTGCCCGGCATCGGGCGGGCGTCCTCCCAGTTCACGATGAAGATCGTCAAGGCCCCCTGAGCGGGCGGCACACACCGCCCGCCCCCGTCCGCTACTTCGCCGCGAGCCCTCGCATCTCGGTGATCTCGCGCTGCTGGGCGTCGATGATCCGCTGGGCCAGCGCCTTCGCGTCGGCGCTCTGCCCGTCCCGCAGCTCGGTACCCGACATGGTGACCGCGCCCTGGTGGTGGGCGATCATCATGCGCAGGAACATCGTGTCGAACGCCGCGCCGCGGGCCTGCCGCAGCCCGCTCATCTGGTCGTCGGTCATCATCCCCGGCATCGAGGCGGCACCCGTTCCGCCGCCGTGGTCCGTGCCGTTCATGTCCCCGTGGTCCATGCCGGTCATCGGGGGCTCACCCGGCGCCGACATGGACTCGTTCCAGGTGCGCAGGAACCCGTTCATCTGGTCGATCTCGGGCTGCTGAGCCGCCTCGATGCGGGCGGCGAGGGCTTTCACCTGCGCGGATCCGGCCTGGCCGGCCGCGAGCTTCGACATCTCCACGGCCTGGCTGTGGTGCGGGATCATCTGCTGGACGAACGTGACGTCGGCCTGGTTGTGCGCCGCCGCGGTGGCCGGTGCGGCCGTCCCGGTCTCGGGGGACCGGCTCGCCTGCGTGGCCGCGCCGTCGCCGGAGCCGCACGCGGAGAGCGTCAGGGCGGCGGCGAGAGCGGTGATCGTGGTCGCGATGGATCGGATGTACATGGTTCGGTCCTTACGTCGTGGGTCTGCTGAGGGGTTCACTGGCTCGAGTCCGGTGACTCCTCAGCGCCGCAGGACGCCGAGCTGTGAGAGACGTACGGCGGAGTCCGGTGGTGCCCGCGCGGGGAAGGCGTCACCGCGTGCCGAGGCCGGCCGCGGTGGACCGTTCCCGGCTCCGGCGATCGTGAACAGCGCCAGGCCGACGACCAGCGTGGCCGCGGCGAGCAGTACCGCCAGGCACATGTGCCCCATCATGGCGCCGCAGTCCGGGCACCCCGGGTCGGTGGCCACCTGGGTGGACGGCGACGTGACAGAGGCCGCCGGCACGACCGCCGTCGGCATCGCCGACGAGTGCATGGCGTCGTGATGCTCCATCCCGCTCATCCCGGCGGGGCCGGCGACCACGTGGTGCATGGCGACCACCCCGAGGGCGATCGCGACGGTCAGCAGCCACTGCCGTAGCGGGGAGCCGACCCGGGTGCGCACGTCCGCGACTGTAGCCGGACCGATGTGACGGGGGCGCGTGCTCAGATGCGGTAGAGGGACTCGGCGTTGGAGACGAACAGGGCGTGGCGCTCCTCCTCGGTGAGGTTCCCGGTCGCGCGCTGGATCGCGGTGTAGCCGTCCGGATAGGAGGACATGGCCCGGTCGACGGGGAAGTTCGAGCCGAACAGGCACCGCTGCACGCCGAACGCGCTCAGGCTCTCCGCCGTCAACGCCGCGGCCTCGGAGAACGTCCAGTCGGTGGCCATCAGGCCGAGCCCGGACACCTTGAGCAGCACGTTCGGCCGCTCCGCCAGCCGGTGCAGGCCCTCGCTCCAGGCGGCGAACCGCTCGGTGCCCGGGCGCGGCGGCACCCCGAAGTGCTCGAGCACGATCGGGGTGTCCGGGCAGCGGCGGGCCAGTTCCCCGAGCGCGGCGAACCGCTTCGCCGAGCAGTACACCTCGAAGATCAGGTCGCGCTCGCCCAACCGCCGGACACCGTCGGCGTAGGCGTCGGTGTCCAGCACGCCGGCTTTGCCCGGCTCACGCACACCCCGGACGAACCCGTACCCGCAGTGCTCGTCGAGGCGGCGATCCAGATCGGGCCGGTCGAGCTCCACCCGCACGATCGCCGCGTGCGGGGC
>Ga0310811_10006078_pt1 | contig 15384 bp, 11 predicted proteins | sample YCmetagenome_FD_207642 | JGI IMG/M metagenome (GOLD analysis project Ga0310811, IMG submission 207642) | Soil microbial communities from experimental microcosm in Duke University, North Carolina, United States - YC | ecosystem: Engineered > Artificial ecosystem > Soil microcosm > Unclassified ...
GACTTCAATAATAATGGCAGCTTCAGCGATGCGGGAGAAATGGTGGCTCAGAGTGGAGTCGTCACCGGGGGACTCTATACCGGCAATATCACTATCCCCGTTACGGCTGTCGTTGGCAGTTATTCAAGGATGCGGATCATCGCTGAAGAGACTGGCGCCCCGTCTTCCGTTACGCCTTGCGGCAGCTATGCGGCCGGAGAGACGGAGGATTACCGGGTGCTGTTCACCACTCCCGCCAATGACGTGGGGGTTACGGCGCTGGAATATCCCACCCTCACCACCTGCGCCAATGATTCGCAGCTGGTCGCCCTCCATATCCGGAATTTCGGCACCACCCCTCAGACCAGTGTGCCGGTCACGACCGTCATAAAAAACGGGGCTGCTGTGGTGGCGGTTCTCACTGCCGTCTGTAAGGACAGCATCGCCCCCAGGGGTGAGGTCATCTTCACTTATAACCGATCCTTCCCTTCCATACCCGGGACCACCTATACGTTTACCAGCAGCACGGGGCTGGCTACCGATCTGAATACCAGCAACGATGAGAACCTGTCCACTATTACCGTGAATGCCGGGGCCGCCGCCCTCCCGGGAACGGCCACCCTCTGTACAGCAACGGGTAAGCAGGTCGTCTTAAAAGCCGCTTCAACAGGCAATGACCTGCCTCTTTGGTATGAGAGCCCGACGGCCGCCACCCCTATAGCGGCCGGCGCCAATACCACTACGACCGTGGTGCCATCCGACAAGACCTATTACCTGGGTCCCAATGACCTGAAGGCAAAGGCGGGCCTCCCTAATAAAATGGCAAGCTCCAATGGGGCCGGCGCTTATTTCCGTTTTGGCGGTAATTTCCTGAAATTCACCACCAGCGTGCCGCTGACGATAGAGAGCGCCAAAATGTATATTGGTCACTCCGGGCAGATATCCCTAACCCTGGCCACGCTGGTGAGCTATACCAGCCAGGGCTATTCTTTCATTCCCCTGTACAGCACCACCGTCCATGTATATGCTACCACTGCCCATCCGGATACATCCCGGCAGGTGAATGTAGCCGCGGGTGACAATACGGATACCGGGGCCGTCTATTATCTGAATATCCCTGTTCCCACACCGGGGGACTATATCATTCTGATCGATTGTCTTAACTATGCCTCTGCCTTCGTTAATATAAGTTCCACCAACCTTCCCTACCCGATGAGCCTGCCCGGTGTCTTTGCCGTTACGGGAAATGATTTCCGGGATGACCCGAAGGCCGACAGTCTTACCTTCTTTAAGAAATTCTATTTCCCATTCTACAACATAGGGCTCCGGCTGGCCGGCTGCCCGGGTCCGCGGGTCCCTGTAGTAGCCACCACACCTCCGGCGCCCGTGATCACCCTGTCGGGGAATTTACTTTCCAGCAATGTCGTCAGCGGCAACCAATGGTATCGTAATGGCACGGCCATCCCCGGTGCGACGGAGCAAACGGACACCGCTACCCTTCCCGGAATCTATCAATCCATTATTGCCGATGCCGTAACGGGTTGCAACCTGCCGTCCAATGCGATCCATTATACCGGCAACGGCCCCGTGGATGCGATCGGATTGAGCATTTATCCCAATCCCGGCAATGGGATTTTTCAGTTGGAATTCTTTTTGGATACCCCTGCTACCACCAGTGTCAGTTTGATCAACACGCTGGGCCAGAAAGTATATGAGGCCACCTATCCTGATTTTTCCGGGCAGTTCTCCCGGCAGATCGGGTCGGGGAGTCTGGCTTCGGGTATGTATGTGTTGAAGATCGTGCATGGAGACAATACATACATCCGGAAGATCCTGGTAAAAAAATAAATCGTAAATTCACCTATATGCTTCAACCTTGGCAAACAGGTAAGATCATACGCATTGAGAATGCAACGGAACAGACCCGCCGGTTCTGGATCCAGTTGCCGGGCCTGGAATCTTTCGATTTTCAGCCGGGCCAGTTCGTGACCCTGGACCTTCCCATTCATGAAAAACTCAACAAGCGTGTCCGCAGCTATTCGATCTCTTCCTGGCCTGACGGCACCAATGTCCTTGAGCTGGTGATCGTATTGCTGGAAGGAGGGGCTGGCACCCATTATTTATTTAATGAATGTACGGTGGGGAGTGAATTGACCCTTCGGGGACCCCAGGGCGTATTCACCCTGCCGGAGCCTATCGGGAAGGACCTGTTCTTTATCTGTACGGGCACGGGCATTGCACCTTTCCGGTCTATGGCCCATTATCTTTTGAATCATCAGATCCCTTATAAGGACATCTATCTGATCTTCGGGTGCCGTCATTTCAGCGACTGTCTGTATGAAAAAGAGTTGAGGGAGCTGGAGCAGCAAATGCCTGGTTTTCATTATATCCCCACTTTCTCCCGGGAGAAGACGGATGACCCGAAGATCCGTACGGGATATGTACATGCTGTCTATGAGGAGATCTGCCGGACCCACCAGGCAGCTTCTCCTTCCGGGGAGCTGAGGCCGGCCTCTTTCTTTTTATGCGGATGGAAGAATATGATCGATGAAGCCAAACAGCGCATCCAGATGCTGGGCTATGACCGAAAATCTATTCACCAGGAATTATATGGGTAGATCGCAGGTCGACGACCCAGGCTTCCGGCCTCGTCGCCCCTATTTGGAGATCTTTTCTTTCGAAGTGTCTTTGCCATTGATCTTCATGGAGATCACAGGGCTGGATTGTTCGCCTAATTTCCTTTCCAGCTGGACATGTGCTTTTTGAGCTTCCAGGACCTCGGCATGGCTGCTCATCAGGTCCCTTTCCAGTTCGGTGATCCTTGCCTGTCTTTTTGCTAGTTTTCTTCTGCTTGCCGCAAACCCTACAATAGCTCCGCCGATCAATGCCGCTAAAAAAATGATTGGATTGATAACTAAATCAAATGTAAACATCTTACAAAATTATTTAAGGTTCAAAACAACGGAAGACAGGCTCTTCAACAGGGGGTAGCGACGGGCTCTTTTCAGGGGATAGGATAAGCAATTCTGTTGCATTATCTTAGTCAAATATAGCGCTAAAATAACACAATCTTTGAATAAACAAGGAAGAACCGGTTTAAAATATTTCCTTGTTGACGATTCCGGGGATCGCGCTGATCGGTACCCGCTCCTGTTGCATACTGTCACGATGGCGGATAGTCACGGTCTGATCTTCCTTGGTCTGGTGGTCTATCGTCACACAGAAAGGCGTTCCGATGGCGTCCATCCGACGATAACGCTTCCCAATAGCGTCTTTTTCCTCATAAAAACACCGGAATTGAGGCTTACAGGCCTCCATCAGCTCCCGGGCAATCTCCGGCAGGCCGTCTTTTTTGGTCAGGGGCAGAATGGCCAGTTTGATGGGCGCCAGCCTGGGGGGAAACTTCAGGACCACCCGGCTGTCTGCCTTTTCCGGGGTGCTGAGATCCTCTTCCCAATAGGCTTCACTCAGGACCATCAGCACAGTCCGGTCCAAGCCGATAGAGGTCTCGATCACATAGGGTATATAATTCTGATTGATCTCGGGGTCAAAATACTGCAGCTTCTTCCTGCTGTATTCCTGGTGATTCTTCAGGTCGAAGTCCGTACGGGAATGGATGCCTTCTACTTCCTTGAACCCGATGGGGAAATCGTATTCGATGTCACAGGCTGCCTTCGCATAGTGTGCCAGCTTGACATGATCGTGAAACCGGTATTTTTCTTTCGGGATGCCCAGACCGAGATGCCATTTCATCCGGGTTTCCTTCCAGTACTCATACCATTGATCTTCTGTGCCAGGGCGGATAAAGAACTGCATTTCCATCTGTTCGAACTCCCGCATCCGGAAGATGAACTGCCGGGCTACGATCTCATTGCGAAAAGCCTTGCCGATCTGGGCGATGCCGAACGGGATCTTCATACGGCCGGTCTTTTGTACGTTGAGGAAGTTTACGAAGATACCCTGGGCCGTCTCCGGGCGCAGGTAGATCTCGCTGGCCTCTTCCGTAACACTGCCCAATTGGGTGGAGAACATGAGATTGAATTCCCGGACCTCTGTCCAGTTGGAAGTGCCGCTGACGGCGCATTTTATTTTCTCCTCTTCTATCAGCTTCTTCAGGCCGGGGAGATCTCCGGCAGCGAGGAGACGGTCCATTTCTGTCTGGAGGGCTGAGGCGCCCGCCTGGTCTCCCGCCTTCTCCAGCTCGTCGATCCGGGCCTCTATCAGGTGGTCGACCCGGTATCTTTTTTTACTATCCTTATTATCGATCATGGGATCGCTGAACCCGTCAACATGGCCGCTGGCTTTCCAGGTGGTGGGGTGCATAAAAATGGCGGCATCGATGCCTACGATATTCTCGTGCAATTGCGTCATGCTCTTCCACCAATGGTCCTTGATATTTTTCTTCAGCTCGCTGCCATACTGACCATAGTCGTACACCGCACTAAGTCCGTCATAAATCTCGCTGGAAGGAAAAATAAACCCATATTCTTTACAATGCGAAATGATCGCCTGGAACCTGCCGGTGTCGTTTGCCATAATATGTACCGCCGCTTTCAGCGGCATGGCGGCAAAGATAAAGTTTTCTCCGGTTCGGCCGCCGCCCCGGGCAGCGGAAAACAATTACATTTGTTGCTCATGTCCATTCAATTCAAGGAACGGGAGACGCCCCTGCTGGAACGGTTTGGGGTTTATTATCTGGATCTTTTCCGGAAAAAAGACCTTACTCATCATGTTTTTGATTTTTCGGATGCCGAGTTATCGGGGAAGGTGCGGCGTATTTCTTCCAGGGGAGTGCTGTTGTCAGCCCTGACCGGACTGGTATGTGTCTGGCCGACGGTATGGATCGGGGTGCAACAGCAGCATGCTATCTGGTACATCCAATACAGCTGGGTGGGCATCGTGACGGCGGTGTCGATCCTTATCGAATTCTATCTGCTGTTCCTTATTGCGCTGAAGGCGGTCCATGAGGTGAGTGAATTGGTCAACATGCGTTCGCATGAGAAAGGACGACGGTCCGACTCGACGGCTGGGCGGCAGCATGCCGGGGGGCAGCGGGGCGATGGTCTGGCGGGTGCGTTGGTCGGGCCCTTTAGTATTACCCATATCCTTTCCCGGGCGGCCCTGGAAATCCAGGACCCCGAGCTGCATATCTTAGGGATCGATCCGTTCAAAAGAGTCTCCAAGAAGAACCTCTTATTACTGGGCCTATTGTATAAGTGTAAGATCATCCTCACCAACCTGGTGGCCAAATGGCTGCTGCTCCATACGGCGGGCCCCACGATAGCCGGTGTCTCCATCAACTATATCGCCCTGCCCGTCGAATGTTTCTGGAATGCCCTGGTCATCCGCCGGGTGGTGAAGGAGGCCCGTCTCCGGTTATTCGGCTTTGCCCTCTGCAACGATGTGGCGGACCATATCCTGGAGGAAAAGGCGTTGGAAAAACTGTCTCCCACGGCAAAGATCGGCTGTCTGCGGGCTATCGGCAACGCGGTCGTGCTGGCCCGGAACTATCATCCCAATATGATCGTCCTGCTGCTACGCTGGCAGCACTTACTGCATCTTCATAAAGATCATCATTATGATGACTGGGACCTCTTCCTGGAGGCGTTGCGTACAGCCAGTGATAAGGAGAGGTGGTTCCTGCTCAACCTCTTCACCATTGCCGTGGCTTTTGACGGGAGGATCTCCCATATTGAAGCCGAGAACCTTCGGGACGCCTATGGCCCTTATTATGAGCAATACCGTCCCCGGCTGCTGCAGCTTACTGCTCACCTCCATGCCGGGCGCCTCAATGCGGCGGCGGCGTTGTGTAAAATTGATTTTACCCCGGGGTAGACGCCTATTTCAATTTCTCATTCCCTTTGTGCCTTTCCCCGTCGCGGATATTCTTCTTTTCAAAATTCTTCTCCAGGGCCCGGGTGAGATCCACTCCTGTCTGGTTGGCAATACATAGCAAGACCCATAACACGTCTGCCAGTTCATCGGACAATTCCTTTCCTTTATCCGATTCTTTAAAGGACTGGTCTCCGTATTGGCGGCTCATCAGCCGGGCTACCTCCCCTACTTCCTCTGTCAGGATGGCCATGTTGGTCAGTTCGCTGAAATAGCGCACTCCCGTGGTGTTGATCCATGTATCTACCAGCTGTTGCGCTTCGTGGATAGTTAATGCTTTTTCCGTCATGGGTTCTGAATTATATGTTCTAAGATAAAGGTTTCCGGCCAAAAGAAAAGCCGGCTGAAAAGAGGGAATCCCTCTTCTCAGCCGGCTGATTTTATTCAGGCAGTTGCTTAGGCAGGTTTGTACACCAGCACGGCAAAGGTGCCCGGGATGATCTTACGCGTTCCCTTCTCAAACTCCGGAGCGCTGAGATAGATCTTTCTCGTCTTCTTATCAAAAGCCATGGTCTTTGCCCTGGGCTGCGTTGCCAGCGTCTGGACCACGCTGTATTCATCCGCAGACTGTTGTTTGATGATGGTCACCGTGGCATCTCCGTTAGAGGCAAAGATCAGCTTATTGGCTGCGTCATAAACAACGGCATCTACGCCGGCCCCGATGGGCAGGGTTGTGATCACCTTACCCGATCCGGCATCTACTACGCTGAGGCCTTTATTGGTCCGGCAGCCTGTGAACAGGCGGTTATTGGCAGGATCCAGCGCGATGCCAGTCGGTGCGCCGCAGGGGGAAAGGGGGTAAGTGGCTTTTACTTCCATTGTCTTTGTATCGATGACCTTCAGGCTGCTCAGGTCTTCGATGTTATTATATACCAGCCCCTTGCCATTGGATACGGCAAATTCAGGTCCTCCTCCCAGGTCGATGGTTTTTGTCAGGGTCAGCGTGTTGATATCGATGACACAGGTATTCTTGCTGTCGCCGTTGAAGACAAAAACTTTTTTGGAATAGGGATCATAGATAATCCCATCTTCATCCGTTGCCGGCAAAGAAATGGTCTTAAGGATCTTGAAGCTGGTGAGATCCACTACTACGACTGCACTGGCTTTCCCGTCGCTGATAAAACCCTTGTTCACTTCATTTACGATGGCGATGCCGTGCACTCCTTTCATCCCGTCAATGGAAGCTATCGGTTTCTCCGTGGCCAGGTCGATCACATTGAAGGAAGTTCCATGTGATACGAACAGATGATGGTTGACCTCGTCGATGGCGATATAATCATAACCTCCGTCTCCCGGTACAGGGATCTTTTTATCAAACGTGTACAGCTCGGATGACTGTGCGCACAGCTTTGTGAAGGATAAAAACAGGAAAGTTGCAGCCAGTAATAACAGGGATCTTTTCATGTTGTTTTTCAATTTAACGCCAAGGTCCGACAGGACTTTGGAGAGATTCTGTAGGGTCTAGTGTTTGTTGCCTTTTCCGTCAGAAGTATAGGCGCCGATGTCATTGTTGTAGGTGCTGTTGCCCTTTCCGATGGCCGGAGAACCTGCATTCAGATGGTAGTCATTGCTGGTAGCGGCGCCGTTGGGGGTGGCTACTTTTCCATCGAAACTTTTGAACATCGGGTCCTTATCGCCCACTTTTGTGGAGATGAGGTCACTGGATTGCGGTTTGCCTACGCCGTCGCCGGGATAGAAGTTATTGCGGATGTTGATGGTCAGGTTGCTTTTCTGCGTCGTATCCTGGTAGGTATCCTGGGAAGCATAGAACAGGTTGTTGCCGTATTTGGTATCGGCTTTGGCTGTGTCCGCGTCGACAAAAATTTCCAGTCCCTGGTAATTATCCATGAAAATATTGTTGTACACATTTGCTTTGGCATTCAGCCCGATGGACACGCCCCTGCCTGGCTCGGCCTGGCCTCTTCTCCAACCATTACAGACCAGGGTATTGTTGTATACATCCACAGATGTCTGCGGGATAGGTACTACATCGCTGGTCTCCAGTTTAACACCGGTGCCGGCCTGGCTATAAATGACGTTATACGCTACCGCACCCGTAACGCCCGTTTTCAGGTTGATGGCTTCGCCGTCGGTGCTGCCGGAGCAGAGGATGGTATTCCGGAGAATGGTAACCTTAGCCCCGTTCTGCATACGGAGCAGATCGTCCTGCCCGTTGGTGAACCAGGAATCTTCGATGTCTACATTGATAGGCGTCACGACAGAAACCGATTTCCTGGCGCTGCCGGAAGGATCGGGGCCGCCTGTATTGTCGACATGTGTCCACTGGATGGTGACCGCCTTGGCGCTGTCACATTGGAAGCCGCCCCAGGAACCCGGTAATTTGGAATCAGAGTTGAAGGAGATGGGCTGGTCCTGCGTGCCTACCAGCAATAAAACGCCCTGGACCGTGATCTGGGCATTGCCTTTTACCACCACGGTAACTCCCTGTTGTGAAGCCAGGGTATCGCCTGCCTTGATCGTCAGGTCCCCGGTGATGGTATAGGTATTCCCCGTTGTAAAGGTACCCTTTACAAATCCCGAAATATTCCCGGGGGCAATGGGGTTGGAAGAAGGGACCGTGGGGGTGATGATAGTTGTTTTATCGCTGCTCTTCGAGCAGGATGCCAGGCCTGCGACCAGGATGGCAACGTAGAAATAAGAATTCTTTGCTTTCATAATTGCTTTTTTTATGGTTATCAAATTACTTTTCATATCGAATGCCCAGGCTGAAGTTGAACTTGGTAATATCTCTCTGCATCAGCAGGCCGTTGATCTGATTCTTCGAAGGCGTATTCAAAAGGTTGTTGGCCTTGGTGAACAGGGTAAAATGCCGGTTCTTCAACTCCTTTTCAGCGGAAAAAGCCAGGTTGGACTGGGGTTGCTGGTAATAATCATAGCCATAGATGAGGTAGACCAGCCCGATCGACCGGCCTGTGTATTGAAAAGCCAGCTCGGCAAACAGGTCCCTTTTCTTATTCCGGTACAGGAGGGAGAGATTGAGGGTATGATCTGTCTGGCCCTGCAGTGTCCTTTTTTGCAGGGTATCCGTGTTGATATAACCGGTTGTCAGATTGTAAAAAGATTTGGGAGAAGAGATGGCGGAGTGGAGATAGGTATAATTACCCGTGATGCCGATATTGCCGAAATAACGGGTGAAGGCCAGCTCTGCTCCATAGTCGGTAGCATCCCCCAGGTTCTGCGGTTGGTAGGTAATCCCGTCCACATAAATATTTTCAATAGGATTAGCCAGCTTTTTGTAAAATATACCGGCGAAGAGTTGCTCGTCTTCGCGGGGATACCATTCATACCGGATATCATAGTTATCTGATACCGTATGATTCAGGTAAGGGTTACCCTTGGTGGCCGTGGCTGAGGTCGTGCTCAACCGGGTAGCGGGCACCAGGTCATAATAATTGGGCCGGGCGATGGCTTTGTAGTAGGAAAGCCGGATATTAGTGAGGGGGTTCAGCTTATATTTAAGGTCGATGCTGGGCAGCACATCCGTATAATCCTTATTGACCCCATTGATGCCCGTGGGATAAAAAGTATTCAGCGTATACCCCTGTTTGGTTTTTTCCACCCGGACGCCACCGAAGATATCGAAAGAGGCGAGGGAAATTTTTGCTTCTCCGTATCCGGCTGTAACATCCTCGTACAACCGGTATTTGTTTACATCGTAGTCGTAAGTCCCGCTGCTGTTATATACCGTCCACTGGGCGGCATTGATATTGGTAAACTCCTGTTTGATGCCGCTGCTGCTGGTGGTAGGTTTCAGGTCATATTCATCCTGTATGTTATACCGGACCTTATGCCGGTACAAACCACCCGTCTTTAATTCCAGGGATCCGGCCTCACCCATCTTTGTCCGGTAAGCGAGATTGGCCATTCCATCAAAGTCCTTATCCTCGTTGTGCTGCCAGATGCGGGTGATGTCATCGAAATAATCGGGTGTGGTGACGAAAGTATAGGGACCGTGAATATCGTTTGTAGTATGCACGGTATCGATCTTTTTATTGACGGACAAGTCTGCCATATCCGGTGTCCTTTTAGCTGCATAGGAGAATACGCCGGCCCAGTCGACCAGGAAATGTTTGGAGAGGATGTGTTTGCCTTCCAGTTTGAGGTTCTGCAGGAACTGGCGGCTGGTGATGGAAGTGTAGTCGGTGCTGACGGGCCCTGTACCCGCAACGGTCCTTCCGCCATTGCCTCCCAGGATAGAAGTGTCGGTGATGATCCTGGCCTGGGAAAGGGCGCTGTACAGGGTAATACTGGTCAGGGTTATCTTATTGCGGTCATTCAGCGCATAGTCCAGGTGCATGGTCAGGCCTTCATTCAGCTGGCGGGTGGAAAAAGACCGGTTGGCATAATCCGAGATGGTGGGGGCCCCGCCGGCATGTACATCGGGCGCCGCTTTGTTGAATATGGAATTACTGCCGTAATACTGTTCCTGAAAGTTTTCTGCGACCAGCAGGCCCAGTTTCCTATGGAGGAACCGCCGGCCATAGACGAAGCCGGCCACCGTATTGGGCATCGGGCGGGTTTCTTTAAAATCCAGATTGGACCTGCTGAAATCATCCGGCTGAGCCGTATAGGAAGATCCATATTTTTCAATGACACTTTTCTGCTGTATGTCTTTCCGGGAGAAATTGACGAATTTCCGGTCGATGAAGATCTTGTTATAACCCAGGGAGCCCAATACTTTGAACACCTCTTTCTCCGGCGCGTCCTTCATGACCATATTAACGGAGCCGCCGATGGCATCTCCTTCCATTTCGGGCAGCAGGGACTTATGTACTTCGATGCTTCCCAGCAGGTCGGAAGGAACGATGTTCAGCGGAACATAACGGGATTTGTCATCGGGGCTGGTGATCTTGATGCCATTGATGAGGGTGTTATTGTAACGGGGATCCAGCCCCCGGATGATGGGATAGGCTTCATCCCCTCCCCCATTGCGTTGGATGGTCAGGCCGCTCATGCGCTGTAATACGTTGGCCGCATTGATGTCCGGGGACCGCTCCATCGCCCTGGCCGATATGACGTTGACGATATTATTGCTTCTCTTCTCTTTCAAACGGGCGCCGGCTTCATCTTCCTGGCTCACTTTACCGAATACCTGCACATCCGATAGCTCTGCCGCCTTTTCCAACAGGGAGATCCCGACCTCTGTCGTCTTATTTTCAGCAAGGGTCAGATGGGTGGTATAGGTGGCATAACCGACAAATTCAACTTTCAGGTCGTAATCGCCCGGCGCCAGGTTTTTAAACTTGAATTCCCCGTCATTGCCGGTGGTTGTATTGACAAGGAACCCTTTATTATTGAGGCAGGAGACAAAGGCCCCGGAGAGTCGTTCTTTGGAAGAGCTGTTCTTTACACTACCTTTTAAAATGGTCTGGGCCAGGCTGTCCGATGAGCAGAAGAGCAAAACAGCCATCAAAAACAAATAAACAGTCTTCATACCTGCAATATTTTTGGTAGGGCAAATGTGGCCGTATTTACCGCATCAAATTGCAGGCGCTTTCAAAAATAAAACTAGGATAACAATTCTATAATCATTTGATAATAAACAATATACAAATACAAATTTTACGCAAGATTCATCCAGAATCCCTACATAATGCCCACAGGATGTGTTGATATTCCCTTAACATGGCCGTTGGGGCTGCCTTGGGCGGCAACCGTTGCAACTACAGAATCTCACCAAAATTTTGCGCTTATTTTGTCTAAAAGCAACGAGGAAGTCAATTCAAACCCGCCGATGAAGATTCTAATAATAGAGGATGAAACGACCCTGGCCCAGAGTATGGCGACCTACCTGAGAGGGGAGAACTACCTTTGCGAGCTGGCCCCCGACTGCCGGACGGCGCTGGAAAAGATCGATAATTTTGACTATGACTGTATCCTGCTGGATATTTCCCTTTCGGATGGCAGCGGCATGATCATCCTGAAAGAACTGAAGGCTAATAAGAAACCGGATGGGGTCATCATTATATCCGCCCGCAATTCCATTTCGGATAAGATCGACGGATTGAATATGGGCGCCGATGACTATCTCAGCAAACCTTTTCATCTCTCTGAGCTTAGCGCCCGTATAGCTGCTGTTATCCGGAGAAGGCAATTCGGCGGCAACGAAATCCTTACTTTTAATGAGCTGGTCATTCATCTGTCGGCCAAGACTGTATCGGTCTCCGGTATTCCGGTGGACCTTACACGCAAAGAATACGACCTGCTGCTGTATCTTTCTTCCAATAAGAACCGGGTCATCTCCAAAAATGCCATTGCCGAGCATCTGTGGGGTGAGGAAGCCCTGGGTTATGGCAATCTTGATTTCATTTATTCACATATGAAGAACCTCAAACGAAAATTGCACCAGGCAGGGTGCAATGATTATATCCGGTCGATGTATGGGATGGGGTATAAATTCGAGATAAAGCAATAGGCCCCGTATACGGGGCCTATTGCTTTATCTTAGTTTAATTTAAACACCAGGCCGATCTGGACGCTGGTGATATCATAACCGGCTTCTGCATTGAAACCGAAGTTAGAGGTGACGAAATAGGATGCGCCTACGAAAGCACCGGGGGCCGGGATAACGGAGCTGTGGCTGTAGTCCGGGTTCTTGTAACTGTAATGATGAAAACCTAAACCTGCCGACACGCCGGCATACGTATCCAGGCCGGGTACCTGCCATCCATAATGCCAGGCAGCTCTTACAGCCGCAACGATCGTTTGGGCATGATAATTATCGTAATAATCCCCGCTGTAAAAAGATCCGCCCAGTTCACCTCCGATGGTGATGACGCCGGGACCTGCCTGCCACATGGCCTTTTCGAGTGCTATTTTTGTTCCGAAAGCCGTGCCATAATTATCGCCTTTGTAATCCGCGCCAACACCTACGCCCAAATTGACGATGATATCACCCAGTTCTACGGGGGTGACAGGACCGTTACCGCTGTGACTGCCGCGATGTGTCTGGGCGAAAGTCATAGTAGATGCGCTGATACCGAGAACGATCAAAATAACCGGAATAAATTGTGTCTTTTTCATAGTTCTATTTTTGCAAATATAATACCAAGATCTTATTCCCGATCTTTTGTATCGATGAGAATTGTCACCGGCCCGTCATTGAGGAGGGCTACTTTCATATCGGCGCCAAATTCTCCGGTGTAGATTTTCTTGCCCAGATCTTCTTCCAGGCGTCTGATCATTTGTTGATACAATGGGATGGCGATGTCCGGTTTGCTGGCCCGGATATAAGAGGGGCGATTGCCTTTCCTGGAGGAAGCGAATAATGTAAATTGACTCACCAGTAAAATAGCTCCGTCTGTCTCTTTCACGGAAATATTCATAACACCGGCGGCATCATTGAAGATGCGCATATTTACAATTTTACCACTGAGCCATTCGATGTCTTCGGGACCATCTGCATCTTCGATGCCTAATAATACCAACAGACCGTCCCGGATTTCTGCTTTCCGGACGCCTTCGATGGTAACGGATGCACTGGTGACCCGTTGGAGTACAGCACGCATTTTTTGGGATGAAGATAAGTAGTTTTATGCCGCGGCGGATAGGGGTTATGGTTCAAGAACCCCGTCTCCCGCCAGGCCCCAACGTTTCAGCGGTCTGAATGGGGGTAACCGGATGCCTTTTTCTTCCGAGTTGACAATAAGTGCGCCGGCCAGTAACAGGAGCAGTATAATGGTAGCCATCATCTGCACCTGGCGGCCCAGGTAAAAGGAAGTGGGGCGGAATACAAAACGGATAACATGCCGGCCGGGAGGCAGGGATAGTCCTCTCAACGCATAATTTGTGCGGATAATGGGTTCCTCACGGTTATCTACCCATGCCTTCCATCCACGGTCATAAAATACTTCGCTGAACACGGCAAATTGTTTGGTCGACGACTCCGACAGGTAAGTGACGAGGTCGTTATCATTCTTTACCAGATCGATAAAGGCTGTTGAGTCCGGATCGGCATCGACGGACACCCGTTGCCGGTCGGTATCGAATACGATGGCCGTGTCTTCCGGGTGCAGGTGGGTCAGTGCACTCATAACGGCCTGGGGGCTTTGTTCGAACCGTACCGTGCGTACGAACCAAACCGGACCCAGGGCGCTGTCATTCCGGTATACCGAGTCTTTTCCCGAATGGTCTCGTCCGATAATATATTTTGTATTCAGCATATTGATCACCGGGCTGCAGTGAGGATAATTAAACAGCTGCCGGTTGATAAGATCTTCATAGATGCGCAGCTTGGCGGCATGATAACCGCCGATGGAGTTGTGAAAATACGCCGTCATTGCTCCATATGTCAGGGCATTGGCTGCGCTGTCCCGTATGTCGAATACCCGGTAATACCCTTTATCTTCCAGGACCTGCCTATCCGCCTGCGTGGCGGAAAAATTCTGGTTGTAATCTATCTTCTCCTTGTAATTATCATTATTCAGGTATTTCAGATCTATCCCGAATACATCTACTAAACATAGGACTCCTATAATTCCCAGGAACAGGGCCGGCCGGAGGCGGGTCTTCATATAACCTATGATCAGCAGGGCTGCGCCGGCAATAAAGCAGAAGGATCTCAGGGCGCTGGTAAAGAATAGCGATTGACGGTCGGATTTCAGTCCGTTGACATAGGCCTGCATATAGACAAATGCATCGCTGCCCCGGGTGGCAGCTTTCTGCAGCAGCTCTTTGTCCAGGGCGCTGGTATAATCATAACGGATATACAGAACTGCCAGGACCGCGAAAACACCTCCGGTAAACAGCAGCCCCCATTTATATTGCCGCCAGAGGGCAGCCGGGTCGACCCGGGTGCTGATTTTATCCAGCGTCAGCATGGCCAGCATACATAAGAGGAAAGTGGGCACTACGATGATCATACTGGGCGCCCTGAATTTATTATACATGGGCAGCCATTTCAGCAGGAAGCTGCTGAAAGGCTGAAAATAACTTCCCCAGCTCATCACAATGCTGAGAATGCAAGCCCCCAGGATCCACCATTTATGTTTATTATCCAGGAGGAACAACCCGATCATTGCCAGGAAACAAATGATAGCTCCCGCATAGGGGGGACCGGATACCAGCACACCGATACCGCCCCAGTAGTATTTGGGTCCCTCTTCTCCGATCTGGCTGGCCAGTTCCGGGGGCATTTTTTCCAGGGCTCCGACGGCTTTCGAATGTTCTTCCGGCAATTCCAGGTCCGTGCTGCCCCCGAACAGGTCGGGTACCAGCATGACAAAAGGTTCCGTCCGGTACATGCTGAAATCGAAGGCGGAGTTTTCGCTCAGTCCATTTGCGGTATAGTTGCTCTGTTTATCCGCCAGCTCGCTACCCCCGCGGACGGTCTCTTTAGAGGAGTCATAGGTGGTGAAAAGGGATACGGCATTGCTGAGCACCCCTGTCGCGACAGATCCCAGGGTGATGATGGCTACCCTTCCCAAATGCCGGAAATCCTTTGCCCGGATCCAGCGGATAGCATACCCTATGAACATACAGACCGCGATGATA